>VFQQ010000710.1_pt1 | contig 59028 bp, 46 predicted proteins | sample 3512341 | NCBI WGS metagenome assembly VFQQ01 (sample SAMN10412373, study PRJNA504923) | tailings metagenome | isolation source: Relicate 2 Philex TSF1 revegetated site | place: Philippines: Tuba, Benguet | collected 2017-08-29 | reverse complement strand
TTCGACGAGAAGATCGCCGGTTCCTTCCACTTCACGCCGGGCCAGGCCTACGAGGGCGTGGGCAACGGCAACAAATCGCAGGTGCACTGGGACATGGTCTGCATCCAGCGACCGGAGTACGGCGGCGGCGACGTGTCCTTCGACGGCAAGCTCGTCCGCCGGGACGGCCTCTTCGTCCCCAAGGCCCTCCAGAAACTCAACCCGGACCACCTTCTCGGAAAATAGTCCCCGCTCCCGCGGTCATGAGCCCCCCCGACCCCAGGCTCGCCGGCTTCGCCCAGTCCCTCCCCAAGACCGAGACGCACCTGCACCTCGAGGGCGCCCTTCCCTACGACTTGCTGCATGCGCGCGACCCGCGGCAGTATCCCGCCGCGCCTGCCTTTCATGCCCGCGACCACCGCTTCGCGTCCTTTCCCGCCTTCGAGGAGACCCTGCTCAGCCACGCGCTCCCCTGGTTCACGAGCGCGGAACGCTACCACGAGGCGGCGCGGGCGATCTTCGCCCGCCACGTCGTGCAGAACGTGCGCTACGTGGAGACGAGTTTCCACCTGCCGGTCACGGGCTTCATCAACGTTCCCGGTCCGGAGATCGTCGCCGCGATCCGCGCTGCCGTCCCGCCCGGACTGGAGGTGCGCATCTTCGCGGGCATGCTGCGCACCGACTACCAGGGACCGCTCCGGCCCGTCATCGACAAGCTCGACACCTGGGACGACCTCGCCGGCGTGGACCTGCACGGCTACGAGATCGAGCCCACGCAGCCCTGGACCGCGAAGGTGTGGACGCGGTTGCGCGCCGCGGGCAAGATCACGAAGTGCCACGCGGGCGAGTTCGACGGGCCTCACCGCGTGCGCGAAGCCATCGAGGAACTTGGCGTCACGCGCGTGCAACACGGCGTCCGCGCCATCGAGGACCCCGCCGTCGTGGCGCTTGCCCGCAACTGCCGGGTCACCTTCGACACGTGCCCGATGAGCAACGTGAAACTGCAGGTCGTGCCCTCCCTCGCCGCCCATCCGCTGCGCCGCCTCGGCGAAGCGGGCGTGCGCTGCACCCTCAGCACCGACGACCCCCTCGTCTTCGGCCAGACGCTCAACGACGAATACCTCGCCCTCGCCGAGGAGGCCGGCTTCTCCCCGGCGGAGCTGGCGCGCCTCGCGAAGAACGGATGGGAAGTCGCGGACGTGGCCGACGCCGTGCGGACACGCATGGTCACCGAGATCGATCGCGTGCTCGCAAACGCCTTCTGACCGCGCCCCGGCACCGGCCGCGCGCCCGGCGCCCTGCTATTGCCAGCGCCTGGCGTCGCCTGCCGCATTTGTCAAAACTCTCTGAAATCCCGGCGAAGTGCAGACGTTTCGCTGGTGGGATTGGTGCAACCCGCTTTGGTTAAGAGCTTACGGGTTTTACGTTTTCCGAGTGTCCTGGCACCTGACATTGCTGATTTTCTCCGCGGTCTTCGAAGTGATGATGCTTCTGGCCGTGCGCGGCCGGCTGCGCAATGGGACCGGCGGGCCCTTCGCACTCGTGCTGCTGCTCAACGTCCTCTGGGTCTGCAACTACGCGTTCGATCTCGCGAGCGACTCCCTCGAGGAAAAGCTCCTCCTGCTCCAGCTTCGCTCGACCTTCCTGCCGTTCTACGTCGTGGCCTGGTTCGAGACGGCCTATCGCTTCGCCGTCGGGCGGCCCGGGCTGCGCGGCGGTGTGCTGGCGGCCGCCCTGGTCGTGCCCCTCGGCACGGTGATCGTCGCCTGGGTGCCCGACCTCATGCCGCTCGCCTACCATTCGTTCCGGGTCGAGACGCACGGCGCCATCGCCGTCCTGCGCTCCACGTCGGGGCCGTGGACGCATGTGTATAATTTCTACAACTACGCGGTTGGCCTTGCCGCGCTGTACTTCGTCTTTCGCAGCCGCCTGCACGGACAGAAGGAACGCTGGTGGCGCACCGTGTTCGTCGCCGGCTCGCTGCTCGGCATCGTCGCCGACGCCTTGTACGAATTCGGGCTGTCCCCCACGCCGGGGCTGAACTACGCGCCGTTCATCCTGCCGATCACGAGCGGCCTGATCGCGCTGGCCCTGCTCGGGCACCGTTTCGCCGACCTCGCGCCCGTCGCGCGCGCCTCCCTGGTCGAGCAACTCGACCAGTGGCTGCTCGTCTTCGACCGCGCCGGCACGCTCATCGACCTGAACCGTGCGGCCGCCGAGGGCCTCGGCGAGCCGGCCGCGCGCCTGCTCGGGCGCGATCTCGACGGCGTGCTGCACCGTTGGCCGGCGGCGCGCGAGATCCTCCGCCGGACGCGCGCCGGCGAGCGCTGCGAGGTCAGACTCGGCGAACGGACCTGCGAGGCCGCCGTCCTGCCGATCGAGGCTGGCGACACCGCGCTCGTGCACGGGCGGATCGTCTCCCTCACCGACATCAGCGCCCGCAAGACCATCGAGCTCCGCCTGCGCGAGGCCAAGGAGGCGGCCGAAGCCGCCGAGGCCGCCCAGAGTCGCTTCCTCGCCATGATGAGCCACGAGGTGCGCACCCCCATGAACGGCATGCTCGGCTTCGCCCAGATCCTCGCCGACACCCCCCTGACGCCGGAACAGCGCGACTTCGTGGACCAGATCGATCGCAACGGGCGCAGCCTGCTCGTGATTCTCAACGACATCCTCGACTTCTCCAAGATCACCGCCGGCCAGCTCTCCGTCGAACACGTCGCCTGCGACGTCGGCGCACTCGCCGCCAACACCTGCCGGCTCTTCGAGCACCAGGCCCGCGCAAAGGACCTGGTCCTCGACTGCCGCGTGCCCGCAGACTTCCCCGCCAGCGTCGCGGCCGATCCCATCCGCATCGGCCAGATGCTCGCCAACCTCGTCGGCAACGCCCTCAAGTTCACCCAGCGAGGCGGCGTGACCGTGGAGGTCGCGTTCGTCCCGCCGCCGGACGGCCCCGCCGTCACGATCCAGGTGCACGACACCGGACCGGGCATCGCGTTCGAGGAACAGGACCGCATCTTCCAACCCTTCGAGCAGGCCGACGCCTCCACGACCCGCAAGTTCGGCGGCACCGGTCTCGGCCTGACCATCACCCGCAGCCTCTGCGAGCTGATGGGCGGCTCCCTCGTCGTCTCCAGCGAACCCGGCCAAGGCTCCACGTTCACCGCCACGATCCGCGTCGGCCTGCCCGCGGCGCCGGCACCGACCGCCCCGCCGCGGGCCCCGTTCGCCCCCGTGGCGCCCATGCACGCGCTCGTGTTCGAGGACAACCTCGTCAACCAACGCGTGATCCAGGCCCTGCTGGAGAAACAAGGACACCGCGTACACCTCGCCGGCGACGGGGCCCAGGGCCTCGCCGTCCTCGCCGAGAACGCCGAGGGGTTCGATGTCATCCTCATGGACATCGAGATGCCGGTGATGGACGGCTTCGAGGCCGTCCGGCGCATCCGCGCCTCCGAACGCCCGGGCGACCGCAGCCGCCACATCATCGCGCTCACCGCCCACGCCATGGCAGGCGAACGGGAACGCGCCCTCGCCGCGGGCTGCGACGATTTCCTCACGAAACCCGTGCGGGCGGAGGACCTGCACGCCGCCCTCGCACGGGTTCCACGGCCGGCCCGCACGCGCGCCTGAAAAATTACAACTCTTTGCGCGTAAATGAAGTGGCCGAGCCGGGGAAAATCCTATTTGCTCCCGCATTCTTCCGGGGCGAAGGCATTTCGCCTTCACCCGCTCCCGCCTTCTCCTCACCGCTTCACGCCATGGCCAACATTCTCGTGGTGGACGACAACATCGCCTTCCTGGAAATCCAAACCGAGTTCCTGCGTCGCGCCGGACACGAGGTCACCCCGGCGACGAACGGCATCGAGGCCATGAACCGCGCCGACAGCCAGGCCTTCGACCTCGTGATCACGGATTTGATCATGCCGGACAAGGAAGGCGTGCAGGTCATCATGGAGCTGCGCAAGAAGCACCCCGGCGTAAAAATCATCGCCATGTCCGGCGGCGGTCGCGTGAACGCCGAGGACTACCTCGCCATCGCCCGTCGCCTCGGCGCCGCGAAGACGCTTTCGAAGCCCTTCACCGGCGACGAACTGCTCGGCGCTGTCGCCGAGGTCATTGCCGGGACGCCCTGACGGGCCCTGGCGGGCCGTTGAAGGTCACAGGTCACAGGTCGAAGGTCGTCAGCGGCTCCGCTCCGCGGAGCAGGCCCTCCTGGAAGTGGCCCGCTGAGGCGGGCCGGTGGTGACCTTCGACCTTCCGACTTTGGACCTTCGACCGGTGACCGTCTATCGGTCACCAAAAACCGAGCGCTTCGCGGGACGCCACGACGGCCTCGGACGGCAAGTCCGGCGCCAGTTCGAGCACGACGCAGTGCTCCGGCCGCACGAAGGGCCGGATGAGTTCGAAGTCAACCCGCCCCGTTCCGACCGCCCGATGATCGTGGCCGTCCGCATCGACGTCATGCAGGTGAAAACCGAGCAGCCGCCCCGCCTGCCGCTCCAACCAGCGCCGCGGCTCCATCAGACCGAAATCTTCCTTGATCCGTGCATGCCCGCAGTCGAACCAAGCCCCGCCCGGGTAGTCCGCCGGCAACTCGGCCAACAAGGCGGCGAAGTCGTCGTCGCGCGGCAGTTCCTCCCAGCGCTCCCGGTTCTCGAAGCCGAGCCTCACCCCCTTCGCGACCGCGTGATCCGCCACCCGTCGGAGCGAATCGATCGTCCGCGCGCGCCAGGGTCCGGCGGCGCGCTGCCACCGAACCTCCGCCCGGGCGAGCCGCCGCCTGAATCCGGCGGACTCCGCCGGCAAGATGCCGGGATGCCGCTCCCGCCATGCCCGCAGCCGCCGCCCCGGGTGAAACCAGCGGAACCCGACGCTGCCGAGGTGCACGACGACGACCCGCGCGCCCACCTGCGCCGCAAAGTCGATCGAGCGCATCGTGTGGCGCACCCACAGGTCCCGTTCGCCCTCCGTCGGGCCCGACGGCTGAAAAAGGTTCGGCGCCGCCCGTTCCACGCCGGTGGGCAAGGGACAAAAATTGTGGGTCGATCCCACCGACACCACGCCTTCCTCGACCGCCCGCAGGATGCCCGGCACCAGCCCGAGGCGGATGCCGTGGCTGAGTTCGACCTTCTTGAAGCCCAGCCCGGCAATCTCGCTTAGCATCGCGTGACCATCGGTATGGCGATGCGAGCACCAGCAGGTGGAAAGCGCGACGTCCGTCATGGCAATTCGAGCGCAGGCGTTTCCGCGAGGGCATGCACCGTGGCCAGCAGACGGCCGGACACGCCCTCCGCCCCGTCTCCACCCAATCGATACACGATCTCGAGTTGATCGACGGGCGCGATCGACGGAAGCGAGAGTCTCACGGTGCGTCGGTCGGCACCGAGCTGTACGGTTGCCACGGCCAGCGAGGCCTCGTCGTGACGCTTCGAGCCGTAGCGTTCGCTGCGTTCGAGGTTCCACTTCGACACGGTAAACTGCCCCGGATGCGGAACGATCCCGGCGGGCAACGCCTCGGTAAACCGAAGGTCCACCCCCGCCCGATGGACGTTGACGGCATGGACCACGCGCAGGGTCCGGTCCTGCACCCGCAGCCGATAGAACCCGCCGGGCTCCTGCACCTGGTTCGTGGCCCAGATCGCATGCGGATCGCCACCCTGTTGAAACGCGCCCTCTGCGAACCGTAGCGCATTCGGCATCGAGCCGTCGGTCTCGAGGCTGCCGTGGCAGTTCGCGCAGGTCTGCGCATAGATCTCGCGCCCGGCGATGAGCGTTTCCCGGTTCCACCCGCGAATAAGGTCCGCGTGGCGGAGGTCGCGTTCGTACGCCGGCAGGTCCTCTGCTGCGAGGATCGCGGCTCCCGTCACCTCCTGCCCATGGCCGGTCGCAAAGGCCGCGGACAAGACTGCCGCAATCCGGAGATGCCGAAGGCCCTGGGGCAAGAACCGCATGCGACGATCTCCGTCGCTCCCGCTCAAGATGGCAATGGGAATGGTGCCGGCGACCGCGCCCCTCACCGAATGTTTCGCCACCACCGACGCAGCGTGTCGCAAGGATTGCGTAGGAGCGGCTTTACGCCGCGATGGCCCGCGGACGACGTTCATCGCGGCGTAAAGCCGCTCCTACCCGTGCGGACTACCCCCGCGCGCTGCGCAAGGCCCGCACGGCCACCAGCGCACTCGACCCGACCATGAGCAGGGCCGCGACCACCGGATGGAGGACGCCGCCCGCGGCCAGGGCCATGCCGGTCAGGTTGTAGAGCGACGCGAAGGTCATGTTGCCGCGGATACCGCCAACCACGCGGCGCGCGAGCCGGATGGACTGGGGCACGAAGCGCAGGTCCTCGCCGGCAAACACCGCCATGGCCGCCGCCCGCGAGAGGTCGCTGCCGCCGCGCACGGCCACCGCCACTGCCGCCGCGCTCATGGCGGCGACGTCGTTCACCCCGTCGCCGACAAAAGCGACCGTGCGCCCTTCGCGCGCAAGCGCGACGACGTGTTCCTGTTTCTGCTCCGGCGAGAGGCCGCCACGCACGGGCACACCGAGGTCGCCGGGTGGATGCGGGTCGCCCGTCAGCACCTCGACGCGCAACCCGAGCGCCCGAAGTTCGGCGAAAGCTTCGTCGCGTCCGCGCCGCCAACGCTCGCCCAATTCGATCTCCGCGGCATTGGCTCCGTCGATGGAAACGTAGATGACCTTGCCGTCGCCCTGCGCGGGGCCGGGCGCGCGCACGTGCAGCGCCCGCTCCCCCACCCGCACCTCGCGCTCGCGTCCGTCGTGGTCCCGCACCGTCGCCACCACGCCGAGGCCGGGCTCGAGACGTTGCGCGATCGGAACGACGTCGACCCCGCCGAACTCGCCCGCAGCCTCCGTCAACGCACGCGCCACCGGCGAATCGACGCCAAACTCCGCCGTCCGCACCGCCGCGCGCACCGAGGCGTCGTCGCACGGCGCCTCCGGCAGCGTTCTCCAGCGGACCACGACGAGGGCCTCGCCCGACAGGGTGCCGGTCTTGTCGAAACAGACCGTGTCGCAGCGCGCCAGCGCCGCCAGGAAATCCCCCGTGCGCGCCACCACCCCGAAGCCGGCCAGCTTCGCCAGCCCGCCCCACACCGCCACGGGCGTGGCCAGCCCCATCGCACAGGGGCAGGCCACCAGGAGCACGGCCATCGCGTTGAACAGGGCCTCGGACCACGGCGCGCGCGTCCACCAAAAGAGGAACGTGCCGGCGCTCACCGTCACGACGAGCGGCAGGAACCACGCCATCAACCGGTCGGCCTGGCGTTGCAGGTCCGAGGGTGCGAGGCGCGCACGCTCCAAGGCCTCGAGCAGCGCGTCCAACCGGCGGGTGCCGCCCTCGGGCCGGACCTCGAGCGCGCCGTCGAGCGCACCAGTGCCCGCGAGCACCCGGTCGCCCGGACCGCGCGCCACCGGCCGCCATTCGCCCGTCATCGTGGTTTCCTGCACGTAGGACCGGCCGGCCGTCACGGTGCCGTCGACGCAGATCGTTTCGCCCGGCGCCACCCGGACCCGGTCCGCCGGTCCGACCTCCGCCACCGCGCGTTCCTCCATGCGGCCATCGGGTAAAATCACCCGGCAGCGGTCGTGCCTCGACCGCGTCGCGTCCGCCGCGCGCAGGGCCGCCACCCGGCTGCGCGCTCCGAGCATCCGGCCGGCCGTGTGCACGACAACGAGGATGGAAACGACTTCGTAGTAAACCGAGCCGGTGCGGGTGAACGTGCTCACGAGCGATCCGCCGAGCGCGCCGAGCAGCGTGACCAGGAAGAGCAGGTCGATGCTCACGCGCCGCGCGACGAGGGCATCCCACGCGGCGCGCAACAGGTCGCCACCGATGAAGAAAAGCACGGCGAACGAGGACAACACCAGTCCGCCATGCGCCACCCAGTAGCCGGCGCCGTCAGCGGGCGTGACGTTGACCGCCAGGCTGAAAACCATGGCCTGCGCGGCGACGGCCACGCCGATCCCGATGCGCAACCAGGCGCGGTCGATCATCCGCTGGTCCGCCTGCAGGCCGGGTTCCGCGGCGGGCGGCACGACCGTTTCCGCAACCGCACCCATGGCCGGTCAGGGCGCGACCTCGAACCAGAAGGGCACGAAGCGTTCCGTGCCCCCAAGGTTGACCTGCGCCCAGATGACGTAAAGGCCCGCCTTCGGAATGGTGATGCGGAAGGTCAGCGTCGGCCGGCGCGGGTCGGGCGCGTGCGAGAGGTCGCTCTCGTCGGGATGCAAGTGGGCAAACCCGCTGCGCTCGCGGTCGAAGGCCACGAGGTGGGCGTAGGCGTCCATCACGATGTCCATGGGGACCGCGCCACCGTCCGCCCGGTCGACCGAAAAGACGAGGGTCGCCATGCGCCCTGCGCGGATCGGTTCGGCGTCCGGACGCAGGGCGAAGCGGTATCCATCGAGCTCATACGTCCAGTCGAGGACGGTCATGTTGACGGGCACTTCGCCCGGGACCTCGAATTCCGCCGAGGCGTAGAGCCCGCGGCCGGTGGCCGTTGGCGTAAAGTCGGCGAAGACCCGGTACCCGCCCGCGAGGCGCGGCGTGTGCGCGAAGACCCATTCACCGGGACGTTCGCCGGGCTCCGGGTGCAGGTGCTGGTAGTCCTGCAAGGTCGGATCGACGACGAGCAGGTGCAGCTTGCGCGTGTGCATCGTCACGAGGTCGCTGGGGCCGATGGGCTTCCCGGACGAGGTGGCGAGCGCCAGGGTGAACGTCGTCTCGCGGCCGGCCTCCGGCGGCGTCGCGGCGGTGAGGCGCGTGACCACGGGGGAGCGCACCGCGACCACGGGGATGAACTGAGGATTCGACGGATCGCAGAACTCGATCGCGTTGGCCCCCTCGACGCGGAAGTCGACGTGGTTGAGATTCGAACCCACGGGCAGCGTGCGGAAGAAGACGTAGAGCCCGAGGGCGGCCGCGGTGATCGCGACGATCTGCAGGTACTGGCGGCCGGAGAGGCCGCGGGACAGCGGGACGGCGGCGGTGCTCATCGTTTCATCTTTCCGACGAATTCCTCAATGTCCCAGCGACTGCCGTCGGCGCGGTGGACGATGCGGCCGTTCTCGTTGATGAGCAGCGTGGCGAGCGTGTGCTGGAGGAGGCTGCCGTCGAACTGGGCGATGACGCCGAACTGCGTGAGCAGGTCCTTGATCGCGCTTTCCGGACCGGTGAGGAAGGAGAAGTTGGTCGTGTCGATGCCGCGGGCGAGCGCGTACTCCTTGAGCACGCCGGGCGTGTCGTACTCGGGGTCGAGCGTGATCGAGATGAGTTCGAGGTTCGTCACCCCGGCCTTTCGCGCCTCGGCCTGGAGCGTCATCATGCGCTCCGTGGCGGCCGGACACATGGTCGCGATGGGACAGCGCGTGAAGATGAAATTGAGGGCAATTTGCTTTCCGCGGAAGCGGGCGGCCGAAACGACGCCCCCCGTGTGGTCGTAGAGGGCGAAGTCCGGCAGGTTCTCGCCCACCTCGCGGTAGGCGCGCTTGCCGCGGATGGTCGTGTCCTGCCGCAAGGTATTGGCGGCGGCCGCCACCGTGGAGTCGGCCGTGGGATCGATCGGCCAGATCTTCTCGAGGCGGAAGTCGCCGTCCTCGGACGGCACGAGCACGGCGCGAATGCGACCGCCCTCGCGGGCGATGGCGAGGTCGCCCGCGCTGACGAGGAACTCCATGACCATGCGGGGCATATAACCGGGAATCTCGTCGTGATCGACCAGCAGCGTGCGGCGCTCGGCGTCCACCTTGATGATCTGTCCGGTCAGCGGATAGGTCTTCGGCCCCGCGTCGGCCGGGGCCGCCTCGGGGGCGGACGGACGGCAGGCGACCAGGGACAGGCCCGCGAGCAACAGGAGAATCCGCCCAAGCGGACGGACGGGCGCATAAGCGTTCATGTCATTACGGATTCCTCCGCCTATAGAATTGTCAAAGGGTTTGCTGACACTAGGGATTTACCTTCTGTCAGCCAGTTCCCTCGCTCATGAACGCCGCCCGCACCTCCGTCCCTGCTCCCGTCCACCGTCCCGCCCTCGCCTGGTTCGCGGCCGCCGGCAGCGTGTGGGTCTTCGTCCTCGTCACGCTCGGCGCCTTCACGACCAGCATCGGCGCCGGCATGGTTTTTCCGGACTGGCCGCTCTCGAACGGATCGGTCAACCCCGAAGGCTGGCTGACGGACGTGGCCATGTTCGCCGAGCACTCGCACCGCCTTTCGGGCGCGACGATGGGGCTCATTACGATCGCGCTCGCCTTCTGGCTGTGGCGCGCGGAGCCCCGGCGCTGGCTGCGCCAGCTCGGCTGGTGGTCGCTGGCCATCGTGGTCATCCAGGGCCTGATCGGCGGCAAGCGCGTGCTGCTCGACGCGACGCATGTGCCGGGTTTCGAGATGTCGCTCGGGCAAATGCTCCGCATCCCGCACGGCATCCTCGCCCAGGTTTTTGTCTGCCTGCTCTTCGCGATCGCCGTCGGGCTCTCGCGCCGCTGGGTCGAGGCGCCGGCGCGCAACGCGGGCGCGGGCGTGCGCACCCTCGCCCTTGCCGGCACCTTCCTGATGTTCGTCCAGCTGGTGATCGCCGCGACCATGCGGCATAACGCCGCCGGCATGGCGATCCCGACCTTTCCGCTCACGCCCGAGGGCGGCCTGATCCCGTCGGCGTGGGATTTTCGCGTTGGCATCCACTTTGCCCACCGCGCCATGGCGCTGGTGCTCACGCTCGTTCTCGGCGCCCTCGCCGTCGCCGTCTGGCGTTCCGACGCCTCGGCCGGACTCAAGCGCGCCGCGGCGGCCATGAGCGCGCTGCTCGTCCTGCAAGTGACCCTCGGCGCGGCGGCGATCTGGACGATGCGCAATCCCTATTACACCACCGCGCACGTGATCGTCGGCGCCTGCCTGCTCGCGTCGGTCTTCACGCTCACGTGGTGGACGTACCGCGGATCGATCGATCCGCTTCGCGGATACGGCCGGCGCGCGGAAGCGCCGCAGTCCTCAGTGGTCCTGGAACGCGCATGACCGCCGACGCGCCCATGGCCGACGCCCCCCCCCGCGCCCGCTTTCACGACTACCTCGAACTCACCAAGCCCCGGCTGAGTTTCCTCTCGGTCATGACCGCACTGGTCGGCTACGCCGCCGCCCGACCGCCGTGGTATCCGCTGGAGTTCTTTTCGATGGCGGCCGGCACGTCGCTGTGCGCCGCCGGTGTGGCCGCGTTGAACCAGTGGATGGAGCGCGACACCGACGCCCGCATGGGCCGGACGGCAGACCGCCCTATTCCCTCCGGCAAGGTCGCCACCGGCTCCGCCTTCGTCCTCGGCTGGGGCCTGAACATGGCGGGCCTCGCCCTGCTCTTCGCCAACGTCAACGGCGCCGCCGCGCTCTTCGCCCTCCTCACCATCGTCACCTACCTCGCCTGCTACACGCCGGCGAAACGCTGGTCGCGCTGGAGCACGGAGATCGGCGCGGTCGCCGGCGCCCTGCCCCCGCTGATCGGCTGGGCGGCCGCGGAGGCGGGCATCGGGCCGCTGGGCTGGATTCTCTTCGGCATTCTCCTCTTCTGGCAGATCCCGCATTTCATGGCCGTGGCCTGGACCTACCGGAACGACTACGCCGCCGTCGATTTCCCGATGCTGCCCGTGCGCGACCACGAAGGCGGCCGCGTCGCGCGCTGGTCGTTGTTCAACACCGTGGTGCTCGTCGCGGTGTGCGCGCTGTCCACGCCGCTTGGCTACACCAGCGTGCCCTACCTAATTGTCACGCTGCTGCTGGGCGGCTGGTTCCTGCTGCGCGCGCTCGCCTTCATGCGCCCGGCCGGCCGCGATGCCTCGGCGCGCAAGCTCTTCTTCGCCTCGATCATCTGGCTGCCGCTCCAACTCGGCGCCCTCGTGGCGGACCGCTTTCTCCTCGCACCATGACGATCCAGGACATTCCCGCCCTCAACGCGATGCTCAACGCCCTCGCGACCCTGCTGATGACGGCCGGCTTCGTGTTCATCAAGAAGGGCAACCGCGACGCCCATCGCGCCTGCATGCTCGGCGCCGGCGTCGTGTCGGCGATCTTCCTCATCGGCTACGTGGGCCACAAGATCCTCGTGCGCGGCGTGCACACGCCCTTCGGCGGCGAAGGGGCGATCCGGACGGTTTACTACGTGATGCTGATCTCGCACATCCTGCTCGCGATCAGCATCGCCTACCTCGTGCCCAAGACCTTCGCCCTCGCCCTGCGTGGCCACTACGAACGCCACCGCGCCTGGGCCCGCTGGACCTTTCCGATCTGGTACTACGTCAGCGTGACCGGCGTGCTCGTGTACTTCTTCCTCTACCGCTGGTGGCCGGCGGCGTAGCCGCCCCCTGGGAGGACGGACACTCCTGTCCGTCCCGTTCCGCCGGCCGGAGTCGGCTCCCCGCAAAGCCGGCTGGCCTTCCCCGCTCCGGGTGCGCAAGCTCGACTCCATGAAGGATAAAATCGCCTGGGTGGCAGGGGCAGGTCGCGGCATCGGTCGGGCGATCGCCCTCCGTCTTGCTTCCGAAGGAGCGCGGGTGGTGCTCGGCAGCCGCACCAAGGCCGAGCTCGACGAGGTCGCCGAGGCGATCGTCGAGAACGGCGGCCAGGCCTTCGCCCTGCCGCTCGACGTCACCAGCCGCGACTCGGTCAACGCCTTCGCGAAAGCGGCGGTCGAGGACGCCGGGGGCACGCCGGAGATCGCCGTGTATTGCTCCGGCATGAACTACCGGAAACCGGCCGAAGATTATCCGGAGAAACAATGGCTGCACGTGCTCGACGTGAACCTGAACGGCGCCTTCCGGTTCTGCCAGGAAACCGGACGCCACATGATCGCGGGCAAGCGCGGCGGCAGCCTCGTCACGATCGCGTCGATGCTCTCGCATGTCGTCACGCCCAACCAGAGCGCCTATGCCGCCTCGAAGGGCGCCCTCCTCCAATACACCAAGGTGCTCGCCGTCGAGTGGGCGAAGCACCACATCCGTGTCAACAGCGTCAGCCCGGGCTACATCGCCACTGCGATCAACGCCGGCATCCGCAAGGAGGCCTCGTTCACCGACAACGTGCTTGGAAAGACTCCGATGGGCCGCTTCGGCACTCCCGAGGAAATCGCGGATGCCGTCGCCTACCTCTGCGGCCCGCGGGCGACCTTCGTGACCGGCGCCGATTTCGCGATCGACGGCGGCTTCCTCGCCGGCCACCCGGCCATCGTCGCCAAGGCGACGTCGTAGGGCGTGTCTGGATACTGCGCGAGTCGGGCGCCGGGCTCGCGCACTCCCCGGACACGACCACGGCCGGGGCCGGGAGGCGGCGCTCAGAAGTCGAACGAGTTGGTGATCGCCCAGCTCGTGCCCTCGCGGATCATCCCGCGGGCCATGGAACCGTCGGGCTGCGTGGTGATGGCCTGCACCTTGTCGCCCTGGAAGGCATTCATGAGGTTGGCCTGAATCGTCCAGTTCACCTTGTCGGTGAGGCGACGGCTGTAGCGCGCGCTCAGACCCACGTTGTGGAAGGCCTCGTTCTTGTAGACCGTGTCGAGATCGACGACGGGTGCGCCGTTCGCATTGAGCTTGTAGCCGTAGCCGATCGTCTTCGGCGACTCGTAGCGGTAGCTGCCGCCGAAGGAAAACCCGCGTAGCGCGCCCTGGCGGAAGGTGTAGTTGGTGACGAAGTTGAAGCGGTACTTCGAGAGTTCTCCGACGGTCTGGCCGTTTTGCTGGAGCTGCACCTGGTAGGCGTCCCAGAGGGTTAGGAACCGTTCCCGAGGCGTGTTGTTCACGCCCGGCTGGCCGCCGAGGGCGTTGTCCGTGAAGATCGGCACACGGCCGACCTCGGTCTGAAACTCGGCGTACACGAAGTCCATCACCTCGCTGAAACGCGCGCCAGGGATGTTGTCGCGCGACGCCTCGGTCGTGGAAACGTTGGCGGAGACGCGCCAGTTGCGGGTGAGGTTGGCGGTCAGCTCGACTTCCCATCCCTTGGAGACCGTGTCCTCAAGCAGCACGGCGTTCTCCGGATAGGACCAGCGCATGCCCGGGACGTTGATCGAACCGGGGAACACGCCATCGAGCGGCAGCCAGGCCTGCACGGCCTCGGGGAAGCGCTCGGCGAAACGCTGCTCGAAGCCGAGCCAGGCGTTGGCGGCCGCGATGTTCTGCGGAACCCAGAACCGCTGGTTGGCGAGGCGTGTGGCTTCGGCGGGCGTGAGCGTGCCCGCTTGTTCGCGGGCTTCGAGCGCCGGATCGATGCGGCCGTAATTGATCAACTGTTCGCCAAGCACGCGGTACACGCCCTGGAAGCCCTGCCAGAAGGCCTGCTCGAGGAGAAACTTTTGACTCTGGAGCGTGGAGGTCGAGGACGCGTTGTTGACCTTGGTCTCGAAGCGGGTGCCGCGCAGGATCCATTTCCCATCCTTGGTGGAGAGCACGATGCTCTGGTCGGTGGTGCCGCCTTGGGAACTGAGAACCGGTTCGCGGAATACGCCGACACGCAGCGGGTCGGGATTGGTGTTCTCGCCCTTCGCGTAGAGGAAGGTGACTTCAAAGGGGAGATTCTCGAAGAGGCGGTGGGCGTGCAACACAGCCGACCAGTTGGTCGAGTTGCCCTTCTTGACGATGGGGTCGAAGCGGAAGGCGGTGCGGTCCGGATCGGGCGTGGGACCGGAGATGGCCTGGTCCCATGTGTAGATCCACGACCTGTACTTGTCCTCGCGCCAGCCGTAGGTGCCGACGAGGGCGCCATCGAGCAGTTTGCCCTGCCAGGCGAGCGCGACGGAACCCACCTTCTCCTGCAGGTTGTCGCGGACGCGCGTCAGATAGTCGCGCGAAGCGTCGTCGGTGGGAGCGCCGATGAGACGCACGGTTCCCGTGGTCCAGCCGCGGTAGTTGTTGGGATTCTGGGCGGCGCGACCGTAGACAGGATCGACGGCCAGCGGATCGACGTTCGGGTTGAAGGTCCGGTAGTCGGCGTCGAAGTACCGGAATGTGTAGTCGCCGGTGACGGGCGGCGAACCCGGGCCGATGTTGCGAATGCCGAGGTTCTGTCCGAGCGAGCGGCCGGCAAGGCTGTCGGACACGTAGAAGTAATTCAGCGTGCGCGAATTCGTGTTGAATTGGTTGCGACCGGCGGCGTTGGCGAAAACGAGCCGGTTGTCGATGTAGTCCATGTCGACTCCGTTGGACATGTAATCGAAGCGCCGCTGCACGACCTTCTGCTCGGACACGGTGCCGGTCAGGAAGTGCTGCCCGAGGGCGCGCAGGAATCCGTTGCGGGATTCCTTGCGGAAGTCGTGCTCGAAGAAGAGGACGCCGCGCCAGGCATCGCGGTCGGCGGTGATCGCGCGGGAGCCGGTGAAGGGAGACTCGCGGAAGTAGGCCTTGCCGGCGTGAGGGTTCGGGCTGCCGTCGGGCAGGAGGGCGCTGGCGTCGATCCGCAGCGTCGAATTCGTCCCCATCGCCGCGTAGCGGTCGAAGTCCATCGCCTGCTTGAAGTACTGCAGGTTGTAGCTGAGCTTGTTGTCGAAGAAGGTGTGCGTGAGCTCGGCCCGGCCGAGGTTCCACTCGCGCATCTCGCGCTTGGAGTTTCCGTCGATGAGGTTGTCGAAGAAGTTGTACATGCCGGCGTCGGTGAGGACGCGCTCCTGGTACCGGTTGGCGAAGGGCAGGCCGAGGGCGTTGGCGTAGGCGGGGTGACCGTTGACGAAGATGGGCTGCACGGTGCCGCCGACGTAGGAGACGTTCGAGCCGGTGGCGGCGGGCGCGTTGATCACGAGCTGGGTGCCGTTGATGCGGTAGCTGTTGGCGGAGTTGATCTGGCGCTCGTAGATGCTCGTAGGCTGGGCGGAACCGTCGTAGGTAAGGACGAGCATGCCGTTGCCCCAGCCGGTGCCGATGAGCGGATTGGCCCGTTGATTCGGCAGGCCGTAGTTGAGGAAGAGGAAACGCTCATGCGCGGGGTTGGTGCGGTCGATGACGTTGCCTTCGAGGCCGCCCTCGGAGGCCGGCAGGAAGAAGTAGCTGAGGTTGTCGATGGGCGGCTGGCTGCGCCGGCTGTTCGACTCCATGTCGCCGGTCTCGACGGAAAGCTCGAGCTTGAAGGTGGACCCCGGCCGCTGGAGGAAACGCGGCGTGAACTTGGTCGTGAGGTAAACGCGTTCGTCGAGTTGAAACGCGGGCTTCTGCCGGTACTTCTGGTCGTTGCGCAGGAAGGCGACGCGTGCGGAGAGGACGTCCTTCACCAGCACCTGATTGTAGTCGAAGGTGCCGCGGACGCTGCCGTGTTCGTCGAAGCGCAGCTGGGCGCGGCCGCGATTGCGGTCGAGCGCGCGCAGGTTCGAGGCGTTGATGATGCCGGCGGGACTGCCCAGACCGAAGAGGAGGGAGTTCGCGCCGCGGATGACATCGACGCGGTCGGTGTTGTATCCATCCCACGGAACATCGCTCTTGAAGTAGTTCAGCGTGTTGTCGGCGGCGGCGAGGCCGCGGATGCGGGTGTTGGCGTTGCCGTTGCCGAAGTTGTCGTTCTCCTCGCCCTGGGAGTTCGCGTTGACGAAGGTGCCATGGGCGCCGCCGACATCGGTGTTCACCGTGAACGCGAGCAGCGTCTCGTTGTCGAAGGCGCCGAGGTCCTCGAGGAAGTCCTTCGTATAGACGGAAATCGCCGAGCCCACGTCCGAGAGCTGGGTGCGAATGAGCGTGCCGCCGAGGGTCGAAGTGGCGACGTAGCCGTCGTCCTCGTCGGTGCGCACCTCGAAGGGCGGCAGCACGATCGAAGGAGTTTCGCCCTGAGCGGCGGCGTCGCCGGCCGGGGCGACCGGTTGCGCAACGAGGGCACAGGGCAGGAGGAAGGCGGCACCGAGCAGGCGGACAAAGGCGCGCTCGCGCATCGTGATCAGGGGAGGGTTCATGCGGTTTTGGCGGGGGGTGTTGAGGATATCCGCGGCCGGTTCGCCACGGAACGGGGAGCCGCACGATCGGCGGAGCGACCGGAGACGGCGGGGTGCGCGAACCGAACCACCCGTCCCGGGGACGCTCAATGCGACCGCTGTCGATCCCGTTCGACGGGAGGCGGCCGGTCTCGCCTTGCCGGAGCGCCTTCGGACTTTCAACGTGCCCGCCTATGCGAGTCACCATCGCGGATATCGCGTCCGAACTGGGCTTGTCCAAATCCACCATCTCGATCGGCCTGCGCGACGACCGCCGCCTCCCGGACAAGACACGCAACCTCATCCGCGAGACCGCCGCACGGATGGGCTACCGGCCCGACCCGGTGCTCGCCGGCATCGCCTCCCGACGTTGGCGCCACCGGGAGAAAGACCGCGGCCTGGCCATCGCCCTGATCGACAACCGGACCGATCCGGCACCGCACACGCGCTGGGAGTATCTCTCGAGCGCCGCGTCCCGTCTGGACGCCCTCGGGTACCACACCGCGCGCTTCGACCTCGACGCCCAGCCGACCGTGGCGGCGACCAACCGCATCCTGATCGCACGCGGCATCCGCGGACTCGTCGTGCCGCCGGTCTATCGCGACGACCTGCTCGACGGGATTGACTTGTCGCGCTTTGCCCTCGCCGCGGCCGGGATCGCGCTCTGGCGCCCGTCCTTCCCTTCCGCCTCCCTCGATGTCTTCGAGGGGATGCTGCTCGCGGTGCGAAAGATCGTCGAGTACGGGTACCGGCGCATTGGCGTGGTCTCGCTGGAGCACAAGATCCCTCTGCCCGACGACGCCCGGCGCGCGGGCGCCACGGCCGTGGCCCGCGATCGGTACGCCGCCGACGGCGTGGAAGTCCTCTCCTGGACCGCACGCATCGGCCTGCAGGCCGAATCGATCCAAGCTTTTCTCGAGTGGTTTCGCGCAACCAAACCCGATGCCGTTCTTTGCTTGAACGAATTCGCCCGCAACTGGCTCCGTGCCGCCAAGGAACCCATCCCGCCCGATCTCGGCTTCGCCGTCCTGAACCGGCTTGAGAAGAGCACCGCGATCGCCGGAGTGGATCCGCAGCACCGCAGGATCGGCGAGGCGGCGGCCGACCTGCTCGACCAGGCGATCACCCACCACCGGCTCGGGCCGTCGGCGGATCCGCCGCCCGTCTTGACCATTCCGCCAGCCTGGCTCGACGGCCCGTCGCTTCCGGATCTGCGCAACCATCAGCGTGCGTCCCGGGGCCGGAAGCCTCGCCGGCGAGGGTGACTCCGCTCAGCGGACGCGCGCAGCGCCCACTGGCGGCCCCGGATGACGGGGCAGAGGAAACGGCTCCTCGAGAAACCGGTCCAGGATATAAAGGTGAGCGTCCGCCTGGGAGTCGTTGTCCAGCAAGACGCCCCACCGCGCCTCGGCCGTGGCGCGCCCGTCCTCGTCCCCGTGCGTGCGCAACCAGGCATAGGCCCCGATCGCTCCGTCGCGCTGGCGGATCGACCGGCGCCAGTTGCGCTGAAAGCCTTGCGCAGCCTCCACCGCGGCGGCCGGAAACTCCGTCCGCATGGCCGCCGCAAACGCATCGACCGATCCCGACGGCGAAAGAAGGTGGTGCAGGTTTCGCTCGACGACGCGGGCGATCTCCGGCCTCCCGAAACCGAGTTGAAGCCCGGGCGGGTAGCCACCGTGGACCGGCCGCAGCGACTCCGTCGCGGTCGACGGATCGACCGCGATCACCGCCGAGGGCAGTCCGCTCTCCCTCGCGAACTGCGTCGCCACGTCCGGGGAACTTGCAAAACGCAGGAAGTCGACCGCAAGGTCCGCCTGGCCGGAGTCCAGCGAAACGCCCAGGCTGTTCTGCAACCCGCCCTGGCTCTCGTTGAGCGGCCCCATCACGAACCGACCGTAACGCGGATCGTCGACCGTCGGCCAGGGTAGCCGGCATACCCCGAGCGGGAAACCCACCTCGTCGCGCAGGGCCGAGACATCCACCGGATTGCTGAGCATCATGAGCGCATGGCCCTGGCCGAAGAGAAACGCCGCGCTGTCCCGCTCCAGCTGCATGAAGCCGGGTGTGCATTGCAGGCCGACCTCCCGGGCAAGTTCGAGCCCCGCGCGAATCTCCTCCTGCTCGACGTCGAAGTTCCCGCCGACCGCCGCGCGCAGGGTGTCGGTCGGGTAGAGGGTGAACTGCCGGTGCGGATCGATCCCGAGGCGCAGCCACTGGGTCACGCTGCCGAAGAAACTCTCCATCAACGACGGCCCGGTGTTGCGCGCCGCTGCGATCGGCACGATGGCCCGTCCCGTCTCTTGACGAAACTCGCGCACGCGCTCGCACAGCCGGACGAAGTCGCGATAGTCGCCCGGCGGCTCGTCGCGGCCGGTGATCTCGACCAGCAGGTCCCGGTTGTAGACCAGCCGGTTGGCAAACAGCGTGAAGGGAACGCCGTAAATCTCGAAGTTGGTCAGCGAATACGAGGGGGGCCACATGAGCCCGTCGACGAAAGTCTGCCTCCATGCCACGTCGGCGTACGCCGTTCCCGCCGCGTAGGGGTTGGGTTGCTTCATCGTGTCGCGGAAGGGCAGAAAGTGGCGGCTCAGCAATTCGTCGTAGGCCTGCGAGGAAATGCTCCCGCCCGCCGGAAGACCGACCTGGATGATGTCCGGCGCCATCCGGCCGACGAGTTTCGTGGTCAACCAGTTCGCCCACACCGCCGACGGCACCTCGATGACCTCGATCCGCACGCCGGGATTCCGGGCTTCGTAGGCCTCGATCGCCACGCGCAGCCCCTTGCGAAAGCCGCTCTGCAGGCTGTAGTGCGCGATCGTCAAGACCCGCTCGCTTCCGCGATGCTCGCCCGTCGACCGCATCTCGCGTGCGGCCCGCGGTGCGCAGGCCGGATAAACGGCGGCCAGCACGAGCGTCGCCGCCAGGACGAGAAGGAGGCGGTTCATGGCAGACTGAGGAGGATCTCGTGCGCCACCTGCGTCGCGTGGCTGCGCGGATAACGCTCGATGTAGGCCGTCAGGTAACGCCGGGCCTGCTCCGTCCGCCCCACGCGCCGCGCGCACTCCGCCGCGCGCAGCAGCACGTCGGCGAGCAGGTTGTCCTTGGCGAGGCCGTCGGCCAGCGCCGCCTCGTAGTGCTCCAGCGCCCGGGCCGGATCGTCGACCAGGACCTGACAGGCCTGGCCGAGCACATGCCGGAGGCTGCGCCGCACGGCCGGATCGGTCAACTTGGGCAGGTAGCCTTCGACCTTGCGAATCCGCGCGTCCGCCTCGGGCTTGCGGTCGAGGTAAAGTTCCATCGTGCCGATCTTCACCCAGGCATATTGGGCCAGGGGATGGTCGGGATGCCGCACGGCAAGCGCCGCGTAAAGCGCCCGGGCCTTGCGCGGATCGGCGGGCTCCTTGTGCATCTGCCAGATCCGTGCCTGAAAATAGCGGGCCACGATCGCCGCTTCGTCCTCGGCGCCTGAAGCGATCAAGTCGTCGAACGCACGCAGCGCCCCTTCGATCGTCTGCTCCGTGCGCGGCTGGTAGTTCATCGCCGCCAGCCCGCGGGCCAGGAGCATCACCCGCGCGCCAACCTCGTCGTGCGACACCGCTTTCTCCGCGATGCGAAAGGCCTGGTTGGCCCGCATCAGGCCGAGTTCCCCAAACGGATCCGGATCCTTTTCCGACGCCATGGCCGCCCCGCCTGCCGCGAACACCGCCGCGAGAACGACCCAGGCCCGGACCGGGTTTCGCGTTGCGAGGGGTTGGCGCATGGCGGTCATCTCCGGACCGCGCTCACGGCTTTTCAAGCCTTGTGTCGAAGTCCGCCGTCTCCCCGCTGCTCCCTGCCGGGCAAAACGCGGTCTTAGGTTCGCCTTTTGCCCGGTTTATTGCATCCTGCGCCGTGATCCGGGGATGTCGGGAATACGCCGAGCCGCCCCGGCTCCCACCGTCATCGTCCACCACCCGTCCGCCTTTCGTCCCATGCACGTCCGCCTCAAGAAAGATTGGGAACTGCCCGAAGCCGCCGTCACCGCCGAGGCGATTTATCGCAACCGGTCGCGACGCGATTTCCTGCGCTCCCTCGGCGTCGGGGCCGCCGGCGTCGCACTCGCCCGCACGCCCCTGCTTGGCGCAACCGGCGGATTTCCGTCGAAGGAGAATCCGCTCTACCCCGCCGGGGACCTCAAGGTCACGCCCTACGAGCTGATCACGAGCTACAACAACTTCTACGAATTCGGCCTCGATAAGGGCGACCCCAAGATCTACGCGAACCGCGGGTGGCAGACCGAGCCCTGGACTGTCGAGCTCGCCGGCGCCGTGCGCAACCCGCAGAAACTCGACGTCAACGACCTCATTGCGAAGGTCGGCGGGATCGAGCAGCGCGTGTACCGCCACCGCTGCGTCGAGGCCTGGTCGATGGTCGTGCCGTGGGATGGGTTTCAACTCTCCAAACTCGTCGCCCTCGCCGATCCGAAGCCGGAGGCGAAGTTCCTGCGCATGACAACCTTCCTCGACCGCAAAGTCGCCCCGGGCCAGCGCACGGACTCGCTCGACTGGCCCTACGTCGAGGGCCTGCGCCTCGACGAGGCCAACCACGAACTGGCCTTCATCGCCACCGGCATTTACGGCAAGCCCATCCCCAACCAGAACGGCGCCCCGCTGCGCCTCGTCGTTCCGTGGAAGTACGGCTTCAAGGGCGTCAAATCGATCGTGAAATTCGAGTTCACCACCCGCCAGCCGCGCAACACCTGGAACGTGATGGCACCGCAGGAATATGGGTTCTACGCCAACGTGAACCCAAGGGTCGATCACCCGCGCTGGTCCCAGGCGTCGGAACGCGTGATCGGCGGCGGCTTCCTCGCCGGCAAGCAGCCGACGCTCATGTTCAACGGTTACGAAAAACAGGTCGCCGCCTTGTACGAGGGGCTCGACCTGCGTCGGAACTATTGAGGAGCGACGTCGCGTGGCCGCCCCCCCGCCGTCGCTGCCTGAGCGCCTGCTTCGCAGCAAGGCCGTCGTGGTCACGTTACTCGTCCTGCCCGGACTCTGGCCAGCGTGGCCGATCGCGAGCCAGGACCCGACGGTGCTCGCCGACCCGGGCAAGTACATCCTTCATCACCTCGGCTTCGTGGCCTGCGTGCTGCTCGCCGTGGTGCTCACGTTCACACCGCTGCGCGTCATTTTCCCGCACTCGCGGCTGGCCCTCGCCCTCAATCGTCACCGGCGCCTCGTCGGCGTCAGCGTCTTCGTCTACGCCTGCCTCCATTTCCTGCTGTACCTTGTCTACGAGGGCGGCTTCGGCACCCTCGCCAACGACCTCGCCAAGCCGTTCATCCTGTCCGGTGTGATCGCCCTCGCCGGCCTGGCCGCCCTCGCCGTCACGAGCCTCGACCGCGCCGTGCGCGCCCTGGGCGCCCGCCGCTGGAAGAACCTGCACCGCCTCGTCTACGTCATCGCCGCCCTCGCCGCCTATCACCAGATCGCCGCCAGCAAGCTCTTCCCCGTCCAGGTCCTCTGGATCTTCGGCCCCATGCTCGCCCTTCAAGCCCTCCGAATCGCCAAAACGCGCACCGCCGCGCACGCCTCTCCCTAGCCCACCAAGCCGGTTCTGTTCGTAATACGAACATTCGATACCCACCTGGCCCAAGACCCAACCGCCCGATTTCCAGCCCGTATGTTCGTAATACGAACATCGCGGCTCGGGGAGCAAAGTCGGGGGGACGGGGCCGGGGGGCGGAGATGGTGAGCTTTCGCGAGGTGGACGGGAAACGGTTCCGAACTGGCGGAATCACGGCACGCGCAAGATCGCTCCTTCGTCCGCGCTCGTCACCATGCTCGCGTAACGCGCGAGGTATCCGCGCCCAAGGTCAACCTGGCGCGGCCGCCACGCGGCGCGACGTCGCGCCAGCTCCGCGTCCTCCACGCACAGCGTCAGCCTTCTCGCCGGCAGGTCGATCTCGATCGTGTCGCCGGGTTCGACCAGCGCGATCGGACCGCCCGCCGCCGCCTCCGGCGAAACATGGCCGATGGCCCCGCCGCGCGTCGCTCCGGAGAACCGGCCGTCGGTGACGAGGGCGACCGAGTCCCCCAGGCCGCGCCCGGCGAGCGCCGAGGTCGGGCCGAGCATCTCCTGCATGCCCGGCCCGCCGCGCGGTCCTTCGTAGCGGATCACCACGACATCGCCGGCCTTCACGCGGCCGAGCAGAATGCCCTGCCGCGCCGACTCCTCCGATTCGAAGATCACCGCCGGTCCTGCAAAGCGTTGCATCGACGCGGCCACGCCGGCCGTCTTCACCACCGCTCCCTTCGGCGCCAGGTTGCCGAAGAGCACGGCGAGTCCCCCGCTCTGCGAATACGGCTGGTCCAGATCGCGGATGACCTCGCGATCCCGCACCTCCGCCGCCGCGAGGGTCTCGCCCAAGGTCCGGCCGGTCACGGTGAGCGCGTCGAGATTCAGTAATCCGGGACGTCCGGAAAGGGTCTTGAGGATGGCCGGAATGCCGCCCGCACGGTCGATGTCCTCCATGTGGTGAAGCCCGGAAGGCGCCACCTTGCACAGGTGGGGCGTGCGTCGGGAGATCGCGTCGATCTGCGCGAGGCTCAGGGGAACGCCGGCCTCGTGGGCGACGGCGAGCGTGTGCAGGATCGTGTTCGACGAGCCGCCCATGGCCATGTCGAGGACGAGCGCATTCTCGAAGGCGGCGCGCGTGAGGAGGTCGGAGGGACGCACGTTGCGCTGCACCAGGTCGACGATCGCCCGGCCGGCGGCCGCAAAGAGTTCCTCCCGCCGCGGGTCGATTGCGAGAATCGAGCCGTTGCCTGGAAGGGCGAGCCCGAGCGCTTCGCAGAGGCAGTTCATCGAATTGGCGGTGAACATCCCCGAACATGAACCGCAGGTCGGGCAGGCGTGGCGCTCGATGCGCGCGAGGTCGTCGTCCGTGAGCGTCCTGGCCGAATGCCCGCCCACCGCCTCGAAGACCGACGCGAGGTCGAGCGCGCGGCCCGTCGCCGGATCCAGCCCCGCCTTCATAGGCCCGCCGGAGACGAAGACGGCCGGGATGTTCACGCGCGCCGCCGCCATCATCATGCCGGGAACGATCTTGTCGCAGTTGGGAATGCAGACCACGCCGTCGAAGCAGTGCGCGCGCAGCATCGTCTCGACGGAGTCGGCGATGACCTCGCGCGAGGCAAGCGAGTAGTTCATGCCCTCGTGGCCCATGGCGATGCCGTCGTCGACCCCGATGGTGTTGAACTCGAACGGCACGCCCCCGGCGGCGCGGATCGCCGCGCGCACCTTGCGACCGACGACGTCGAGGTGGGCGTGTCCAGGGACGATCTGCACGAAGGAATTCGCCACCGCGATGAAGGGTTTGTCCCAGTCGTCCTCGGACTGGATCGCGCCGGTGGCGCGCAGGAGACTGCGGTGGGGCGCCCGGAGGCTGCCGCGTTTGATCGTATCGCTGAGGGCCATGCACTCATCCTAACGCCGTTTCCGATATAACAGAACTACCCTTTTCGTCCTAATCTGATACCTTTTCGGTATGGATTACACCCTGCGCGAACTCGAATGCTTCACGGCGGTGGCGGAGACGCTCTCCTTCACGCGCGCCGCCCAGAACCTGCGCCTCGCCCAGCCGCCGCTCTCGCGCCACGTGCGGGCACTGGAAGACAAATTGGGCACACGTCTCTTCGAACGGAGCGGCCGCCGCGTCGCCCTCACGCCCGCCGGAGCGGTCTTCCATGAGGAAACGCGCAGCGTGCTCCCCCGGCTGCTTCGCGCCGCCGAGGCCACGCGTCGCTTCGCCCTGGGCCAGACGGAGCGGCTGCGGCTCGGCTTCGTTAGCGCCGTGCTGGGACCGGAGCTGGTCGCCGTGCTGCGCAGCTTTCGCGAGGCCCATCCTGCGGTGCAACTCGCCATGCGCGACGCGCCTCCGGCCGAACAGCTCGCCGCGCTCCGCCGTGGCGAGCTCGATGGCGGCTTCATCGGCCTCGCCCCGCGCGAGCCTGCGGCCGGCGTGCGTTTCGTGTCCTGGCACCGCGAAGCGCTCATGGCCTATGTGCCCTTCGGCCACCCCCTCGCCACGCGGTCGCAGATCGATCTAAAGGACCTCGCCGGCGAGCCGATGCTGGCCGTCTCGCGCGACGCCGCGCCGGCCTTCGCCTCCTTCGTGTCCGATGCCTGTGCCGCGGCCGGGTTTCGCCCCCGCCTCGTCCTCGAGGCCGACCGGGCTCAGGCCGTCGCCACGCTGGTGGCCGCAGGCATGGGCCTCGCCCTGCTCCCCGCCTCGCTCGCCCGCTTTGTCGGCGACGCCGCCGTCGCCCTGCCCCTGCGCAAGGCCCCCGCCATCACGCACGTCTTCGCGCTCAATGCCGGGCAACCGTCTCCGGCGCTGAAAGCATGGGTTGCCTTGTTGAGGAAGTAACCCGCAAATTTCACCACAAACAAGGCCAAGACCGGTTTCACAGCGCGGCGCCGCCGCAACCAAAACTCGATCAAAGGGATTGGGCCACAAAGAGGCGCAAAAGGCTCAAGAGCTTCGGAGATCCCGACCGCTGGTTTTTGAGCTTTTTGCGCCTTTTTGTGGCCAATCACCCAGGAAAAATCATTGTCGATGATGTGAAATATGCGGGGTAAGCGCCTCGAGCCGGTTCGCGACGGCATGGGCCCGGCCCGCCGCGTCCCGGCCCCCGCGGCGCTCGAGATCGAACGCGAGGTCAAGCAACTCGCGCCGGAGCCGCTCGATTTCCTGCCGCGATTCCTGAACACCCACCGGCTTCGCGACACCTGTTTCCACGTTGGGCAAGAGATCGTTCACAGGCTGCATTCAGGCCGAGACCGCCACCGAAAAACCGCCGTAGAGCATGCGCTTCGCGTCGAAAGGCGCGTCCTTCGGGTCGCACATCGCCGCGATGCGCGGGTCGTTCATGACCTTCGCATTCACCTTGTCGCGGTGCGCACGCGACTTGTAGACGATCCACGCGAAGACCACCGTCTCGCCTTTCTTAATCCTGATTCCCTTCGGGAAACCCACGCCAAACGGCAGATTGAGGTCGTCGCCGACGCACTCCTTGTAGTCGAGCGCTCCGTATTCCTTCCAGACCTTCGACGCCTGGCGCGCCATCTTGAGATAGGCGGGGAGATTTTTCTTGGGCACGGGAATGACAAATCCATCAGCGTAGGCAGGCATGGCAGGTGTTGGGTTGAAAGGTTCGACGCGACCGGGCGGAAGGCCCCGTCCTTCCTATGACGAACCAGCCGGCCCGCTGCGGACATGCCGGCGATAATTTTCGCGCGGCACGAACTGCGCCCGGCCCTGTCGACTGAAGGTGACCGACTCTGGGCTTTCGCCAGGCTGCGAATCGTTGTAGGAGGAGGCCTTTCTCGAACTCCCCTCCCACCGTCCATGGACAAGATTCCCGCTCCCCTCCCCTACATGCTGCTGTTCCGCAACACCGGCCCCGAGGTCTTTAAGGACCTCTCGCCCGACGAGCGCCAGGAGCTCATCGCCCGCTGGAACGCCTGGTTCGAGGCCCTGCTCGCCAAGGGCAAGGCCGTCGAAGGCCAGCCGCTCGAAACGGAGACGCGCATTGTCTCCGGCCCCGGCGGCTCGCGCATCACCGACGGTCCCTTCCCCGAGGCCAAGGAGGCCATCGGCGGTTACGTCACCCTGCTCGTCAGCGGCATGGACGAGGCAACTGAGATTGCCCGCGAGCACCCTGCCCTGGCCCACGGCATGAAGATCGAGGTCCGCGCCATGACGCCGGACTGCCACCTCGGCGTCACCACCCGGGCGCGCGGCGCCGCGGAACTGCAAGGCGTCTGACCCGGCGTGAGCGCACCCGCTCCCGAGAATATCGCCATCGCGCCGCAGGCTTCGCGGTTGGTGGAACACTTTTTCCGCCACGAAACGGGCCGGCTGCACGGCGCCCTCGTCCGCCTCGTCGGCACCCACAACCTCGCCCTCGCCGAGGACGTGGCCCAGGAGGCCCTCGCCCGCGCCCTCCGGACGTGGTCCATGGGCGGCATCCCCGCGAACCCGTCCGCCTGGATCACCCAGGTAGCGATGAACCTCGCCCGCGACGCCCTCCGCCACCGGCGCATGGCCGTCGGCAAGGAGCCGGCCATCGAGCTGCACATCGGCCAGACCTACGCCACCCCGGCCGTCGCCTGGGAGACCACGCACGAGATCCGCGACGACGCCCTGCGCCTGATGTTTGTCTGCTGCCATCCCTCCGTGGCTCCGGACGCACAGGTCATCCTTGCGCTCAAGATCCTCTGCGGCTTCAGCACGGCCGAGATCGCCCGCGCCTTCCTCAGCAGCGAGGCCGCCATCGAGAAACAGCTGACGCGCACCAAGCAGCGCATCCGCGAGGCCCGTATCCCCTTCGAACTGCCCGAGGGCGCCGACCTCGCCCCGCGCCTCGACGGCGTGCTCGCCGCGCTCTACCTGCTCTTCAACGAGGGTTACAAGGCCTCCGCCGGCGACCGCCTTTTGCGCGAGGACCTTTGCAAGGAGGCCGTCCGCCTGCTCGCCCTCCTGCTCGGACACGCCGCCGGCCGCACGCCCCGCGCCCATGCGCTCATGGCGCTCATGTTGTTCTCCGCCGCCCGATTTCCCGCGCGCCTTTCTCCCGAAGGCGGGCTGTTGCGGCTCGAGGATCAGGACCGGAGCCAATGGGACCAGACCATGATCGGGGAGGCGCTCCGCCACCTCGCCGCCGCTTCCGACGGCGACACGCTCGACGAATACCACCTCCAGGCCGGCATCGCCGCGGAACACTGCCTCGCCCGCGACTTTGCCTCCACCAACTGGGCGCGCATCCTCGACCTCTACGACACCCTGCTTCGCCTGAAGCCTTCCCCGGTCGTCGCCCTCAACCGCGCCGTCGCCGTCGCCCATGCGCACGGCCCCGCCGCCGGTCTCGCCGCCGTCGAGGCGATCGACGGACGCGACCGGCTCGAGGGCCATTACCTCGTTCACGCCGTGCGGGGCGACCTGCTCGCCCGGCTCGATCGCCGCGCCGAAGCCGTCGAATGCCTGCGCCGCGCCACCGAACTCGCCGAGGTCGGCCCGGAACAGGAGCACCTGCAGCAACGCGTCGCCGCGCTCTCGTCCGCGCCGGATTGACGATTCAGCCGGGAGCCGCGAATGGACGCCGATCGACGCGACGTTGCGCAGGGGGCGATCCGTTCTTGCCCGGCGGTTTTGCAATCGTCGCATGTTGAGGCGGGCCCCGAGCGGCACGGGACACGGATGCGATCTGCGTTCATGCGTGCCCCTTGGGCGGCCCCATTTCCTGAACGCGCACCTTCGGACAAATAGCACGCGTCCATTTGCACACTCCGGCGTCCTTACGGTATCCTTGCTGCACTTCCCCTCCATGACGCTCAGTTCAATCGACCTTGGCCCGCCTCGTCTTCCTGCGGCGCAGCGTCGCCTCGACTCCGTCCTCGCGGCAGGCGGACCCGAGGTGCTGCTGGCGGGGGCGTGGGGACTCGAACGCGAGGGCTTGCGGGTGGATGCCGTCGGGCAGGTGGCGCAGACGCCGCATCCGTTTCCGCCCGACGACGGCGCCCTCACGGTCGACTTCGCGGAGGCCCAGGCGGAGTTGGTCACGTCCCCCCAGCCTTCGCCCGAGGCCGCGTGGCGCGAGCTCTGGCAGCTTCATCGGCGCCTGCACGCCGCGATCGGCGACGAACGCCTCTGGCCCCTGAGTCTGCCCGGCCGTTGGGACGATCCGGAACGTCTGGTGGCGGCTTCGTTCGCCGGCCGGCCGGAATGGGCGGCGGCCCGCGCGTACCGCGAGGCCTTGCTCCGCCGGCACGGACGCGCGCGGCAGGCGATCAGCGGGGTGCACTACAACTTCTCGTTCGCGCCCGCATTCTTCGCCGCCTGGCGCACCGCCCTCGCCTCGTCGGCGCCCGAACCGCACCTGCGCGACGACGCGTACTTTGCGCTCATGCGCAATTTCCTCCGCCACCAACACGTGTTCAACGCCCTCTGGGGACTGAGCCCGCCGGAGGACCACGCCTTCTGGCTCGACCTGCTCCGCGCCAGTCCGCCGGCCGTGCGCGCCGACGCCCTGCGCTGCCGGTCGCGCATTTCCAGCGTGCGCCTCAGTCCGCTGGGCTACGGCCTCGCGCCCGAACTTGCGCAGGCCATCGGCGTGACCTTCGCCTCCATGGCCGAGTATCGCGAGCGCCTGGGCCTCGCCCTCCGGCCTGAGAAGGATCGACCAGCCCTGCTCGCCCACGAACGCGAATTCTACAGCCCGGTTCGTCCCAAGGTTGCCGCGTCATCGAAGGGCGACACCGCCGGCACGCCCGGTGCGATGCTCGACCGACTCGGAAAAACGGGTGCCGGCTATCTCGAGTTTCGCGTTTTCGATCTGGATCCGTTCGAGCCCGTCGGCATCGGCCTCGAGGCGCTGCGTTTCTTCCACGTGTTCGTCCTCGCCAATCTCTTTCAACCCAGCGCCCCGCTCGATGCGGCGGAGCGGGCGTCGCTCGCGGCGCGCTGGCGCTGGTCCACCCTCTGCGGTGCGCCGCTTTGCGACTGCGTCGGCGCCCCCGGCGAGGAGGCCGAGGTCGAGGCCCTCTTCGCCATCATGACGGCCATCGCCGCCCACTTGCCCGCTCCCTACGCCGACGCCGTGGCCTGGGCGCAGGCGCGCTGGAAAGGGGCGCCGACCCGGCCCATCGACCGCTGGCGCGACGAACGCTCGCACGAACCCGGCGGCGCGCTCGCCCTCGGCCTGCGCCTGGCGGCCGAGCATCGCGCCACGCTCCTGTCCGACCGGCCATGACCTACGAAGCCCTGGAACTCTCCACGCAGGCCCTGATCGCGGAGGCGGAACGGCGCGGGATCTCCGTCGAGGTGCTCGACGCCCACGACAACTTCATCGCCCTGCGCCGGGACGGTCGCACCGAGTACGTGAAGCAGGCAACGCGCACCTCCGCCGACACCTACATCAGCGCCCTGCTCATGGAGAACAAGCAGGTCACCAAGCACGTCCTGCGCGCGGCCGGTCTCGCCGTGCCCGAGGGCCGTCACTATCACGAGATCGGTTCGGCCCAGGCCGATGCCCCGTTCTGGCTGGGCCGGCGCATCGTGGTAAAGCCGAACTCCACCAATTTCGGCGAGGGGGTGGCGATACTCGGCGCGGATGCCTCCCGCGAGGACTACGCCGCCGCCGTCGCCACCGCCTTCAGCCATGACACGAGCATTCTCGTCGAGGAATTCGTGGAGGGCCGCGAGTTTCGCTTCCTCGTCATCGGCGGGAAGACCAGGGCGGTGCTCCACCGCGTGCCGGCCAACGTGACCGGAGACGGGCGTTCGACGATTCGCGAGTTGGTGGAGGCGAAGAACCGCCATCCATTCCGCGGCGAAGGTTATCGGAAGCCGCTGGAAAAGATCCGTCTCGGCGAGACCGAGATCGCATTCCTTGCCGCGCAAGGGCTGACCGCCGACAGCGTGCCGGCCACGGACAGGACGGTGTACCTCCGCCGCAATTCCAACATCTCCACCGGAGGTGACAGTATCGATTACACCGATACCATGCCCGCGGTTTACCGGCGCCACGCCGAACGGGCGACCGCCGCCGTGAGGGCGAACATCTGCGGTCTGGACATGATTATTCCCAACCAGGATGCGACCGGCGACGATGCGCCCTACTCAATCCTTGAGCTGAACTTCAATCCGGCGTTGCACATCCACGACTATCCGGCCATCGGCGAGAACCGCCACGTCGGGCGGTATGTGCTGGATGCGATCGGATTTCCTGAAGCCGCATCTTTCACCAGATGAAAGATATGACTGTAGGAGCGGCTTTACGCCGCGATGTATGGCGGACGGTGTTCATCGCGGCGTAAAGCCGCTCCTGCCCAAACCTTGCGAAACGCGAGATCCGGGCTGCTGGAACATGCGGGATAAATCCCGGTGACGATCAGGATCCCCAGCTGAAGCGCTCCTGCTCCCAGCGGTAGCCTGGGTTGCGCGGGAGCACGCGGCCGAGGCCGGGCCAGGGCAGGTGGAATCCGTAGCAGCGCTCGCGGGACGCGGAGAGGCGGGCGAAGAGACGCTGACGCACGGCGACGGCCACGGCCGGGTCGTGGTCGAACTCGATGAACCAGGCGGGATCGGCGAACATCAGTACGTGGTTGTGCGCGACATCCATGAGGTGCACGAGGGACTCGCCGCCGTCGCGGATGCGCAGCACGCAATGTCCGTCGGTGTGCCCCGGCGCCGACTCGATCGCGATCGCCCCGCCAAGGATCGCGTCGCCGTCCTGATGCAGCACGAGATTGGCCTGCAGCGCATCGAAGGCCTCGCGCACGCTGCGGATCATGTTGGGAATGTTGTCGCGACGGTGGGACTTGGAAAAATCCGGCTGCGGGGAGCGCCAGAAATCGACCTCGGCCTTGAGCACGTGCAGGCCGGCATTGGGGAAGGTCGGCCGCCCGGCCGTGACGAAGCCGCCGATGTGATCCGAGTGGCCGTGGCTGAGGATCGTGTGCGTGACGTCGCCCGGCGAGATGCCGATCGAGGCGAGGCCGTCGGCGAGCCAGCCGATGTTGGGATTCGTGCGCAGGCCGAAGCCCGCATCGCAGAGGACGACCTCGCGCCCCTTGCGCAGCACGAGCACATTGACGTAGAGCGGAATGCCGTCGGTGCGCTCGCCGTGCGCCTCCAATTCGCGGGCCATGGCCTCGCGCTGGTCGGGCGGCCACATCTTGTCCACGCGGTCGTTGAAGAGCAGATGTCCGTCGCTGATCGACCAGGCCTCGATCGCGCCGATGTTGAAACGGTAGACGTAGGGGTTGTTGAGATTCTTCTTCGGCGGTGCGGGAGGAGCTGCCGGCGACGAAGCGGCGGCTGCGGAGCCGAGCGCAGGCAGGGCCGCGGCACCGAGAGCGGCGAAGGAGGTTTCGAGAAACCGACGACGGGAGGGGTTGGGGTTCATGCGACCGTGGATCAGAGCCGCCGGCGCCGGCGGACGCCAGCCCGCAAAACGGCCGGCGGCGGGATCCGGCGAATCCCCGTTTCGTGTCTGCAAGGTCGTCACGCCCGCGGGGCGGAGCGCCGGCCGCGGGGGGACGCCACTTTCCGTTGGACAACGGCGGCGTTCTCCGCCTCTTTCCCGCCATGGCTCAGCCCGAAACCAAGTACGTCAAGCCCTTCGACTTCGTGGTCGACGCGATCCTCGTCGGCGCGTTCTTCGTCTTCATGTTCTTCGTGCTTCGTCCGCACGTCCCGTCCAACGACGGTTTCAGCGTCTTCGTCTGGGCCGGTCTCACCTCCGCCTGCATGAGCGGCGTTTTCTGGCTCTGTTGCTGGATGTTCCGCATGGTCGCCCGGCACCAGAAGGTGCTCAACGCACGCAAGTGAGCCCTGCGCGGGCTTTCGCTTTGACGGGGGGCCCGGCCTGATTTCCCCTCGGCCCGTGGCCGAACAACCGACACCGACCCCGCCGCGCACCTCCGCCGCGGTCGAGGACTACCTTGAGCGCATCAGCGAACTCATCCGGACCAAGGGTTATGCCCGCGTCGTGGACATCGCCGCCGAACTGAAGATTTCGCAAGCGAGCGTCACCACCATGGTCCAGCGTCTGGATGCCGAGGGCCTCGTGAAGTACGAAAAGTACCGCGGCATGGTCCTGACCGGCGCCGGCGAGGAGGTTGCCCGCCGCATCGCCCACCGGCACGAACTGCTGACCCACTTCCTCCGTCACCTCGGGCTCGACGAGGAGGTCATCGGCCATGACGTGGAGGGCATGGAACACCACGTCAGCACCGAAACCTTCGCCGCTCTCGAGCGCCTCAACCGCTTCCTCGACGAGCACCCGGAGGTCGTCGCCAAGTTGAAGGCCTGACCGCCCTCCGGGCCTCCGTTCGCGGACACGGAAGCTCGCAGCCGCTTTAGGCGAGCGAACCCGGCCGCGCCGCCCTGGCCCAAACCCACCCCGACCTTACGAGGCCGCCGTCCGCTTTTCCACCCGCGAAGCGATGACGATCGCGAGCCAGTACAAACCGTAGAGCGGCAGCGCCAGCATCGTCTGCGTCACCGGATCCGGCGTCGGCGTCACGATCGCCGCAATGATAAATACGATCACGAGGGCGTGCCTCCACCAACTGCGCAACTTGGCCACCGTCACGAGGCCCATGTACACCATGAGCACAATGAGCAGCGGAAACTCGAAGGCCGCCCCCACGCCCAGCGTCAGCCACGTCAACAGGCTGTAATAGGCCCCCGGCGTCCAGCGCTGGGTGAAACCGAAGAGTTCGTTCAACTCCAACGACACGCGGATCGTGCTCGGCACGAGCAGGAAGAAGCTGAAGGCCGCGCCCAGCAGGAAGAGGAGCAGACCCAGAAACGCCGTCGGCAGCACCATGCGCAGTTCCTTCGGATTAAGCGCCGGCGCCACGAACTGGCCGATGAAAAACAGCATGAAGGGCGCCGCCATGATCAAGCCGCCCATCAGACACATCTGGATGATGATCGTGAAGGGCTCCATGATCGAGATCGTGCCGAGATCGAGCGAGAACTCCTTCGGATACATCCGGTGCTGCACGTGCCGCAGCGGCCAGAGGATCACGTCGTTGAAACGCTTCATGAACAACGCGATCAGGAATGCGAAAAAGGCGAAGGCCAGGGCGCACTTCACCAGCGTCCAGCGCAGTTCCTCCAGGTGATCGAAGAAGCCCATGGGCTTCTCGCGCTCGGACACCGGCGGCTCCTCCTCGGGAGGATGGTAGTCGTAGTCGTCGGGTTGATCGCTGGGCTCGGCCATGGTAATCGCGGGAAGCGGGGCATGTTGCGGGTTTTCGCGCGCAGGGGAAGCGAGGAATTGCGCCCGCCTTCCGCATTCGTTCCCGTTTTGGCACTCGTTTTCGATGCCCGACGGCCGCCTTGACGGCCCTGTGCCCTCCGGCCATCCTCCCCTCCGTTCTTTCGGCATTTCACGCCTAAGCGACGCGCGTCTTCCCGCGCTTCGCACGGGGGACCCAACCGTCTCGTAAGTATTCAGCGAATACGACGCGACCCGGGGCGAACGGCGCGGCTCCCGCGCCGGGGTGACTTCCTGCTACCCAGCCCGTCAGCTAACCTCGTCGGCTCAGGGAAGGTGATCCGAAGACCGCCGCGCATGGGCGCGGATCCGTCCGGGTCGCTGTCACAGCTTCCTTCGACGCGCCGCCCGTGGGCGTGACGCCCGGTTCGTCCATGCCCATCCTTCTTGTCTCCGGCGAAAGCCGGCTTCGTCGTTCGCTCAACGAGGACAATGTCGGCCGCGTTCGCTCGAGCCTGATCGCGCTGATCGTCATGGCCCTGGCGTTCGAAGCGGCCGGCGCCGTGCTCCTGCATCTCGCCACGCCGGACGAACCGTGGTTTGCGAGCGTCTTTCACTCCGTCTCCGCCTTCTGCAACGCCGGTTTCTCGATCTACACCGACGGCCTCCACGACCTTCGCACGCGCCACAACATCCCCTACCAGGCCGCGATCATGACCCTCATTGTCGTCGGTGGACTGGGCTTCCCGGTCCTGAAGAACCTCTGGGACTCGCTCTGGTCGCGTTTCGCCGCCCGCGATTCGCGCCCTGTCCGCCTCAACACCCACACCCGCCTGGTGCTGGTCACCTCCGGCGCACTCGTCGCGGGCGGCGCTGTCCTGGTCTACGCGCTCGAACAGACCGCCGGTGTCGACGACCCGCGGACCGGCGGGGTGCTCGCCGCACTTTTCACGTCGGTCACCACCCGTACTGCCGGTTTTAATACGGTGCCGGTGGACGCCTTCTCCACCCCGGCCGTCGTCGCGATGATGCTGCTCATGTTCATCGGCGGCAGTCCCGCCAGCACCGCCGGCGGCATCAAGACCACCACCTTCGCCGTCGCCCTGCTGAACACCCTGCGCATCCTCCAGGACGCAGGACGCGAACTGGTGGCCTTCCGGAGGCAGATCCCGCCGACCGTGGCCACCCGCGCTTTCGCCGTCGCCCTGCTCGCCGGGGGCTGGGTGACAACGTCGACGATCCTCCTGCTCTGGACCATGCCCGGCCATCCGCCGCTCGACGTCGCCTTCGAGGTCGTCAGCGCCTTCGCCACCGTCGGCCTCAGCCGCGGGATCACCACCGAACTTACTCCCTTCGGCAAGACGATCGTCATTGCCAGCATGCTCGTCGGGCGCATCGGCATCCTCTACCTCGCCCTCGGCATCCTGCGCAAACCGGCGCCGGGCCGCATCGGTTACCCCGAGGGCAACATCATCATCTCCTGAACCCATGAAAATCTGCATCATCGGACTCGGCTATTTTGGCCGAAACCTCGCCCTCACCCTCGCCCGCGCCCGCAACGAGGTGCTCGCGATCGACATCGAGCCCTCGAAGGTCGACGCGATCAAGGACGACGTGAGTCACGCCGTCATCGCAGACACCTCGCAGCGCGAAAACCTCGACCGTCTGCCGCTCGCGGACATGGATGCGGTCGTCGTCGCCATCGGCGAGAACTTCGAGGGCTCGCTGCTCACCGTCGCAAACCTCCAGGAAGCGGGCGTGAAGCGCATCATCGCCCGCGTGATCAACCCGACCCACGAAAAGCTGCTCCGCCTGTTGAAGATCGAGGAACTCGTCCTGCCCGAGGCCGAATCGGCCCAGCGCATGGCCCAGTCCCTCGTGCGCGGCGTGCTCAACAGCCTCGATCTCACCGGCGGCTTCATCATCGTCGAAGCCAAGGCGCCGGCCTGGCTGGCAGGTCGTTCCCTGCAAAGCGCCGGTCTGCGCAGCACCTACAAAGTCAACCTCGTGACGGTGAAGAAGGCCGCCGCCCCCACCGCGCGCATCTTCGAACGCAAGAGCGAGCGCGAACTCATCGGCGTGCCGCCCGCCGACTACCATTTCGAGGAGGGTGACATCCTCGTGCTCTTCGGCGAGGAGAGCCACCTCCACGCCTTCCTCAAGGGCTAGCCCGACAGGATCCTGGGCAGGGATTGGAACGGCCGGCGCAACGGGCGCGCCGCCGACACGATCGGCGGCCGTCAGGAACCCGCACCGGCTCCCGGCGGTCGAACACCCCATGAAACTTGGCCAACTTCTTTCCGCCTTGCTCGCCTCCGTCCTGCTCGCGGGCTGCAACACCTTCGAACGACGCGCCGAGGAAAAGTCCGACATCTTTGTCGCGCTCGACGAAGCCACACGCGAGCGGCTGCGCGAACGAAACCTGCTCGTCGGGGACACCGAGGACATGGTGTACATCGCCCTCGGTGCGCCCGACGAACGCCGCGTGCGCCACTCCGCCGACGGCTCCGAGACGACGTGGGTCTACAACGCCTACTGGCAGGAATACCAGGGCCAGGCGCTCGTCGGCTACCGGCGTTATGTCGTGCGCGACCCACGCACCGGCCGCTTCCAGATCTTCTACGAGCCGGTGCGCGAAAGTGTCTTCGTGCCGCGCGAGGAGGAGCGCATCCGCGTGAGTTTCCGCAACGGCCGCGTCACCGCGATCGAGCAGGCCCAGTAGCCGGACGATCCGCCGCGCCGCCGCGGCCGCTCAATCGACGCGCAACAGGTATCCGCGCAGGTACTCGCTTTCCGGCATCGTCACCAGCACGGGGTGATCGGCCGGTTGGTGACAGAACTCCACGATGCGCACCTTCCGCTTCGCATCGGCCGCCGCCTGCGCCACCACCTCGCGCAACTCCGCATCGTGCATGTGATGCGAACAGGTGTAGGTTGCGAGCAGGCCGCCGGGCGCAAGGCGCTGCAGGGCGCGCAGGTTGATGTCCTTGTAACCGCGCATCGCCCCTTCGAGCGCACTGCGCGATTTCGCAAACGGCGGCGGATCCAGCACGATCGCGTCCCAGCGCGGCTCGCCCGCGCGCGCCGGGTCGTTCAGCCAGTCGAAAACGTTCGCCTCTTCGAAGCGCGCCTTCACGCGGTTCCGCTCCGCATTGCGTCGCGCCTGCGCGATGGCCTCGGCCGCACTGTCGAGCCCAAGCACCTCCGACGCCCCCGCGCGTGCGGCATGCAGGGCGAACGCGCCTTGATTGCAAAAGGCATCGAGCACGCGACGACCCGCGCAATGGCGCGCGAAGACACGGTGCTGCTCGCGTTGATCGAGATAGAAGCCCGTCTTCTGGCCGTGCTGCAGGTCGAGCCAGTAGTCGAAGCCGTCAATCGTCTCCCAGCGCGGTTCCCAAGGACGTCCGCTCCGCGTGCGGACCTCGAGCGGCAGGCCCTCCAGACGCCGGATCGAAGCGTCATTGCGCAAAATGATCTCCTCCGGATCGAGCAGCTCGCCGAGCGCGGCCAGCAGCAGGTCCGTCCGCCGCTCCATCGCCAGTGTCTGCACCTGCACGACCAGCGCACGGCCAAACCGGTCCACCACCACCCCGGGGAGGTCGTCCGACTCCGACCAGACGAGCCGGCCGTGTTCGCCAAGACCGGCGCGACGCGCGAGCGCCCGTTCGAGGGCGGCGCGTATCCACGAGCCATCGAACTCGGCCCGCTCCCGGCTGAAGCGCCGCCAGACAATCTGCGACCGGGAATTGTAGATGCCGGAGCCGAGCGGACGTCCCGCGCGGTCGCGACACTCGACCGCCTCGCCGTCATGCGCGGCGGGCAGAAGCGACTCCACCTCGTTGGCGAAGACCCAAGGGTGTCCGCTCAGGACACGGGCCTTGACGTTGGGTTTGAGACGGAGGGAGGGAGCGGACGACATGCGGGCATCATCCGCTCCGCCTGCCGCGATTGAAGCCAAATCCGCGCCTCCTCGCGCGGCGGCAAGGCCGTCACGTGAAATCCGGTCTCGTCCTCGTAGCCTTCCGGCGAATCCGCCAGCGCCCGCGTGAGCAGCCGGATGCCAAGGTAAACGACCGCACCGGCCAGACACAGTCCCAAGGTCCACGACGAGACGAAGAGCTCGATCATGGCGTAGACATCGTCCCGCGGGATGAAAACTTGAGCATGAATCACCCCCTGCTGGCCCGGTCCCCTGACCGGGCGGGCTTGCGGCGTCGCACGCGACGGACAGGAGTGTCCGTCCTCCCAGCCGGGCGACCGGGGGTTGATTCGGGCGGCAGGACGCGATTCATTTCGCCGCTACCTGCCATGACCGATTCGTCGTCCTCCTGCTGCGCCCCCCTTCGCTCGAAACCCGCGGCCCCGGCATCCGCGCCCGCGGGCCTGGTTCGTGTGCGCACAGGCTCGACCGAAGGCATGAAACGCCTGCCGGGCGGCGAGTTCCTGATGGGCAACGATCGCGACTACGGATTCCCGGCCGACGGCGAAGGTCCGGTTCATCGCGTCCGCCTGGATCCCTTCTGGATCGACGCGACCACGGTGACGAACGAGCAGTTCAACGCCTTCGTCAACGCGACCGGTTACAAGACCGAGTCGGAACGCTTCGGCTGGTCCTTCGTCTTCCTGGGCCACCTGACGCCCGCCGAACGCGAGCGTCAGGTCCGCCTCGTCGTGCAGGGCAGCGAGTGGTGGTGCCGGGTCGAAGGCGCCACTTGGCGCCATCCCGAGGGCCCGGGCTCGAACATCAAGAAGCGCTGGAGTCACCCGGTCGTGCAGGTTTCCTGGAACGACGCCGCCGCCTACGCCGCCTGGGCCGGCAAGCGGCTGCCCACCGAAGCCGAGTGGGAGTTCGCCGCGCGCGGCGGGCTCGGCCCGGGCAACCGTTTCCCGTGGGGCGACGAACTCGAACCCGGCGGACGCCACCTCATGAACGTCTGGCAGGGCGTCTTCCCGACGACCAACACCGAGGCCGACGGCCACTACGGACCGGCGCCCGCCAAGTCGTATCGTGCCAATGGATACGGAATCTATGCCATGACCGGCAACGTGTGGGAATGGTGCCACGACTGGTTCGATGCCGGCTGGTACGCCCGTTCGGACATGGACAATCCTACCGGCCCGAACGCGGGAGACCGGCGGGTCATGCGCGGCGGGAGCTACCTCTGCCACGCGAGTTATTGCAACCGATGTAGAGTAGATGCGCGCAGCGCGAACACGCCGGACAGTGCGACGACGAATTTGGGCTTCCGCTGCGCACGCGACGATTGATCCGGCGCCACTTTGCGCCGATAAACGTCCCGCATGCAGACGATGATCCTCCCGCCCGCCCTCGCCCTTGTCACCGGCGCCCTGCAAAATCTGATCCGGGAGGCGCTCCCCGAAAACACCGAGGTGACCGCCCAAACCCCGGCCGAAGCGGCCTCCTCGCCGCACGAATCCCGGGTGAACCTGTTTCTTTATCGTATCGCTCCTTCAACTACAGCGAGAAGTTCGACGCCCGACCGGGCCGGCCGCGCCGTCCGCGGTTCGCCCGCGCTGGAGCTGCACTACCTGGTCACGGCCTACGGCAATCCGACGCGCGCGCTCGGCCAGAGCGAGGCAGATCTGCTTTGGGCCGCGATGAACGCGCTGCACGCCAGCCCGGCGCTCGCCATCCCTGCGCTCGGCAAGGACAAGGTCGTCAACATCGTCGCCGAGGACATGGACAGCGCCTCGCTCTGCGCGTTCTGGCAGGCGACGAAGGCGGACTACCGTCCCGCCCTGACCTATCGCGTGCATTTGCCGACCCTCAGCCCCGTGCCTCCGCCGCCGGCCGCCTCCCCGGCGGACGTGCGCCAGACGCGCCTCGAACGCCTCGGCGCCAACGACGCCCCGAAGCCCCGCGCCGCGCGGCGCTAGGACGCATCCGTGGGGTCGATACGCAGCACGAGTTTCCCGAACTGCTCCCCGCGCTCCATCCGTGCAAACGCCTCGGGTGCGCGTTCCCAGGGGAAGACGTCGTCGATGGTCGGTCGCAGTCGGTGCCGCCCGACGAAGTCCAGCAGGTCCCGCCAGTCGCGCGGACTGCCCATCGTCGAACCGAGCAGCGAAAGCTGCCGCCAATAGAGTTTGCGCAACGGAAACCGCGGCGGGTTGCCGCGCGTTGCCCCGAAGAAAACCAGCCGCGCGCCCGGTTTGGTGAGTTCGATCAGGTCGTCGAATCCTTCCCCGCCGGCACTGTCGAGAATGACGTCGAAGAGCCCGTCCGCCTTCGCCGCCTCCGCCCAGCCCGCACGCGTATAGTCGTAGCCGCCCTTCGCGCCGAGTTCGCGCGCGCGTTCCCGCTTCGCCGCACTCGACGAGGTCACCCACACCTCGGCCCCTGCGGCAACGGCGAACGACAGCGCCAGTTGGGCCACGCCGCCGCCGATGCCCGAGATGAGGAGGCGCTCGCCCGCCCGCAGGCCCGCCCGCGAGAACAAGGAGCGGTAGGCCGTCAGTCCGGCCAGCGGCAGGGCCGCGGCCTCCTCCCAGGAGAGATGCGCAGGTTTCGGCGACACCTGCACCACCGGCACCGCGATCCGCTCCGCCAGCGTGCCGGCACGCGGCAGACCGAGGATCGCGAAGTCCGGCCCCTGCGCGACCTCGCCGTCGCCCCACCCGAAGCTCGGATTGACGAGCGCCTCGCGCCCGATCCACGCACGGTCCACGCCGTCGCCAACCGCAATCACCACGCCGGCGCCGTCCGAACCGGGCACGCAGGGATAACGCAGGCCTGCGTACTGCCCCTGCTTGATCCAGACATCGCGGTGGTTGAGCGCCGCCGCCTTCAGCGCGATGACTGCCTCGCCCGCCGCGGGCGCGCCCTCCGGGATTTCGGCACATTCCAAGACGTTCTCCGCCACCAGTTGCCAGGCTCTCATGCGCGCAACCCTGCCCGGCGACCGCCGCGAGACAAGCCCGGGACGGGCGCGCGCCCACCGCCGGCGGCTTGCCATTGCGCCGGGTTGGTCTTCCCTCGAAACGCCCTTCGCCGTGCTCCGCCCCGCTTCCGCCCCCCTCATCGCCGCGCATGCCCTCGAGCGCACCTACGTCACCGCCGGATCGACGGTCCACGCCCTGCGCGGCGTGAACCTCGAGGTGTGGAGCGGCGAATACGTTTCGCTGATGGGGCCGTCCGGCTCCGGGAAGACGACCCTCTTCAACCTCGTCGGCGCGCTGGACCGCCCCACCGCTGGCGACCTGCGCGTGGGCGGGCGCGACCTGCGCGCCCTCACCCGCGGCGAACTCGCCCACCTGCGCTGCGCCAACCTTGGCTACATTTTTCAAACCTACAATCTGGTCGACGTGCTCACCGCCCGCGAGAACGTCATGCTGCCGATGCGCCTCCTCGGCCTGGCGGAGCCCTCCGCCGCCGCCAAGGCCGCGGCCCTGCTCGCCCGCGTGGGTCTCGGCGACCGCCTGACGCACCGGCCCGGAGAACTCTCGGGCGGACAACAGCAGCGCGTGGCCATCGCCCGCGCCCTTGCCAACGATCCGGCCCTCGTGCTCGCCGACGAACCCACGGCCAACCTCGACGCCCACACCGCCCTCGAAATCGTGGAACTGCTCGCCGCGCTCTGCCGCGAACGGGGCGTCACGGTGCTCTCGGCGACGCACGATCACCGCATGCTCGCCGTCTCCGACCGCGTGGTTCACCTGCGCGACGGCCGCATCGAACGCATCGCCCGCCGCGACGAGCTTGCCATCGAACCCGGCGGCATCGTCGCCTCCGGACCATGAGCGCGCCCCCGCCCCCGCCGCCCGCCCCCGGCGGAAACGCGGGCGCCTTTTTCGCGGGCCTGCTGCTGATCGCGGTCATCGCGCCGCTCTCGCAGTTTCTCACGATCATGACGGTCAACGCCGACCTCGAGACGGCCTCGCCCGTCGGCTGGGCGGTCGGCCTCGTTTTCAGTCTCGTCCTCGTCAACGCGGCCTTCTTCGCGCTCGCCCGAAGGAGGCTCTTCGCGCCCGCCCGGCTCGTGCTGATTTACTGCATGCTGACGATCGCCGCACCGCTCATGAACCTCGGGCTCGTACGGCACTACCTGCTCGCCAGCGTCATGGTCGTGCGCGAATACCTTTTCGAGGGCACCAACACCTACCGCACGGCCTACAACGGTCTCAACCCGCGCTGGTTCCCGGTCGTGCCCTCGCCCGAGGGTCTCGCCTGGGCGCGGGCCGGACTCCTGCTCGACCGGCTGCAAGATCCCGAGGTCTTGCGCGACCGCGAGCGCGCCGCGCGGGACTTCGAGGCGCAACTCGCCGTCGGCGGCCCGGTCGACCGCGACCTCATCGGCCGCCTCGGTCCCGACGAACTCGCCCGGCTCCTCTCCACGCGCGCCGGGGAACTGGCCGCCGCCTCCCTGGCCGAGCCGCTGCGGCATCGCGCCCGCGAAACGGCCGCCGCCGGCGCCGCCGCGGCGGCCGTGTTGTCCGAACGCCTTGCGCCCTTCGACGAGTTCGTGGCCCAGCGCCAGCGCGACGCGCTCGCCCGCCTCGACCCGAGCGCACGCGCGCGCCTCGAGGCGGAACTGCAACGTCTGCCGCCGTCCGCGCGCGAGGCACAGGACGCGGCCCTGGCCCGGTTCGAGCGGGAATTTCTCCCGCTGCGCGCCCTGGTCACCCGCCTGGGCGCCGGCGACCGGGCCGCGCTCCGGGCCGAGCTCGCCCGCAAGGAGCAGGCGCGCCTGGCGGAACTCTCCGGCGCGGAACGCGACGCCGTGCGCCACGGGTTCGTTCATCGTCTCAACCGCAGCGAACGCAACGCCCTGCTCCGCCAGGACGGTTCCGAAGGTCCCAACCAGAATCTCGCCGCCTTCCGCGAGGGCCTCTGGCCGGACCTCCACACGCGGCCGAAGCGCGACGGCACCTCGCTGGCGGAGAACGTTGCCGCCGTCAGCGCGCACCTGCCCTGGAACCTCTGGCTCGCGCCGCTCGCGCACTGGGGCGTCCTCGTGCTCGCAATCTTCCTTTTCCTCATGTGCCTCGCGGAGTGGCTGCGCCGCAAGTGGGTCGAACGCGAACACCTCGCCTTCCCGCTCGTCGAGGTGGTGGATGCGGCCATCCGTCACGACACCCGTCTCGAACTCGCCGAGGATCCGCGGCATCCCGAGCCGCGGCGCCGCCTCTTCTATCCGCCGTTTGCGGCGGGGCTTCTGATCGGGTTCGTGCTGCTCTCCATCGAGGCCCTCGGCCACTACGGCGTGGTCGGGCAGGCCTTTGCGCTCGAGTTCAACGTTTCCAAGGAGGTCTTTTCGACCGGCCCGCTCCAGGAATTCGTGGGGCTCCACTTCGTGATCTCGCCGATCGTGGTCGGCCTGCTTTTTCTCGTGAGCCTCGAGGTGAGCTTTTCCATCTGGGTGACCTACCTGATCTACGGGTTGGTTGTCTGGTTGTTCCGGATCTCGCTGCCTGCGTTGCCGGCGGATCCGATCTACACGGGCTGGGCGGGCGGCCGCTTCTTTCCCTTCCCGATGGAGCAGCTGCTCGGCGCGGCCTTCGCCTTCGCCGCCGTCGCCGTCTTTCGCACCTGGCGCGCGGGCCGCGCCGGCTCCGCCCCCCTCGCTTCCGCCGGCCCGACCTCCCTGCCGCCGCGCCTCTACCGCTTCGGACTCGCCGGACTGCCCCTGCTCATTCTCGCCCTGCTCTGGGATCTCGGGCTGACGAACCTGCCCTTCGTCCTCTTCCTCGCCGCGTGCGCCCTGGCGCTCGCGATCACCGCCGCGCGCGTGCGCGCCGAGACCGGCCTGCCGACGCATCATACCACCTACGAATTCGCAAAGCTGCCGCTGGTCTTCGGCCTCACGGGCTTCACGGGGGCGACCGTCTATACGCGTTTCATCAACCTCGCCTTCCTCCCCGTCACCCTGCTCTTCCGCACGCTTCCACAGCACTTGGAAAACCTCGAACTCGCCCGGCGCCACCGGCTGCCGTATCGGACCGTTGCCGCAGCCTCGCTGGCCGCCTTCGTGCTGGCGGTCGCCTGGGGCGGCCTCTGCGCGCTGCTGTATTCGTATTATCTCGGCGACCGCTTCACCGGCGCGATGACCCATCCGGGCCAGGGCCAGACCAACAACCTGCTGATCGCGCACTACCCGCTGTGGGTCTCGCACTTCCTCGGGGAAAACGGCCTCGACAAGTTCGACCGGGTCCACGGCATCCGCCTCCTCTTCATCGGCATCGGCGCCGCGGTCGTGCTGGCCCTGACCTTCCTGCGGCGGCGTTTCCTCCGTTTCCCTCTTCACCCGATCGGCTACCTGCTCGCCCTCCTGAGCATCTTCTATCTCTGGAATTCGCCCTATCTTCGCGGCGGCGCCCTGAGCGAAGCGGAGAAGGTCGAGGAGTCTTATCTCTGGGGCAGCGCCCTCGTCGCCTGGGCGATCAAGGGGCTTATCGTGAAATACGGCGGCATGAACGCCTTCAAGCGGGCCAAACCCTTCTTCACCGGCCTCGCGATCGGGGCGGTCTTCGCAATCTTCGCCTGGAACATGCTCGACCTCGGCTGCTCCCTGTTGGCCGATCCCGCCGCCGCGCCGGGGTGGATGCGTCCCTTCCTCGATCGCGCGCCGTACAGTCCCCGCTTCTATTGATGTCGCCCCCCGGCCCTCCGCTACGCCTCTCCCCCGCCGGCCTCCACCGCGTGGCGTTCGCCTGCGCCTGCGCCGCGCTGCTCGGCCTGGGCCTGGGCCCGGCGGACGCCGCCCCGCAGCACGACCGCGTGCTCGCCGAACTTGCCCCCGGGCCGCGGGCCCTGCTCAACGAACTCGCCACCCTCGCGCCGGACGAGCTCGCCCGGCTCGACGCCGTCGCCGATCCCGCCGCCCTCGAACGCGAGACCCGCGCCCTGCTCGCCCTCGATTCGCTCAATCCCGCGGTGCGCGCCGTCGACGCCGACGGACGCGCCGCGATCCATCGACACCTGCAGGAGCGGCTCGCCGCGCTCGCCCCGCACGGCCTCGAAATCGTCGGGTCGCTGCGCGGTCGCACGCCCGCCCCGGTCCCGCTCGACCTCCGCCTCGACCCGGCCCTGCGCGAACCTGCCGCCGCGCTCGCGGTCGCAGGCGAAAGCATTCGGCTGCACCCGTTGTGGGCCAACGGCCCCCTGCCCTCGCTTGCGCCCCGCGCCGGGCTGGCCGGCCCGTTGATCGACGCCGGCGACGCCGAGTGGGAACGACTCGCCGGCCTGCCCTTGCCGGGGGCGATCGCGCTGATGGATTTCCGCGGCGGACGAAACTGGGAGCGGCTCTTCTCCCTCGGCGTCCAGGCAGTGATCGTCATCGAGGACGATTTCGTCTCCCGCGACACCGCCGAGCGCCTCTTCGCGCACACGCCCGTGCCCTGTCCGCGCTACTACGTGGACCGTGCGACCGGCGACCGCCTGCGCCGCCTTGCCGCCGGCGGAAACGGCCCGCCCGCCGTCGTCACCGGCGGTGCGATCTACGAGAACCGCCCGTGGGAAACGCTCTTCGCCTACCTGCCCCCGTCCGCACCGACCGTCCACGTCGTCGCGCCCGGCGAGTTGCTCGCCCGCATCGCCGCCGATTACGGGCTGACGGGTTTGCAACTCGCCGAGGCCGCCGGGTTGCCCGACCCGTCGGCGGAACTGCCGGCCGGGCTCCGGCTCGCCCTGCCGGGCAACCGCGCTGTCCACGAAGTGCGGCCGGGAGAACTCTGGGAACGGCTGGCCGCGCGCTACGGACTTCCACCCGCGGCGTTGCGCACGGTCAATCCCGGCCTGGCCGACGACCTGGCCGCCGGCGACCGCCTGACCATTCCGCCGGTGGACGACACGCTGGTCGCCGTCGTGCCCGTGGATGCGATGAGCGTCGCACCCGACGCTCTGCACGGCGCCCTGCGTGCGGCCAATCTCGCCGCCTTTCTCCGCTTTCTCGAACACCTCGCCCGCGATGCCCGGGCTCCGCGGCGCAAGGGCCTGCTCGTGGTCTTCCAGGATGCCGACACGCTCGGCGGCGTCGCCAGCCGCACCTTCGCCCTCTACGCGGCGCAGGCCCGGGACCGTTACGCCACCGCTTTCGCCACGGGTCCGCGCGACGAACCCGACCGGCTCGACGGCGCGCTCGCCTGGTTCTCCGCGGCGGACGAGGTTGCGGCCGACGCCGCGCTCCGCGCCCTCGCGCCGGCCACGCTTGCCTGGCTCGCGCGCGAATGGCTGCCGGCGCGCCTCGAGGAACATCGTATCGAACTGGCGGAGACGCGCATCGCCGCCCTCGCGGCGCGCGCCGCCCAGCCCGACGAGGCGCCGGCCGCCGGCGCCGCCCACCGCGCCGAACAGGAACTCCGCCGCTTTCTCGACTTGCGCGACCGCACCCTCGGCACGGGACGGGGCGGCGCCGCCGAACTGGCCGCCTTCCGCCGTGCGCTCGCCGCCGCCGGCGCCCCGGGGCCGTCCTGGGAGGAGCTGCGCGACCGGCTGCGGCAGGAGCGCGACGCCGCCGCTTTCCAACGCGACAGCCACACCGGCAACCTCGCGGCGGCCCGCCGGATCCTTGCGCGTCTTCATCCCGGGGGCACGGCCGCGCCGCGGCTCGGCTGGTTTCTCGACCTCGGCGACGCCTCCGTGACCCTCGGGCTCACGCACGCCGGCGCGACGGCCTTCCGGGGGGGCGTGCCGGCTGCGGCCGACCCCGGTGCCTCGCGCAGCCTCGAACGCCGCTTCAGCCAGCTCGTGGCGGCCGCGGCCGTCCGGGCCGGCTGGGAACGCGAATGGCTCTTCGCCGCTGCGGACGACCGCCGCGAGTTCCCCCTCCTTCCCGTGGTCACACCCCCGACCTATCCGGACCTCTGGACCGCCGCCGACGTCGCCCTGCTCTCGCTCGGTACGCTGAACGACCGTCTCCAACGCATCGATACACCGCACGACCTGCCCGACCGCCTCCGTTACGACCGCCTCGCTGCGACCGCGCGCTCCGCCTTCGTGCTCCTGCAGGCCGGTCTCGAGCGTCCCGCCGACTCGCCCGCCCCTCCGCGGCTCTCGCGCCCGGGCCTCGGGGGTGTCGCCGGCCGCGTCCTCCAGTTCAACCTTCGCTCGGGCATCGACGCCCAGGATCCCGTGGCCGGCGCCTCCGTCTACTACCCGGCCGTCAAACAGGTCGAAATCGCCAACGCCCACAACACCTCCACTCAGCGCGGCTACCGCCGCGGGCTGATGGTGCTCGCAAACGTCGACGGCTCCTTCCGCCTGCCGCCGGAAAGCACGGCCTTCGCCGGACTCAACCACCTCTTCGCCTACCGCTTCGACCGCGAAACCGCCCTCTTCGACAAGGTGCTGAACCACGGCCAGGTCGGCACGCGCACGCAATCGCTGACGTTCCCGCTCGTGGCCGGCCGCGAGACCGGTCGCAACCTCGTGGTGACGGACGCCCACCCGCTGGCGATCTTTGCGTCGACCGATCCGTACATGCACGAGACCATCGGCGGCAACCGGGAGCGGAAGGTGCGCCAGAGTTTCCGCCTGATCGATTCGATCCTGCAGGGCGAACCGCCGCGCCACGCCGTCGAGAATCCGGTGCTGCACTTCAACGAGCGGGACGTCGCGACCACCCTGCTCTACACCCCCGCCGGCCGCTCGATCCGGGCGGTCGTGCAGGAGAAATCCCTCTTCAAGCTCCTGCTCACCGGCCCGCTCGACGCGGAGGGCATCGGCCGCGGGCACCTCGTCGGTCCGCTCGAGTTCGTTCCTCCGTACGCGCCGCCCGGGGCTGCGCGCAATCTTTCGCTGCCGCTCACGCCGCTCGTCACGGCCCGGGACTTCCTCGCCATGTCCCGCCACCGGCTCGAAGGACTCCGCGCGCACGGGATCACCTCGCGGCCGTTGGAGCGGTCCGTCGCCCGCATCGAAGCCAAGGTGGCCGAGGCGGAGACAGCCGTCGCGGCGCGCGACTGGATCGGCGCCACCGGGGCCGCCCGCGAGGCCTGGGGCATGGCCATCAAGGCCTACCCGCGCATTCTCGGCCTCGGCCGCGAGGCGGTCTTCTCGGTGATCGTGTTGATGGCCCTGCTCGTGCCGGCCTGCGTCTTCGTCGAACGCCTCCTGCTCGGCGCTCGCGGCATCGTCCGGCAAATCCTCGGCGTGGGCGGACTCTTCGCGGCCGGCACGCTCTTTCTCAACGCCCACCACCCCGCCTTCCAGATCGCCATCTCCCCTTTCATCGTGGTGATCGCGTTCACGATGATCCTCATGTCGGTCCTCGTGCTCGTGCTCTGCTACCGCCGCTTCGAGGCCCTCCTGGGCGGGCTGCGCGAACGCGAGGGAGACACGCCGGCGGGCGCCGCCGAGGCCATCGCCGCGCCGGCCCCCGCGTTCGCCCTCGGCCTCGCCAATCTGCGCAAGCGCCCGCTGCGCACCGCGCTCACCCTCCTCACCGTGGCCGTGCTGACCTTCTCGATCGTGACGTTCGTCTCCGTGACCGGGCGCGACGCGCTGCGCTTCCGCGCGCAGGCGCCCGACCCCGACATCGAGGGCCGGCTGGTCGAGGCCGCCCCTCCGGCCTACGAGGGCGTGCTTTTTCGCAAGTTCAACTGGCACGACTACGGCCCGCAGGAGATCGCGACCATCCGCAGCGAGTTCGCCGGGGCGCACGAAGTGACCCTCCGCGGCTTCCACCTCGAGGTCGAGGGCGGCGCCGCCGCCGATCGCGAGGGCGTCAACCAGATACCCGTCACCCGCGGCGACCGCCTGGCAATCCAGACCGGCGTGATGACCTTCGAGCCCAACGAACCGCGGTTCTCCGGACTGCACCGGGCCGTGTCGGGCGGCACCTGGTTCGGCGAGAAGGATCGCTTTCACGTCATCGTGCCGGACACCGTTGCCGCCGCCCTCGGGATCGACGCCGCCGGCCTGCACGATGCTTCCGGCCGGCGCCTGCCGGACGAACGGCTCCCTTCGATCCGTTTCCTCAACCACGACTGGCGCGTCATCGGCGTCATGGACACTGCACACGCCGACCGCATCCGGGATGTGAACGGGAAATCGCTGGCGCTCGTCGATCATCGGCGCAGCGCCATGACCCCGAATGCGACCGGGCAGTCCCTGCTCAACGAGGCCCACTCCGTCCACCTGGGCTGGTCCCGCCTGCTCGTCGTGCCCGCGCGGGCCGCCGAGGACATCCGCGCAAAACCCCGGGCGGTCGCCGTGCGCCTCGGAGCGGGCGCCGACGCCGACCGCTTCCTCGACGACCTCGCCCTGCGTCTCAACCAGGCCTTCTTCGTGCACGCCGGGGGGAGGCTGGGCATCCTCTCGCCAACGGAACGGACCAGCGTGGCTGGTCTCGCGAAAGTCGCCGTGCCCGTGCTGCTCTGCGTCCTGATCGTGCTCAACACCATGATGGGCTCCGTCGAGGAACGCCGGGGCGAAGTGGGCATGCTCGGCGCGGTCGGCCTGTCGCCACGCCAGATCTCGCTCCTGCTTTTGGGCGAAGCGCTCGTCATTTCCGTCCTCGGCATCGTGCTCGGGCTCTTTGCCGGACTCGGCTTCGCCAACCTCGTGCCATGGTTCGAGGCGCAGGGACTGCCGGTCTTCGCCGGCCTGTCCTTCAACTTTGCCTCGCTCGCCTCCGTCCTGCTCGCCCTCGCCACCGGCGGCGTCGTCCTGCTCGCCACGCTCGTCCCCGCCCGCCGCGCCGCCGCCCTCGCCGCCCCGAGCGGCATGGATGCGTGGGAACTGCCGCCGCCCGGCGACGACGGTCGCATCGTCTTCGCGCTGCCCTTCACGCTCACGCGCGACAACAGCGCCGGCATGACCGCCTTCCTGCGCCGCTTCCTCGGCCGGCACAGCGAACCGACCAGCGCCGACTTCAACTGCCGGCACGTGCGCATCGAACCGGCGGAGCGCGGCGGCGCCACCATCGCGTGCACGCTCTGGCTCGCACCGTACGACCTCGATGTCGCCCAGGACTTTTCGCTGCGCATGGTGCCGGCCGAGACGGCCGGCCTCGACCGCGTGGTCCTCGTGCTCGAACGCCGCTCCGGCACCGAGGACGCCTGGCTGCGCACGACCTACACCTTTCTCAATCTTCTCCGCCGCCAGTTCCTGCTCTGGCGGAACCTCCCGCCCCCCGTGCGCGCGCGCTTCATCGCCGAAGGCCGCGCCCTGCTCGAACCCGTTCCCGCCAACTGATCCATGGACGAGCCGCGCAAGACGCACGGAACGGAAGGCGAGGCCTTCTTCGACGCCCGCCTGAGCATCGAGGCGATCCAGCACGAGCCCTACGAGCCCGGCTTCACCTGGCGCACCGTGCTCGGCGCCCTCTTCATCGCCTTCGTGATGCTGCCCGGCCTGATCTTCATGGGCCTGATGATCGGCCAGGACCTCGGCACCGCAGCCGAATGGGTGACCATCATTCTCTTCGTGGAGATCGCCCGCCGGTCCTTCCTCACGTTGCGCAAACAGGAGCTCTACATCCTGAAGTACACGGCCTCGCAGCTCACGCACATCGCCGGCGGACTCTCCCTCGGCGGCGGCATGTTCGCCTGGCTGGTCTGGCATCGCTACCTGCGCACGAGCGAGGCCTTCCAGGCCTTCGGCATCGCCCATGAGGTGCCCGGCTGGGTCGCGCCCGCCGGCGACGCCGTGCATGCTCCGTTCTCGTCGAGCGTCTGGTGGCCCGTCATCGGCGTTTCGTTGCTCTCGATGATCCTCTCGAAGCTCACGCAGCTTTCGCTGGGCTTCCTCGCGTACAAGGCGACCGCGGACATGGAGCGCCTGCCCTTCCCCCTCGCGCCGATCCACGCCGAGGGGGCGATCGCGCTTGCCGAGTCCAGCCGCGAAACGCCCGCGCGTAGCTACCGCCAGCACTGCTTCTCCCTGGGCGTGGTCCTCGGCGCGGTCTTCGGCCTCGTCTACGTCGCCTTCCCCACCCTCACCGCGGCCTTCTTCGGGCGGCCTGTGATGATCCTGCCGATTCCCTTTCTCGACCTGACGACCTCGCTGGAAACGATCCTCCCCGGCGGAACTTTCGGCGTGAGCCTCAACCTTGGCCTGCTCTTCTTCGGCTTCGTGCTGCCGTGGCGGGTGTGCGTCGGCATGTTCGTCACCACCTTGTTGTTTCAACTCGGCCTCAACCCGCTGCTCCAGCGCCTCGGGCATCTGCCGAGCTGGGCTCCGGGCAAGGACGCCATCGAGACCCACGTTGCGACCACGCTCGACGTCTATCTCTCGGCCGGCATCGGCACCGCGTTCGCCGTGCTCGCCGTCGGCCTCTTCGGCATCGCGCGCGCGCTCGTGCGGCGACGCCGCGCCGCGGGGGCGGCCCCGGACGCCGCGGGTTTCGACGTATCGGCCTTTTGGAGACGGGACGTCGCCCGCGGCGACCCGCCGCTCTGGGCGCCGGTCGCCGTCTGGCTCGCGGCCTCGGCCGGTTACGTGGTCTTCTCGAACCATCTCATCAACGCCGGCCTCCCGCCCGCGGAACGGTTCAGCGTCTGGTGGCTGGTCGCCTTCGCCTTCTTCTGGACGCCCCTCAACACCTACATCAACGCCCGCATGAGCGGCATCGCCGGCCAGCACGCCGGCGTGCCCTACGTGAGCGAAGGGGCGATCTTCCTCAGCGGCCACCGCGGCGTGAACGTCTGGTTCGCCCCGCTGCCGCTCGCCAACTACGGCCACATGGCGGATCTCTTCCGCGAGACCCAGCTCACCCGCACGCGATTCACCTCCCTCCTGAAGGCCGAACTGCTCGTCTTCCCGCTGATGCTGGTCGCCTCCTTCCTCTTCTGGAGCTACCTCACCGGACTCGGACCAATCCCGTCGGAGAAATTTCCCTACGTGCAGAAATTCTGGCCGCAGTTCGCCCAGATGAAGGCGCTCTGGGCCTCGTCCATGCAGGAGGGGCAGAGCCTGCTCTTCGACGCGATCAAACCCGGCGTCATCGCGGCCTTCTTCGCCGGGGCGCTCGCCCTCTTCGGCGGTTTCGCCGGCCTCGGCGTCAGCTCGCAGTACCTTTACGGCGGCATCGGAGCGATGAACGGCTACCCGCACCTCGCCATCATGATCTTCCTGGGGGCCTGCCTCGGGCGCTTCGTGCTGGCCCCGCGCTTCGGTCGCGAACGCTGGACCAACTACGCCCCGATCCTCGCCGTCGGTTTCGCCGCCGGCATGGGCCTCGTCGGCATGGCCGCGATCGCCATCAACTTCCTGTGGACGTCCATCGGCACGGGAACCTGACATGAACGACGACGCCCCGCCTTCTTCGGACCTCGCTCCGGTCGTCTGGAGCACCGGACGCCTTCGCCTGCATCCCGGGCTGGTCTGGGACATGGCGGCGACGAGCCTGCGCCGCCGCCTCGCGCGGTCGGTCCTGACCTTGCTCACGCTGGCAACCGCCACGGCCTTTCTCGTTTACCTGCTCGTGCTGCCTGCGGGCGACGATCCGGCGGAGCGCAATGGCTGGCGCCTGCTCTTCGCGTTGTCGCTGCTGGTCAGTGTCGCGGGCGTGACGAACGCGCTGTTCATGTCCGTGACGCAGCGTTCCCGCGAGATCGGCACGCTCAAATGCCTCGGCGCCACCGACGTCTTCGTGCTGCTCGGCATTTTGCTCGAGGCCGCGTTGCTCGGACTCGGCGGAGCCGCCGTCGGCGCGGTTGCCGGGCTGATTGTCGCCACGGGCGTCGGCGCCCTCGAGCATGGGGCGGAGGTCTGGCGTCACCTGGAGATCGGAGGTCTCGGGTGGAAACTGGCCGTGGTCTTTGCCACCAGCCTCGGTCTCGCCACCGCCGGCGCCGCGTTTCCCGCCTGGCACGCCGCGCGCATCCCGCCCACGGAGGCGATGCGGATCGGGGACTGAGCGGCCTTGGCTTGACCTCGCGGGCTCGCCAGACGCCAGCTACCACTGCACGTTTCGATTGTGATGACTTCTTCCGAGACCCTTTTTGCCCGCGCCCTCCAGCTGATCCCGGGCGGCGTCAACTCGCCCGTCCGCGCCTTCCGCTCCGTGGGCGGCACGCCCTTCTTCACGAAGGCGGCGCGCGGCGCCACTTTGATCACCGCGGACGATCGCGAGCTCATCGACTTCGTCTGCACCTGGGGGCCGGCGATCCACGGGCACAATCATCCGCGCATCAAGGCAGCCATCGCCGCCGCCCTCGAGGACGGCACGTCGTTCGGCACGCCCAATCCGCGGGAGGTCGAGATGGCGGAGGCCATCGTGCGTTTCTTCCCGTCGATCCAGAAGGTCCGCATGTGCAGCAGCGGCACCGAGGCGACCATGTCCGCGATCCGCCTCGCGCGCGGGTTCACGAAGCGCGACAAGATCGTCAAGTTCTCCGGCTGCTACCACGGTCACAGCGACTCGCTTCTCATCAAGGCCGGCTCGGGCGCGCTCACCCACGGGAATCCCGACAGCGCCGGCGTGCCCGCCTCGTTTGCGCGCGAAACCGTCGTGCTTCCCTACAACGACACCGCCGCCCTCGAGGCGGCCTTCGCGGCCAACCCCGGCGAGATCGCCGGCGTCATCATCGAGCCCTACATCGGCAACGTCGGCTTCATCAAGCCCGACGCAGGCTACCTGCAATTCCTCCGCGAGCTCACGCGCCGCGAGGGCGCGGTGCTGATCTTCGACGAGGTCATGACCGGCTTCCGCATCGCGCGCGGTGGCGTGCAGGAGGCCGAGGGCATCGTGCCCGACCTGACCACGCTGGGTAAAGTCATCGGCGGCGGCCTGCCCGTGGGCGCCTTCGGCGGGCGGGCCGACATCATGGACCACCTCGCGCCGCTCGGTCCGGTTTACCAGGCGGGCACGCTGAGCGGCAATCCACTGGCAATGGCGGCCGGCATCGAGTCGCTGCGCCTGCTCGAGGAACTCAACCCCTACGCGAAACTCGATGCCCTCGGGCGCCAGGTCTGTGCCGCCGCCGCCGAGGCCGCGCGCGCCAAAGGCCTGCCGATGCAGACGCCCCAGGCCGGCTCGATGTTCAGCCTGTACTTAACCGCCGAACCGGTCCGCGACTACGCCACCGCCCTCAAGGCGGACGCCAGGCTTTTCGGGCGGTTTTTCCACGGGTGCCTTGCGAAAGGCGTTTACTTGCCGCCCAGTGCTTTTGAGGCATGCTTCCTCAGCACGGCGCACGAGGGCTCCGCCATCGAGCGCGCCTGCGAAACGATTTCCTCCGTCATCCGCGACCTATGATATTCCTCCGCGCCAAGTCCTCCTCCTGCCGGGACCGGCGGCGCGTTTCGCGGGCGGGATTGCTCGTCGGGCTGCTGCTCGCGGCAACCGCGCCGTTGGACGCCGCCCAACCGGTCGACGCTCCGCCCCTGCCACTCGCCGACGTGCGTCCCGGCATGACCGGCGAGGTGTGGACCGTCTTCCAGGGCACGGAGCCGGAACCGTTTTCCGTCGAGGTCACCGGCATCGTGCGCAACGCCCTCGGCCCGGGCAAATCCCTGATCCTCTGCCGGCTCACTGATCCACGCGTACAGTCGATGGGCGCCGTCGCCGGCATGAGCGGCAGCCCGCTCTACATCGAGGGCAAGTTCGCCGGCGCGCTTTCGTATCAGGTCCAGCGTTTCGAAACCGTCCGCTTCGCCGGCTTCACGCCCGTCGAAGACCTGCTCGAGGTGCAACGCATCGCCCTCAACGCTCCGCCCGCGAGCGGCGGCCGCCCCGGAGAGAACGGTGACACGCCCGGCGTTCCCGTGGTGCGCTCCACCGACCTGGAAACCGCCCTGCCCCTGCCGCGTATCTCCGAGGGTTCGCTGCAACCGCTCACGCCCGTCTTCACGCTCGGCGGCGTTTCTCCGCAGGTGGCCGCCGTCTTCGGCGACCGCCTGCAGGCGCTCGGCCTGCAGGTGTCCAACCTCGGCGGCAACGATCCGGCCGCGCTGTCCGCGCCGCCCGCCCCCGCCGCCTTGCGTCCGGGCGATGCCGTCGCCGCCGCCCTCGCCGTCGGCGACATCACCCTCGCCGGCACCGGCACCGTTTCCCAGGTGGACGGCGACCGCGTGCTCGCCTTCGGCCATCCCATGCTCGGCCTCGGCGCCGTGGCCGTGCCGATGGCCAGCGCCGACATCGTGGCGATCCTTCCCTCCAACCTCAGCTCCTTCAAGATCTCCAACACCGGTCCGATCATCGGCACCGTTCGCCAGGACCGCCTCTCCGCCATTTACGGCGAACTCGGCCCCGGCCCGGAACTGCTGCCGGTCACCGTCCGCACGCCGACGCGCACCCTGAATTTCTCCACCGTCCGCCACCCGCGCCTGACGCCGACCATCGCCACGCTCGGCCTCACCCAGGCCGTGATGGGCTCCAACGACGCCGGCCTCGCCGAGGGTTTCCGCGTGGCCAGCCGCGTCACGCTTCCCGACGGTCGCGAGATGAACCACTCCGCGCTCTTCTCCGGACCGCAGGGCTTCAACAGCGGCGTCGAGGGCTTCATCCGCCGCCTGAGCACATGGGTGCAGAATCCCGTCGAACAGGTCTTCCCCGAACGCATCGTCTTCGAGGTCGAGCCGCTCCCCGCCAATCCGGCCGGCAGCCTCGACATCGTGCAGGTTTCGCGACGCACGGTCGCCGCCGGCGAATCCGTCGACGTCAGCCTGACCCTCCGCGATTACCAGGGCACCCCCACCCGCCATACGGTCAACGTTCCCATCCCGTCCGCCTGGATCGGCCGCGCCCTCGACATCGTCGTCGCCTCGGGCTCCGACCTCGACCGCCTCACCGGCGTGCCCGAGGCCTACAGCGTCCAGCAGATCCGCACGATCGACGCCTACCTCGACGCACTCCAGCGCGAACGCCGCACGGACGGTCTCTACGTCGCCGTCGTCGAGAAGAACACCGCCTTCATCGACCAGACCCAGGCGACCTACGACCTGCCCGGCTCCTTCGAGCGCATCGCCCGCGGTTCCGACGAGGCCCGTTTCCAGCGTCGCGACGTCCACTTCGCCCTCTGGGAAGAACACGTCTTTGCGGGTAAACTGATCGGCGCCGCCGTCCGCCGCCCCCTCGTCGTCACGGAGTAAACCCCTCCGTCGCCACCCCCCTTATCATGATCCGTCATCGCCGGACCCTCCTCGCGCTCGTCTCCGTCCTCGTCCTTCTCTCCGGCAGCCGCCTCGCGGCCGACCCGCTCTCGCGAAAATTCGAGATCGATTTTTTCCGCGACGTGCCCAGTCGCAACCTCAAGGGCCTCGCCGCCCGCTCCGACGGACGCCTCCTGCCCGGCCCGGTCGTCACGAAACTGGAGGGCACGCTCGACGCCGACCTTCTTTGGGCGCTCGAACCCGCCGGCGAAAACCGCTGGCTGCTCGGCACCGGTCCGTCCGGCAAGATCCTCGAAGTCGTCCTCGATCGCGCCGCCCGCACCTTCACCAGCACCACGCTCGCCGCGCTCGACGAGACGCAGATCCTCGCCCTGAAGCGCCTGCCCGACGGACGTGTGCTCGCCGGCGCCTCCCCCAGCGGCCGCCTGTATTTGCTGGGCGGTGACGGCGCCGTCCTCGCCCAGCTCGCCCTGCCCGCCGACTCGATCCTCGATCTCGCTCTGCTGGACGAGGCCACCGCCCTCGTCGCCACCGGCAATCCCGGACGCATCTACCGCGTCGATCTCGCCGTCTTCGCCGGGGCCGGCCTCACGCCCGACCGCGTCACCAACGACGCCGACCTCGCCTCGCGCGGCGTCACCCTCTTCGGCGAGATCCGCGACCGCAACGTGCGCCGGCTGCTCGTGACCGCGGATCGCGTCATCGCCGGCTCCGCCCCGCGCGGCAACATCTACGCCTTCCCCCGCGCCGGCGGAGGCGATGGTCCGGTCATCCTGCACGAGAACCGCGACGCCGAGGTCACCGACCTGATCGCGGATGCCTCCGGCGGCCTCTACGCCTCCTTCGTCTTCGCCGGCTCCACGACGGAGAGCCGGCTCGTGCGCCCGCCGGCCGGTCCGGCGGGAGAACGCCCGCCCCCCATTCCCGATCCGGGCACGATCGAGCGCTTTGGCGGACGCAGCACGCTGATGTATTTCCCCGCCTCCGGCTTCCCCGAAACGGTCGCCTCCCGCGCCGGCAGCGCCTTCTACCGCCTCGGCCTGCGCGACAACCTCGTGCTCATCGCCGGCGGCGAACAGGGCGAACTGCTCGGCTACGCCGTCGCCGAACGCCGCGGGATCAATTTCGCCGGCAGCGACGCCGCCCAGCTGAGCGCCCTCGCCCCGCTCGATGCGGCTGGCGACGCCTTCCTGCTCGCGGGCAACAACGCCCCCCAGCTGGTCCTCGCCGACTTCAAGGGCACGGGCGTGCGCTCCGCCGAAACCCGCCGCCTCGACCTCGGCGGCGCCACCCGCCTCGGCAACCTGCGTTTCAACCGCCTGCGCGAGGTCCGGCCCGCCGACCTCTCCCTCGCCCTGCGCACCAGCCAGGGCACGGACGACGTCGAGGGCTGGACGCCCTGGCAAACCGCGGCGCCCACCGAGGACGAGGCCTGGAGGGCCGACGGCCTGCAGGGTCGCTACGCCCGCCTGAAGATCGAACTCGCCGAAGGCGCCCCCGCCGACCTCACCATCGACAAGGCGACGCTCTTCCACCTTCCGCAGAACCGCCGGCCCCAACTGCAGGACTTCCGCCTGCTGCCGCCCGGGTTCGCGATCCTGCCGCGCACGGAGCCCGTCCTGCCTGTATCCATGACCTTGGGACAAATGCTCGGCGCCCTGCGCGGCGAGAACCAGCCGGGCGGCGACCGCGGCTCGCAGGCCATCCTCGGCAGCAACCTCGTGCGCCAGCCGGGCGCGCAGATCGCCTACTGGAGCGTCACCGACCCCGACGGCGACAGCCTCGCCGCGACGTTCTCGATCCGCCGCGAAGGCACGGACACGTGGACCGACCTCGCCGTGGATTCGCGCGATTCCTACGTGCAGTTCGACGTCTCGCACCTCGCCGACGGCCTCTATTTCACGCGACTCGTCGTCGCCGAGCAGGCGCCGCGGGTGCAGGAGGATCGCCAGACTGTCACTTACGAAACCGACGACCTCGTGATCGACCGCACCCCGCCGGAGATCCTCGAAGCAACGGTGACGCGCACCGCCACCGGTGTGACCCTGACGGTGCGCGGCCGCGACGCGCACTCGCTGCTCGCCGGCTTCGAGGCCGTCTTCAACCACGGCGTGAAGGAAACCGTCGAGCAACCCGCCGACGGCATCCTCGACGGCCGCGAAGAAACCTTCGTCCTCGAACTCCCCGCCCTGCGCACGCAGGGAGCGACGTCCGTGGAGGTCCTCCTCTACGACGCCCTCGGCAACAGCACCGCCCGCCGCCTGGCAATCCCCTGAGCGGCCGGCGGCCCCGCCTCTCTCGCCTCAGTAGCCCCGCGTCGGAGGTTTGGGATTGGCCACAAAAAGGCTCAAAAAACGAAAAACCGCGTGGCGCCGAGGGCGACCACGCGGTCAAAGGGACGGGATCCGGGAGCCGGGCCTTATTCGGCGTAGCGGCGGCGGAGCATCTGGGTGAAGGCCTGGACCTTCTCCTTGCGACGACGCTTCTCGCAGGGCTTCTCGAAGTAGCGCTTGGCGCGGACACCTTTGATGATGTTCTCGCGGTCGAGCTTCTTCTTCATGCGGCGCAGCGCACGGTCAACGGGCTCGTTCTTACGGATTTTGATCTCGATGGGCATGTTAAAAACGGATGCGGGAAAGGGAAAAGCTGACGACTACGTCAAACGCCACCGCGCACGTCAATGGCTTTTTTGCAGGGAGAAAAGCGCGGGTGCCCCCCCCGCTCCTTCCTGCCCGGCCGAATGTCCCAGGATGCTTTTTGCGAATCACTATCACCCCGCCAACACTCCGCCCCCCAGCACCGGAGCAAAGCTCGATGTAGCCACGGGTGTCCTCACCCGTGCCCGCAGACCCACCCGCTCCCCCTTCAACCTCAACTTGCCACTTCAACTGGCGCTCCGTGCCCTGTAGGCCGCGCTCGCCATCCGTGTGATCCGTGCCATCCGTGGTTAAATTCAGCGGTCCGGAATCTCTGTGGATTCGCGCCTTTGTGGTGACAACCGAGTCGGCAGGATCTAACCCGCAATCCCTGCGAAACGCTGCGTCTTTGCCGGTGAATCTTTGCCGGTGAAATTTCCGGGCAAACCGCCACACAACGCGACCGGCGATTGACACGCCCGCTACGGCATTGCATTAGCTTTCGCCATCGCGACCCGTTTCCCCAAGGTTACCCTCGCCTGACCTGAACATCGCAGCGCGGGGAAGTGACGGACCGAAGGTTGCCCGGATTCCAAGGATCCCGCCCCTGTAGGCCGCGTACCCCATAAGCATTAACCTAATTTTGGAGTATTCTTCTGGCCCCGCTCAACTGAGCGGGG
>VFQQ010000709.1_pt1 | contig 59097 bp, 45 predicted proteins | sample 3512341 | NCBI WGS metagenome assembly VFQQ01 (sample SAMN10412373, study PRJNA504923) | tailings metagenome | isolation source: Relicate 2 Philex TSF1 revegetated site | place: Philippines: Tuba, Benguet | collected 2017-08-29 | reverse complement strand
TTGAATCGAAGCCCCAGTAAACGGCGGCCGTAACTATAACGGTCCTAAGGTAGCGAAATTCCTTGTCGGGTAAGTTCCGACCTGCACGAATGGTGTAACGATCTGGGCACTGTCTCAGCCGCGAGCCCGGTGAAATTGAAGTATCGGTGAAGATGCCGATTACCCGCAACGGGACGGAAAGACCCCATGCACCTTCACTACAACTTAGCACTGAATTTGATTAAATAATGTGTAGGATAGGTGGGAGACTTTGAAACGGTGGCGCCAGCCATCGTGGAGTCAACCTTGAAATACCACCCTTTGTTTGATTAGATTCTAACTTTCGAAAAAAAGAACAATGCTTGGTGGGTAGTTTGACTGGGGTGGTCGCCTCCCAAAAAGTAACGGAGGCTTACAAAGGTACCCTCAGCACGCTTAGTAACCGTGCGTAGAGTGCAATGGCACAAGGGTGCTTGACTGCAAGACATACAAGTCAAGCAGGGACGAAAGTCGGTCATAGTGATCCGGTGGTTCCGCATGGAAGGGCCATCGCTCATAGGATAAAAGGTACGCTGGGGATAACAGGCTGATCTCCCCCAAGAGCTCACATCGACGGGGAGGTTTGGCACCTCGATGTCGGCTCGTCACATCCTGGGGCTGGAGAAGGTCCCAAGGGTTGAGCTGTTCGCTCATTAAAGTGGCACGCGAGCTGGGTTCAGAACGTCGCAAGACAGTTCGGTCCCTATCTGTTGCGGGCGTTAGAAAGTTGAAAGGATCTGACTCTAGTACGAGAGGACCGTGTCGGACGAACCTCTGGTGTATCTGTTGTGGCGCCAGCTGCATCGCAGAGTAGCTATGTTCGGAAGGGATAAGCGCTGAAAGCATCTAAGCGCGAAGCCCACCTTGAGATGAGCTTTCTTTTAAGGGACGTTGAAGATTACAACGTTGATAGGTCGCAGGTGTAAAGGTGGTGACATCAAAGCCGAGCGATACTAATTTCCCGTACGCTTTTTTCTTTTATGGTTTTCTTCGTCTTGTTTTGTTGGCTCCAATTTTGTCAAACTTATTTCCCTTTATTAAGGGAATTGTTGAATACCTGATGGGAAGAGCAGTTTCAACAATTAAATTAAAGGTGGCTATAGCGAGGGGGTTCACCTCTTCCCATTCCGAACAGAGAAGTTAAGCCCCTCCACGCTGATGGTACTGGTTTTCCGGGAGAGTAAGTAGCCGCCTAACTTTTAAAAAAGCCGCAATTTTTGCGGCTTTTTTTTTGCTCTTTTGCGAGCATTCAATTGAATGTACTTCGTTATGAATGAATCTGAAAAGTTTGATACACCCGGGCAGATGTTTAGCGGGAGTTATTTGAGGAAAACCACACCTTTTCACCATTTTCTATTTGCCTTAAGTTTTGGAGCAGTTGGAATAGCTTGTGCATGGTTGCTTTTCAAATCAAGTGAGTGGGTGGGCTTTATGGGGTGTTTCGGGGTGCTTTTTTATGCAATGTTTAATCCTTGGCTTTTTATGTTGCATCCAAACATGTTGGAGTATTTTATTAAGTCAGTTTTACTTTATCTATTTCTTTGTTTTTTGATGTTTGGTTTGATTTTTATCGTTACCGGTGAGAGTATATTAAATGATTGGGGGTTAAGAATTATACTTGTCTCATCTTCATTTTTTTATTTTATAGCATTTGGAATGATGAGGCTTCTGAAAGTTGTTTTGGAAGATGATGATGACCGACTTTAATGTGAGATTTGTTTTGCTTTCATGAGTAGTAGATTCATAGTATTTTTTGGGTTACTTCTGATTTTAAGCAAGGAGTTTTTTGCTCAGAGTTTTTCAATTCAAGAGGGTGATTCGATAGAGATTTGCAGCTTAGGTTTTCCGTTTGCTCTGAATTCAACAGGAGGATTTCAGCAATATGAGTGGTCTAATGGAGGAACTTCAAGCAGTACAATGATAAATGGAGGGGGAATTTACTGGGTGAGCGCTACTGACAATAGTGGTGTAACTTTGAGCGATACGATAATTGTTTTTGAGAAGCCTGTTTCAACAGAGGTGATGGCTATTGATAGGGTTTATTTTTGTGAAAGTGACACGCCCTACATTATTTTTAGCAATGAAATTTTTGCAGCCAACGGATTTTGGAATGATGGAAATTCGGGGAGTATTAATGAGGTGTATTTTCAGGGAAAGTATTGGTACACGTATCTCGACAGTATTTTTTGTTTGAATCAGGCTGATACGATTGATTTAGTTGTGTTGGCAGATGGTGTGGAATTGAATTTATCAAAAGTGATTACTGTTTGTGATGCAGGTTTTCCGTACGATTTAGCTGTGGAACTTGGGGATAATCCGATTTGGCAGGATAGTTCTGTTGATTATGTTTTTAGTGCTGATTCTGCCGGTGTGTATTGGTATGAGTCTGATTTTGGTGGTTGTGCAAAAGTTTTTGATACGATTACACTTAACTTTAAAACAATAGTTGCGCCTGTTTTGTGTTGTGATACTTCGGTTTGTGCTCCTGATACCATCTTTTTGTCATTGCCTACCGGCTTTGTTGATTATTTCTGGAGTACAGGGCAAAATGCTCCTTCGATTTACATTTCAAAAATTGGGGTTTTTGATGTTAGTGTTACAGTAACAGACAGCACCAATTGTTCGGCAGTTACTAATGTTATTCGCGCAGAGGTTAAGGATAGCATTCCCAACATTAGTATTTCAGAGAATGGTAATTTTTTAGTTGTTCAGCCTGCGGGTTTTAGTTATCAATGGTTCAGGAATGATTCATTGTTACAAGGACAAACTTTGCAGGCAACTGAAAAAAACATTCGAGGTATTTACTGTGTGAAAGTTTCGCAGGGAGTTTGTTTTGATACAATTTGCTTTTCGTACTTACCACCAATAGTGAATTTCCTTGAAGATTATACGGCAAATGATTTAGAGATTTTTCCGAATCCTGCAACTACTTTTTTTGAGTTAAATGCAAGCGAAAATGCTCGTGTCAGGGTGTTTGATTTCATGGGTAAGTTGGCTGTTGATTATGAAGACAATGGAGGTAGGTTTGACGTGCCGGACTTGCCGGGAGGGTTGTATAACATTTTAATAGAAACCGGCAGAGCAGGTGTAATGAAAAGGTTGGTGATTTTAAAGTAGAGCTGTTTATTGTTGCGTGACGTTTTAAGCATGAAAAGTTTTCCTGTATTTTTTAAAGTTATTGCGCAAAGTTTTGTATTGTCTTTCGAGGAGATTAAGGCATCAAAGCTTCGCTCATTTTTATCGTTGCTTGGAATTTCAATTGGAGTGCTGTGCATTGTGAGTGTTCGCACAGCTATTAATTCTTTGGAGAGAAATATCCTTGACAGTTTTTCATCGTTTGGTAATGAAGTGCTTTATGTTCAGAAGTGGCCATGGATTTGGAGTGATAGTTATCCGTGGTGGCGATACTTTAACCGCCCAAGTGCTAACCCACGCGAAATGCAGATGCTGAAGGATAAACTGAGAGGGGCTGAGGCTTGTGCTATTGTATATTTTGCCGGAGGAAAGGATTTGAGCGCTTCGGGACGAACTGCTGAGTCAATAACAGTTGTGGGCACTTCGTATGATTACAACCTGATTAAAAACATGGATTTTTTTCAGGGCAGATACTTCACACAGCAAGAGATAAACAGCAGTGCACCGGTTGCACTGATTGGTGCGAATGTTGCCGATGCGCTGTTTCCGGGTTTTACGGACATTGAAGGACGGGAGATGAAGATACAAGGAACAAAGGTTACAGTTATTGGCGTTTTGAAACGTGAGGGCGATGATATTTTTGGGTTTACATTAGACAATAATGTTGTTGTTCCTTACGGAGTGGTGGGTAATTTTTTGAATTTATACAGTGGCGAAAACGACCCGCTGCTTGCTGTTACACCGAGGAAAGGAAACACTGTTGACGAGCTGAAATTTGAGGTGCGCGGTGCTATGCGAAGCATCAGAAGATTGGCGCCAAACAAAGACGATAACTTTGCGGTGAATCAGGTTAGTGTGTTTTCGGAGGGCATAAAATCAATTTTCGGGATTGTGAATATTGCCGGTTTGATTATTGGATTTTTTTCGGTGATTGTTGGTGGTTTTGGTATTGCAAACATCATGTTTGTGAGCGCGAAAGAGCGCACTTACATCATTGGAATAAAAAAGGCGATTGGTGCAAAGCAGGTTTACATTCTGCTCGAATTTTTGCTGGAAGCTGTGTTGCTGTGTGTGCTTGGAGGCCTTGCCGGGCTAATTGTGGTTGCCGGACTTTTTGGTGCAATGCAGTGGGTGATGGCAAATGTGCTGGAGTCGAGTTTTAAGTTTTACCTCACGCCTGCAAACCTGTTTATTGGCATCTCCATATCAGTGATAACAGGGGTTTTGGCAGGCTTTATTCCTGCATGGAATGCATCAAAAATGCGCCCGGTGGATGCCATCCGAAACTAAACTTTACCCAAGCGAGGGTTGATGTTTTTCGTAATCCAACATTGCCTTTCGGAGGTGTTCGGGAACCGGAACGCTTTTGTTGTTTTTGTAATCAAACATTACCTGTGTGCTGCTGCCTGAGGTGATTAGCATGTGGCTTCCATCTTCATTTTCTTTTGCAATGACGTAGCTAAACTCGAAGCTTTTTGTTCCAAGTTTTGAAAGCCGCATGTAAACAGATGCGTTATCGGTGAGCCGAAGCGGTTGATGATAGTTAACTGTTGCTGTGGCAAGAATCACTCCTTCGTTTTCCCAGTCAACATTTGCAACTTCAAGAAAGTAGCGCAGTCTTGCTTCTTCAAAATAAGTGAGGTAAACAGCGTTGTTTATGTGGCGCATTTCGTCTAAGTCGCTCCAGCGCATTAAAACTTTAGCGCTAAAACGGAATTTTGAAAGTTCTTCATTCAAACTCATTGAAAAAATTTAGGCTGCAATACTCTAAAACCTTTTCCGCTTTTTAACGTATCGCAAATAACTTTTAACGAAAAGCATTTCTATCAGCAGTTATATTCGCCTACTCAATTCATGGAACAATTCTTTTCTTCTCTGTTCATTCTGCTCACCAGCACCGCTAAATTCAGTATGGTATCCTTGGCTGTAATTGCAAGCGGGATGGGCATTCAAAGTGCATTGATGAATCTGGCGGGTGGTGTTATCGGCATCGTAACTTTCACATATTTGGGTAGCAGAATCAACAATTGGATGATTGCAAAGTGGCCAAACAAATATGGCAAGCGTTTTTCAAAACGAACACGAATGCTGGTGCGCGTAAAGAAGAATTTTGGTTTGCCGGGCATTGCATTTTTAACACCTATCCTTTTATCCATTCCGGTTGGAATTATTTTTTCGCTGGCAATTACACCTAATCGCAGAAGGATTCTTTGGAATATGATTGCCGCTTGCGTTTTTTGGGGATTGGTGCTTTTTGTTCCCTATTTCGCTTTTGGTTTCAATGTGAAAGCTGCGTTGCTTTCTATATTTTAATAGTTCGGAAAATGCAAGGTAGTACTTAAAAGTTGGCGCAGCAACTGGGAGCGGCTCACCAATTTCTATAGCTCACCGTCTGCATTAAGAAGGGTGATTTACACCACCAATAATCTCAGGATGGACTTTCGTCCGCAAGATTATTTCCGCAACAGATTTTTTAACCATGACACACTTAAATGCGAACTCCTCATTGTCCACCTAAATTCCTATTCGCGTCTGCTCACTTTCCGTTCGCTCTTGCTGAGCTTCCATATTCGTCTCTCTAATCTCACTATCTAAACGCTTCAGCTTTGTTTTCTTACATCTCACACAAAGTTTCATTTCGGCTGTTAACTAATCACTAAACAATAATCAATTTAGCCCCATCATCACTCAACACCCACCCCTCAATCTCATCATCCCCCTCCGTCCCTCGCTCTTGTTCATTCCCTTGCTTTTCTCATCTTCGCCATTCTGAAAAAAGCAGTATGAGCATAGCAACCATCGAAAAGCGCAACGGTGTCGCCATCATTTGGCTCGACCAAGCCGATTCGCCCATCAACAAGATATCGTTAGAAGTAATTGAAGAGTTTGACGGCATCTTTAAAAAATTAGAAGCTGACAATGAAGTGAAAGCCTGTGTGCTGATTTCAAAAAAGAAAGATTTCATTGCCGGTGCCGACATTGACATGTTCCAAAAGGTGAAGAAGAAAGGCGACTTTGAGCCGTTCACCCGCAGAGGGCATAAGGCTTTGAATGAGTTGGAAGCATCGAAAAAGCCTGTGGTGGCAGCCATCAATGGTGCGTGCTTAGGTGCAGGCACCGAAATTGCGCTTGCCTGCCATGCCCGCATTGCCAGCGACCATAGAAGCACACATCTTGCGCTGCCCGAAATTATGCTCGGCTTGCTGCCCGGGGGCGGAGGCACCCAACGTCTGCCTCGTTTGATTGGCATTCAGCGTTCGCTGGATATGTTGCTTACCGGCAAAAAAATCTATGCTTCGAAGGCAGTGAAAATGAATTTGGTGGACCGACTCACCACTAAAGAAAGCCTGCTGCAGGGCGCCATTGACTTTGCTTTGGAACTCACCAAAAAACCTTTGGTGCGCACCGACAAACGCGCTTTCGTTGAAAAACTTTTGGAAAGCAATTCCATCACCCGCGGCATCATCTACAAAAAGGCGAAAGAGATGGTGATGAAAAAAACGCTGGGCAACTATCCTGCGCCATTCAAAATTTTGGAGTGTGTGGAGGCAGGCATGGAAGGCGGCATGACAAAAGGCTTGGATGCCGAAGCGGTGAAATTTGAAGAGTTGATTCTCACTGATGTGAGTCGCCAACTCATCAACATTTTTTTCGCAATGACCGAGAAAAAGAAAAACCCATACCCCAAAGAATTGGTGCGCGAAGTGAAAACGCTGGGCATGATTGGCGCGGGCTTCATGGGCGCAGGCATTGCCGAAGTGAGCATTGCCGATGGCATGGAAGTGTTGCTCAAAGACATTAAAGAAGAAACCATTGCTTCGGCAAAGCAGGGAATCTGGAAAAGCTATGCACGCAAAATTGCACGCAAAACCATGACCGAACCCGAAGCCCAGGAGCTGATTAATCGTGTTCATTCCAAGTTAGATTACAGTGATTTTGATAAGGCAGAAGTGGTGATTGAAGCGGTGTTTGAAGAAGTGAAACTGAAGCAGCGCATTGTTGCCGATGTGGAAGCTGCCACTAAGCCCGATGCTATTTTTGCCAGCAATACTTCGGCTTTGCCAATTACGTCCATTGCCGAAAAAGCAGCACGACCTGAGTTGATTATTGGAATGCACTATTTCAGCCCTGTGCCGAAAATGCCTTTGCTCGAAATCATTAAAACACCTAAAACAGCCGATTGGGTTACTGCCACTTGCTACGAGTTGGGCGTGCGCCAGGGCAAAACAGTGATTGTGGTAAATGACGGACCGGGCTTCTACACCACACGCATTCTTGCACCTTACTTTAATGAAGCACTGTTGCTGATTCAGGAAGGTTGCGATGCGGCTTTAATTGATAAAGCGATGAAGAAATACGGCTTCCCTGTGGGACCCATCACCTTGCTGGATGAAGTGGGTTTGGATGTGGGCGCACACGTGATGAGCGGTGAGTTGATTGAATATTATAAACAACGTAAGGGCGCAAAAACCACCGATGCTGTGAAGCGAATGTTTGAAGCCGGGCGCATGGGTAAAAAGAACAAGCAAGGCTTTTTTAAATATGATGAAAAAGGCAAAAAACAGGGTATTGATGAATCGGTGTATCAATTTTTCGGCAACCCTGCGCGCAAAAGTTTTTCGGAAGAGCAGATTCAAAATCGCCTTGGCTTTGCCATGATTCACGAATGCTTGTTGTGTTTGGAAGAAAATATTTTGGAATCACCTTTGGATGGTGATGTAGGAGCCATTTTCGGTTTAGGCTTTCCTCCGTTCAAAGGCGGTCCTTTCAGATATTTGGACGGGTTGGGAACTGCCAAAGCATTGCAACTTCAACAGCAACTTACTGCTGAATATGGCGAGCGTTTCACGCCATCAAACCTGTTGAAAGAAAAGGCTATGAAGGGAGAGTGTTTTTACAATGCTTAATAACAGAATGAAACTATAAGCCATCAGTTTTTCAGATATTCACAACACAATTTTCAATCATGAAATACCTGCCAATTATTGCATTTAGCATTGTTTTGTTTGCCTCTGCCTGCAAGAAGCAATACACTTGCCGCTGTGTAACCACCGGAAGTGCCAATGGCGTAAGCATCAACATCACATCAGACACCACACTTTCAAGTTCAAAAGAGAGCCGTGCGTTAAAAGATTGCAACTCAAAAGGTGGCAGCATTAACGCTCCTGATGTGTCAATAATAACGGTCTGCGGGCTAATGTAATGCTCAGTAGAGCAAGCTGTCAGGCGTTACTTTTATTAAGTAATTTTAAGAAACTACGGAAACTTCGGAAACTTTTTCCAGTCGGGTTGGCGTTTTTCAATGAAAGCATTTTTGCCTTCTTTGGCTTCATCGCTGAGGTAGTAAAGCAAAGTTGCATTGCCTGCCAACTCCTGAATGCCTGCTTGTCCGTCCAATTCGGCATTGAACGATGACTTCAACATGCGGATGGCAAGCGGTGATTTTAACTGAATTTTTTTGCACCATTCCACCGTCACATCCTCCAACATTTCCAATGGAACCACCTTGTTCACCAATCCCATTTCCAATGCTTCCTGCGCATTGTATTGGTCGCATAGAAACCAGATTTCGCGCGCCTTTTTTTGCCCCACAATTCTTGCCAAATAGCTTGCTCCAAAGCCCCCATCGAAGCTGCCAACCTTTGGACCCGTTTGTCCGAAAATGGCATTTTCAGAAGCAATAGATAAATCGCAAACCACATGCAGCACATGTCCGCCACCAATGGCGTAACCATTCACCATGGCAATCACCGCTTTGGGAATGGAGCGAATCATTTTTTGCAAATCCAACACATTCAAACGCGGCACGGCATCGGTGCCAATGTAGCCGCCATGTCCGCGCACGTTTTGGTCGCCACCGCTGCAAAAAGCCATGTCGCCTTCGCCTGTCAGCACAATGACTTCAATGTCCTGATTATCGCGGCAGATGTGCATGGCGTCAATCATTTCTTTCACCGTTAATGGTGTGAAAGCGTTGCGATAGCGCGGGCGGTTGATGGTGATTTTGGCGATGCCCTCAAAAAAGTCGAACTTGATTTCTTCGTATTGCTTAATGGTTGTCCAGTTGCGCATTTTACTGAATTATGTATTGATTATTGTGTAGTTAGTATTGAGTAATGAGATAACAACTTTCCATTTTCAAATTTTCAAATCAGCATATCTTCAAATCATTTCCATTGTTCAAAATACTTTTTGTAAACAGCAGCACTCACTTCATTGTTTGTAAACACTTCCAGAATTTTCGGACTATCGCCCGGTTCAAAAAAGTGAGTGAGCACTTGTTGCAGTTCGTCAAAAGCGGTGCAAATGTAATAGGGCAAACCATACATGGAAGCCAAATGCTTTGCTGTGTGTTCATGCTTTGTTTCAAAAAATGTTTCAAAATTTTTCACAGTTGATGCACCCTCTACCAAACGAAAAACATTGCCTCCACTGTTATTGATGACAATAATTCTAAGGTTAGCCGAAAGGTGATTATTCCACAAAGCATTGCTGTCATACAAAAAACTTACATCACCCACCACGCAAACAGTTAAGCGATTGTTCACTGCTGCTGCGCCTGCTGCGGTGCTCACGCAGCCGTCAATGCCGCTGGTGCCTCGATTGGCATTTACAGTTGTGTTTTTCGGCAATGCAAAAAACTGTGCATAGCGCACCGGAGTTGAATTACCCAATTGCAGATTGCAGCAATCGGGCAAAGTTTCAAGAATGGTTTGATGAACTTTGAAGTCACTAAAGGGAACATCCATTGCAAACTTGCTTGTTTGCTTATCTACTTTTTCTCTCAAACTTTTCCATTGCTCTGTAAACTCCTTATCGCGAAAACTTTCAGGCATACCCTCAAGAATATCCAGAAGGGTTAAATCGCTATAGTTTGAAGTTTTTATGCCAAACATATCTTCAACAAAATTCATGCTTACATGCCAATGAATTTTAGGCGGATACTTTTTGAAGAATTGCCTCACTCTCTTGGAGATGCTCAACTTCCCTGTGGTAATCAATAAATCGGGAACATACGCTTCAGGATTGCGGCTGTTGTTTAACGTTGCAAACATGGCATCGAGATTACAGGGAACTTCACCGCTGAAAAGGTTGGATGTGTTTTCGCCAATCAACACCGCCTGATGTTTATCTGCAAGTTCTTTTTCCGTATTTGTGTCAATGGTGTGCGGGTGAAGCAAACCTGCAAGAATCATTAATCGCGGATTTGAACTCCATTCTGCTTTATCTAAATCACTGAAGAGGTTGCCAAGTTTAAAATGAACTCGGTCTGGCTCCGGCATTTCATAACTGCCAACCTCTTCCCCGGCAATTTCATAGAGCGGTTCAGGGATGTGCACGTTCCAGTGAAGTGTTGAGCCTTCATTGTTTTCGATGTAAGAAAATGAGTTGGCAAGGCTTCGTTGTAAACCCTGCTTTTCGGTAGTTGTTAAAATGGGGTCTATGAAAAGCCCATCAACAGTGAAGTTTTGAAAAATACTGCCCTGATTAATAGTTTGGTTTTCATCGCGCATAAAATCAACAAGTGGACGGTCTGCAGTGAGTGCGATTAGCTTCACTTGCTGATGATAGGCTTCGCAAATGGCGGGAGCAATATTCAACACTGCTGTGCCCGAAGTGCAAACAATGGCAACGGGTTCGTTCAATTGTTGCGCGATGCCCAATGCAAAATATCCCGCCACGCGCTCATCGGGAATCACATATTTATCAATGGCTTCGTAGGACTGAAAAGCAATCACAAATGGCGCAGAGCGCGAACCCGGTGAAAACACCACATGACGCAATCCCTTGCGATGCAGAAAATCGGCAATAAGCTGGACATGCGTGTGTGAAGTCAATTTCGGATTTTAGATTTTTGGAAGTCGGATGTCTGGTGTCGGATGTCCGAAGACAGATAAGCAGTGGCTCTTTGATTTTCTTTGCTCATTTCTTTTTGCCGGTTAATTCTTTAGTTATCAATAATCATTTAAGCAGCCTTAGCAAGGTTTGCGATTTCAGTTTTGTCTCTTCCCATTCTTTTTCGGTTTCGCTGGCTTCGGTGATGCCGCACCCCACATGCAACACTAACTTTTTATTCTGTACTTCCATGCAGCGAAGGTTCACAAACAAATCAATTCTATCGTTCAAATTTACCGGACCTAAAAAGCCTGAATAGTAAGCGCGGTTTTTCTTTTCGTGCATGTGAATAAACTCCAACGCCTCCTGCTTGGGCAAGCCGCCAACAGCAGGTGTTGGGTGAAGCGCATCTACTAATTCTGTCCAATAAAAGTGCGGCATGTTTTCAATCAAAAAAGTGGTGCGTAAGTGCATAATGTTTCCGGCAGTAACGGTTTCGGGACCAATGAGTGTGAGTTTAACTTTGGGATATTTCTGCACAATACCTTTAATGTAGTTGCTCACAATTTCCTGCTCGCGTCTTTCTTTTTCGCCCCAGTTGATTTTGTCTTTTTTCCTTTTGCTTGCGGGTTGTGTTCCTGCTAAGGAATAGGTGCTGAAATTTCCTTTTTCAAAACCTAAAAGTAACTCAGGCGATGCGCCAATCCATGTGCCTTTTCCGGGAATGAAAACGCAGTTTACAAAGCTCCATTCATAGTGCTTGCAAACAGTTTCAAAAAAACTTATCGGGTGGAAATTCTGAGGCTTGTCGGTTTTGATGGAGCGGGCAGCAACAATTTTTTCAAAAATGTTTTTTCTGATTCTGCGCTTTGCCCGTTCCACATATAAACGAAATGATTTTTTAGACATCACTTTCACCCTTCGCTTCACTGAATAAGCAGGTTGCTCAACTTGCAGATGCTTCCATTCAATATCTTTCAACTTGCCAAAAACATCGGGTTTGATGAGCAGCATAGGGGTGGTTTCATCTTCGCAGAACGGAGCCACCAAAAAGCCTTCTTCGCTTAACAATTCACTGAAACCATTGATAGCATTCAGTGCAGTTGATTGCTGAAAAATCACAAACACCTCAGTTTGTTGCGGCAGCCTGTAGCACGCAAAAGGCAAGCTGTTTGCCACACAATGATTGAAAATTGAAATCAGTTTTCCCGAATCGGTTTGCACGCCTCTAATTGAACGATAAATGAATGTATTTCAAAGTTGTGTGGATAACACAATGATTAGCTTATTGTTGGAAGATAGGCAGACATAAAAATTCACAACTAAAATAGATGTTGCAACATCTATTTTAACTTTGCATTTAAACACAAAAGAAGATTAAAATGAAAACCATCATTCATCGCGCTGATGAGCGCGGACATGCTGACCTCGGCTGGTTAAGCGCGTATCACAGCTTTTCATTTGCATCATACTATAATCCTTCAAAGGTTCAGTTTGGCGCATTGAGGGTTTTAAATGACGACACCGTTTCCCCTTCAATGGGTTTTGGCACCCACCCGCACGACAACATGGAAATCATAACTATTCCGCTTGAAGGTGCAGTGAAACACAAAGACAGCACTGGGGGAGAAGGTGTAATTGCTGCAGGTGATGTGCAAATTATGAGTGCCGGCAGCGGGGTTTATCATTCTGAATTCAATGCATCGCATCAGGAATTTTTGAATCTGCTTCAAATATGGATTTTCCCCAAAGAGAAAAACATTAAACCTCGTTACGAACAACTGCGTTTTGAGCAAGCAGACCGGAGAAACAAAATCCAAACGGTGGTTAGCCCCGAAAACAAACCTGGTTTACTTTGGATAAATCAAGATGCATGGCTATCGCTATCTGATGTTGAGTCAAACACAACGCTTGAATATGAATTAAACAAAACTGGTAACGGTGTGTATGTGTTTGTTATTGAAGGTGAAGTTGAAGTTGCCGACAACTTGCTACAAAAAAGAGATGCAATTGGCATTTCCGAAACAATTCAATTCAGCATCATAGCAAATACAGCATCGAAGTTGCTATTCATTGAAGTGCCAATGGAGCTAAATTAGATGGTGAGGTACTCGGCATCTTCCTGAACCGGATAGCGCATCAGAAACTTTATGGCGCGTTCAACTTCCCAACCTTCAAAGAATACCTTGTTCAAGGCATGAAGCAGCGGAGCCGATTGGTTTACATTGTCAGTAATCAACTTCCCAATCTTCAGCGTACGTACGCCTTCTGCCACTTCGCCTATGCTTTCAAGAATGTCGTTGAGCTTTTCGCCTTTTGCAATGCGGTAACCCACTGTAAAGTTTCTTGACTTTGGCGAAGAACAAGTTGCAATCAAATCACCTATGCCTGCCATGCCTAAAAATGCCTTCTTATCAGCGCCCAATGCTTTGCCGATGTAAATCATCTCAGCCATGCCGCGTGTGATAAGCAGGGCACGGGCATTTTCGCCATAGCCCAATCCGCTCAACGCGCCCGAAGCAAGCGCAACATAATTTTTCAGCACACCTGTCAATTCAATGCCAAGCAAATCATTGTTGCCATAAACCTGAAACCGCTCACTGCGCAGGCATACTTGCCCTTCGCGTATTACCTCGTCAAAACGACTGGCAATAACTGTTGCGGCAGGTTGGTGTTCGGCAAGTTCAGCCGCAAGGTTAGGACCTGCAAGACAGCCGATACGCACCGCTCCGGTTTCTTCCCTAATCAATTCGCTCATGGTTTTTATCTGCTTGAGAGAAATAGATTTTGCATCGGCATTGTCTAAATCAAATTCGGTGTGCAAGCCTTTTGTGGCATGAATAACAATGTGGTCGGGGCGAAGGAATGGTGAAATGTCGCGAATCATGCTTTTGAAAAACTGCGAAGGCACCACCGGAAAAATGATGTAGCAATGCTCGGCAAGTTCTTGAAGCGAATCCACAACATGCACATTAGGATGAAAGGTGTGTCCGCGATATTGCCTCGTTTGGCGGATTTGGTCGGCAACATCTTTAGTGCGTTCGTAAAGAAAAACCCGCACATTTTCTGCCAACAAATTGGCTATGGCGGAACCAAAACTTCCTGCCCCTATCACTCCTGCAATTTTCTCTCTCATTTGCTGTAAATATCAGAAAAAAGATGATTTACATTTACTTGTGCAGCACAACCACCTCCGGGTCAAAAACACCTGTGATGTATATTTTATCCTTATATACAATTGCTGTTGCAGAGGCATCAATTACACTTCCTTTATTAAAGTAGATGAGTTCCTCTTTGCCATCCACCAAACTTTTCGACCAAACGGCAGATGGTGAATGTTTCTTATAGTTCTTGTAGTGCTTCAAAAAAGCCCACACATCAAAATGTGCAGCACAATAAAGCACACCATTAACTATTTTAAGGTTGTCGCCTCCTTTTAAATTGGCAAAAACCTGCTTGCCTTCCACATTTAATTTGTTGTTCGCAAAGGGATAACGGTAAATTTTATTCTCTAATGTAGATGCCACGAAAAGGCTGTTATCGTGGAACGCCACTCCATTGGCATAAAAGATTTTATCGGTAACAATCTCGCACTTTCCATTCTTGCAGTATCCGGCATTTCCTTTTGAAAGCTGCGCACCTCGGTTCATATTGCTGAAAAAGAAACTGCCATCAGGCAAACCGCAAACTGCGTTTGGGTTAATAATTGCATCACTATATATAGACTGAATGAAGTGAAGCCTATTGTGCCTTACCAAAAACCTCAGAATTGAGTTTCGCCCTTTCTTTCCATAGTTTTTCTCGTGATTAACCACAAGCAAAATCAATGAATCGTTTTGCTTAAGCAGGTTAATGCCATGCGGAAACAACTCAATGGAATCAGGCATGAAAACCTTCATTTTTTCAATGTAATGCGAGTTTAAATAGATGGAAACAAACTCACCTTTGCTGGCATCGCCCTTGCGCTTTATTCCGCACGAAACAATTAGCCGAGGGAAATCGGAAGTGTCTAACACAAAATCTTCCGGTCCTGTTGGAACATTAAAAACAGTGTGTTTATAGCCTGTTGACTCAGCCGGAAGTCTCGCACATGAACTAAGCAAATGAGCGTAAGCAGCAATTCCAAGCAGTAATAAAAGCATGGTGTTTAAACGAGGCATGAAGTTGTTTTAATGACAAATGAAACGTTTTTTATGGCAATGCACTCATAAACTGCAAATGCTTGAAAGCTTAGATTTTATTGGTGTCTCAAGGGGTTAAATCAAAACAGAATAGCATTTCGAAAAGAAGTTTTGTAACAAAACATTGGCCCGCTCGTAAAGTGGGTTAAGCAAAAAAGTGGAAACGCGGATTTGCGATTTGTAAAAAATACCTGTTAGTTATGAAACTTCAAAAACTCCTCGGAACACTGTTGGTGGTGATTGCGGCATTATTTGCCCACAAAGCCAACGCATTTACAAATGCGGAATTCCACGCGCTAACAACGCAGGGTTGCTCCCCATTCATTGTTTTGATTTTCGACTCCACAAAAAGCGACCAAACTATTGTGGCGCGTAAGTGGGTGATAACTGATGCTACGGGCGACACCGTGTTTCAGGACAACACCAACAAGTCAACTATTGGAACAAACTTAGTTGATGGCGGCACCTATACGGTTTCGCTTTTTGTGTGTAATCGCTTGGGCGTTTGCGACTACAAGGAGAAGACCGGTTACATCACCGTTCGCTCAAAACCAATTGTAAACTTCAGTTTCTCAACAATGGGAGGATGCCCTCCACTAACAGTAAACTTTACTTGCAATTCGCAAGCAGGTTGCGGAACGTTAGACACCATTATGGTGGACTATAAAAACGGAATTGTAGAATCGTTTCCTGCATGTGGAACCTACTCTGCAACTTACAACAATCCGGGTTCTTACCGCCCCACCATCTACTTGAAAAATTCATGTGGATGTTTTGCCGATTCAACATGGTTTCATCCCATTGTGGTTGCACCAAAACCAACGGCAAGTTTCACTGCAACAAACAACACTCAAAGCTGCACAGCGCCACACACAGTTAACTTCAGCGCTCAGCAACAATCAGGCTCGGTAAAATATAGCTGGCTGGTGAATGGCGCTCAACAACAGTTTAATACCAACACAAACTTCTCACACAATTTTAATGTGGGTACGCACAGTGTTCGCTTGATTGTAACTGACACACTTACCGGCTGCTCAGACACGCTGAACCGCCAAAATTATGTTGTTGTTGGTCAGCCATCTCAACCGCAATTTACTGCCAACAGGCAACAAGGATGCGCACCGCTTGCAGTAACGTTTACTAACCAAACTGTGGGCACACCATCAAACCTTCGTTGGGTGGTGTATGATGCGCAAGGCAACATTGTTGTAACACGCACCGGTCCTCCTTCAACACACAACAACACCAGTTACACTTTCAACAATGCAGGGGTTTATGATGTTTGCTTAATTGCAACATTTGCCGGAGGATGTACTGACACTTTCTGCTCACCGGGATTCATCACAGTGGGCACACCGCCAAATTCTGATTTCACAGTTGACAAAGACAGGCACTGTACTGTTCCGGCAACTTCTGTTGCAACTTTAACAACGCCTTGCACCAATTGCACTTACCGTTGGACAACCACAGGCTTGTCGCAGCAAACCACAGCTTCGCTCACCGCCACTTATCCAACATTAGGAAATAAAAACATATCGGTAACTGTTACTGATGCTTTAGGTTGTTCATCAGTTACAACCAAAAACAATGTTGTTAGAATCAACCAACTTACTGCGCGCTTGAACAAAAGCGGCAAAGGTGGTTGTCCTCCTTACACTGTTACATTTGCCGACAGCACTTCATCACCAGATTCAATCATCAGCATCAATTGGTTGTTCCCCGGAGGCTCCATTACAACTGCAACAGGCAAAAATCCACCTGCTGTAACCTATAACACAGCCGGTGTTTACCCTGTGCAATTAACTGTGCTTACTTCAACAGGTTGCACAGCAACCATCAACGACACGATTCGTGTTTCCAATAAGCCTACGGGTAGCTTTATTGTGAACCCTTCAACAGTTTGCTATGAGGCATTGCCAAACTTATTTGATTGGAACGGAACTGCGTTTGATACGCTTATCTGGCACTTTGGTGATGGAGCAGTTCAAACCACATTGATTGATACTGTAAGTTACATTTACAAAGACCTTGGTGAGTTTTCGCCTTGTGTAATCGCATCGAAAGATGGCTGCCGCTCAGATTCAATTTGCATGAATTTGATTACAGTAAACGGTCCTGCTGCCAACTTCACCGATTCAGCTCATTGCTCAAACAGAAAACAATACTTCTATAACAATAAAACACAGCAGGCTACTTCATACGTTTGGTCATTCTGCGATGGAACCACTGCTGCCACTTTGAACACCAGCAAGCTTTACACAGGTTGTGATACTTGCACTGTTAAGTTGACTGCCTACAACTCTATTACAGGTTGTGTGCATGAAAAAAGTTTAAAAACTAATGTTGTTTGCCCCGATGTTGACTTCACAGTTAGCGACACAGTTGGATGTTTAAACTTCCGCCCTGTGTTCACCAACATTTCAAGCAGTAAAACTGCTACCCGTTGGGATTTCAACATCAACAATGGAATTAACTACACCAATGGCGCACACACCATCACAACACCAAACAATACTTATACAACTGCAGGATACTATGGCGTGTCAATGATTAACACCGATGTGAACGGTTGCCGCGACACTGTAACTAAAACTGACTTGATTAAAATTACGCGTGCAAGGGCACAGTTTGCAGCCGATAAAACTACTTTCTGTATTCCAGATGTTGTAAACTTCACCAATAACTCAACTGCCGACCTTTCATCTGTTGCGGTTTCAATTTGGAACTACGGCAATGGCACTCCGGTGGATAGTTCATGGAATGGCGTTCAGGCTTACAACACCATGGGGCAGTATCGTGTTCGCTTAACTGTGTTCAATGAATATGGCTGCCGAGATACTATTTCAAGATTGATTACTGCCAACAACATTATTGCTGCTTTCGACTTCGATGACAGCACTTGTGTGGGCGCAACTAATAGTTTTATCAACCAATCGCTTGGTTTGAACCAGCAACAGCAGTGGTACTTCCCGGGCGGAACACCAGCCTCTGCCACCACGCGCAATGCTAATGTTGTCTATAATGCTGAAGGAAGCTACCCTGTAACGCTTATTATCAGAGATATTACAGGAACTTGTGTTGACACATTGATTGATACCATACATGTTTACAACCCGGTTGCAAACTATGGCTTAAGCGGAAATTATGCTTCATGTCCTAATCCGCCATTCATGGTTGAGTTTTATGACTCTTCAAGAAATGACATCAATTACTGGGAGTGGAATTTCGGGAACGGAACTCCGGTTTCAAACGTTCAAAATCCGGTGCATTACTACACTCATGCAGGAACATTCCCTGTTACCTTGACAGTGAGAACCAACAACGGCTGTTCGGCTACAATTGTAAAAGACTCAGTGAAAGTTGAAGGTCCTTTTGCTACCATGACCTTTGCTCCGCTGCCGGGCATTTGCCCATGCGACAGTGTTGAATTTACCATCAACACAGTAAGCGCCACCCAGGTTATTCTTTTGGATGGACAAAACCCGCCATATACTTTCCCTGCCATTTCACCCATCGGCACATTCGATAACCCTACTGTGCTGCACAAAAAAGTTCAGTTCTGCACTGCCGGAACAGCAAATGCTCAAGTGCTTATCAGCGATGGCAGCGGATGTAATGTATTGCTGCAGCCTGTGCCTGTAATGATTGACACGCCTTCAACCGACTTCACTTTTGTGAACAATGTTTGCGACTCTGGCAGCGTGTGCTTCACCGATAACTCATTCTTTTACACACCAGGAACTTATGGAACTTCGTGGAGCTGGGACTTTGGAGATGGCGGAACCGACACCACCAAAAATCCTTGCCACCATTTCAGCGCTTCTGGTGATTACACTGTTCGCTTGACTGTGTTCAACAACTTAGGCTGCAGCATGACCAAAACAAAAGTGGTGCACATCCATGCTTCACCACGTGTGCTCATTGCAGCAAATGACTCAACTGGTTGCTTGCCACAAGCTATTCAATTCACCAATGTAAGTGTTATTGACCCTGCCAGTTCAATTACTTCACTGTCATGGGATTTTGCAAACGGTGGCAGTTCATCGCTTCCAAGCCCATCACAGTTGTACACCACTGCCGGTAACTTCAATGTAACACTAACTGTAACTGATAACTTTGGTTGTGTGGGTGTTGGCTCATTGCCTATCACCATCAACGCACTTCCAACTGCGGTAGGCAGTGGCGACACCACCATCTGTGCCGGAGAAGCTGCACAGTTGATTGGTGGAGGCGGAGTTAGCTGTGTGTGGAGCCCTGCAACAGGTTTGAATGACCCTAACGCATGCAACCCGATTGCAGCGCCTGCAGCCAATCAGCAATATATCTTAACTGCAACTGATGCCAACGGTTGTGTTGGTCACGACACTGTGATGGTGCGCGTTGCCAACATCAATGCAAACTTCACTGCCAATGCAGTTTGTTTCCCTGCGGCAACTCAATTTACATACAATGGAACCAACAACAACGGAACCATCACTTCATACCACTACGACTTTGGCGATGGCAACACAAACTTGACGGCTAACCCAACCCATACCTATGCTTCACACGGAACCTTTGGTGTTCGTTTAACACTGATTGATAACAACGGATGTTCAGACGACACTTTGATTAACGTGAACGTGCGTGTGAAACCAATTGCCATTGCACAAGCTGACACAGTTTGTGCAGGTGCGCCAACCACACTTACCGATGTTTCAAACTTGCTTGGAGCCACTACCACTTCACGCAACTGGCAATTAGGCTCGGCAGGTGCAGTAAGCACAGATTCTGTGGCTACCTTCACTTATCCTGCTGCCGGAAACTACTCGGTTCGTTTAACTGTAACCAACGATGCAGGTTGTTCTGACGACACCACCATCAATGTGTTTGTGCGCGCAAATCCTGTTGCTAACTTCACTTCAACTGAAGTTTGTGCAGGCAACACCACCGATTTTGTTTCTACTTCAACGAATGGAGCAGGAACTATCAACGCAATGGCTTGGGATTTCAACACAGCAAATGCAGGTGTGAACACTTCTGCTAATGTTGGAAGTGCGCAGTTCGCCTATGCAACTGCAGGAACTTACAACGCAAGCCTTCGTGTAACCGATAATTTTGGTTGCAGCAACGAAACTGCAAAACCGGTTGTGGTGTTCGCATTGCCACAGGCGCTGTTCAGCGATTCAAATGCATGTGCCGGAGGAACCATTGCATTCTTTAGCAATGCTATTCAAGGCTCTAACCCAATCACTTCACATGCTTGGTCTTTCGGAACAGGAACACCAAACGCTTCAAGCGCGGTGAACCCAACCATCACAGTGGGTAACACTTCCGGAAACTTCCCAATTCAATTGATTGTGGCTGATGCCAAAGGTTGTGCCGACACTTTGAACGGAACCTTCCGTGTGAACGCTAACCCAACTGCTGTATTCAGCATTGATGATTCCACCTTGTGTTTGAACGAATGTGTAAACGTTGCCGATGCCTCAGTGGCAGGCGATGGAGCCATCGTTGCATACGCTTGGGATATGGACAATAATGGTGTAGTGGAATACAATGTTCAATCACCTGCTTGTCACTTATATAATGTTGCAGGCGCGAAGCAAATTGCACTTACAGTTGTAGATGCAAATGGCTGCCGCAACACTGCAACACGCAGCTTGATGGTGAACAGCATCCCGCAGGCTAACTTCAGCACCCAACCGGTTTGCCAAAGCACTCCGATGGTGTTCCTGAATCAGTCGGCTCCGGGAACAGGCGCACTTACCACTTGCACCTGGTTGTTCCACGATGGCAACTTCAGCAACAACTGCAACACCAGCAAAATCTACCACATTGCGGGTAACTATCCGGTGTCGTTAGTAGTGGCTGATAACTTTGGTTGCAAAGACACTTTCAGCCAGATTGTTCAGGTAGATGCTCCAACTAAAATCAGCATCAACGCTGGCGACACCACCATCTGCAAAGGCGAAATTGTTGCCTACCATGCAACAGGAACTTTCAGTCAGGTGGAATGGAAACCATCAACTTACATCAACAATCCTGCAAGCCCAAGCATTGCCATCCGCCCTAACCAATCCATCAGCTATGTGTTGGAAGCGCGCAACGGAGCTTGTGCACCTGCACGCGACACAGTTAGAATAGATGTAATTCAACCTATTCCTTTGAAAGCAACTGCTGACCCTAACAAAGTGTTGCTGGGTGTAAACACCAACATCACTGCCGAAATCGGTGGAAGCATTGATAGTATCATCTGGTCGCCTTCAGTAGGCTTGGATTGCAATAACTGTGCAAACCCGAAAGCAACACCTGAGGCAACCACAACCTATTATGCCACCATCTATTACAGCATGAACGGTGTAACTTGCACGCAAACAGATTCAGTTACCATCACAGTGTTTGAAAGCTGTGGCGAAAGCCCAATCTTCGTGCCTAACACGTTTACGCCAAACGGTGACGGTTTGAATGACGGCTTCACCATCCGTGGCGCAGGCATCACCAAAGTGAAAACCTTCCGCATCTTCGACCGCTGGGGCAAAATGGTGTTCGCCACCGAAAATGCTCCTGTGAACTCAGCCTCGGCTACTTGGAACGGAACCGACATGAGCGGAAAAGAATTGAACCCCGGTGTGTTTGTTTACATGTATGAAATCGTGTGTATGAACAACGAAGTGTTAACCGGAAAAGGAAACATTACCCTAATCAAATAAACCCCTCAACCTCATGTTATTTAATCAACAAAACCGGAACTATAAATTAACAACTCTAATTTCTAAAACCTCTAAACTTGTACCAATGAAAACGCTTTCCTCAAAACTGAAAACACTTGCCGCAGTTGCGCTGATGGCAGGCGGGCTGAACGCACAGGATGTGCACTTCTCGCAATACACTATGGCGCCACTGTTGCTTAACCCCGCTTTGGCAGGATTGAACCAGTGCGACTATCGCGTAAGCACCAACTTCCGCACGCAGTGGACAACCATCAACGGTTTGAACACCTACTCAACAGTGGCAGGAACTGCCGACATGACCATCGGAAAAGTTACCAAGTACAACAGCTTTGCAGGCGGTGGCATCAGTTTCTTTTATGACCAAGCCGGAGACTTGAAATTCAACACCAGCCGTGTTGATCTCAACGCAGCTTATCACTTCATGCTTAACCGCCAAGGCACTATGAGCCTGAGCGCAGGTTTGCAGGGTAGTTTTAATTATCGCGGCATTGATGCATCCAAAGCAACTTTTGATAATCAGTGGGATAACAGCACCGGCTCGGTAAACACTAACATCCCCGGTGAAACTTTCGGCAGAACCAACATCATTTTTGGCGATGCAGGCTTCGGGTTGTTTTTCAGCGCCCTCACCAAGAAAGACCACAACTTTTACCTCGGCTTTTCATTAACCCACGTGAATCAACCCAAGATTTCTTTCTACCCAAACACTACCGATGCTTCAACCGTGAACGAGCGCCTTTACATGAAGTTCAGCATTCATGGCGGAACCCAACTTTTCATCACCAAAAAACTTGCTGTAACGCCTCACTTCATGGCATTGGTTCAGGGACCATCGCAACAGTATAATGTTGGTGCAAACGTGAAGATGAAACTCAGCAACATTCCAACCGACCAAACCGCCATCTATTTCGGAGCGCAGTATCGCGGAATGTTCTACACCAAAGGCGGTCCGGTGGATGCAGTAATTCTTTCCACCCGTGCCGACTACAAAGGGTTTACCTTCGGATTCAGCTACGACATCAACGTTTCAAAATTGCTTCCTGCCACTCAAACAGTTGGCGGACCCGAAGTAACACTGATGTATCAAGGCTGCTTCCGCAAAAAGCCACGCCCGGGTCATTGCCCTGCTTTGTAATGCCCCAGCCTACCTCCCCAAAAGGGAGGAAAGAAAATTACAACATTCGAATTGATTCAGTAACCGGATAAAACATCCGAACACTATAAGACTGTCTATTTATTAACCACTAAACCAAACAGCTATCGAGAGAAAAATGAAGTATTAAATTAACAGGTACAAAAAATGCGCCCTTGTGTAACAGCAGGGGCGCATTTATTTTATGGCACTGAAGTAAAAGCAAACTTCATGCTGACCTTAGAATTTTCTCCATCTTTTTACCCTTTGCCAATTCATCCACCAGCTTATCTAAAAACCGCACTTGTTTGGTTAGTGGATTGTCAATTTCCTCAATGCGGTAACCGCAAATCACTCCGGTTATCAACACGGCATTCGGGTTCAGTTTTGCGCGCTTAAAAAAGGTTGCAAAGGTTACTTGTTCATCAATAAGTGTTGTAAGGTTGGCAGGTGTAAAACCGGTTAACCATTCAATCACCTGATGCAGTTCTGCTTTAGTTCTTCCTTTGCTTTCCGCTTTGGTAACATAATGAGGGTACACAGATGCAAAAGTCATTTTTGCAATACGTTCGTTGTGTTCGGGTGTTGTTTTCATTTGATGTTTTCTGTTGCTATTTTAAACCGAATTGATGAATAGAAAGCTTGCGCGAAAATTTTGTTTATTCCAAAATGATGATTACGATTATTCCAAAGAGATTTTTTTGTTGAAATGTTCATCATTGCGAAACACCACACTGCACAAAACACCTCAGCAATCAATGTTTTTTCAGAATATTGGAAGCAGGAATATAGCATGGATACAAACAAACAATTTCACGCCTTTAATAGGAATGATGCATTAGGCACAATGGATGCGGTGGCGTTGGCTGAAGCCATTCGCAGCAAGCAAGTGAGTGTGAGCGAGGTGGTTGAAGCTGCCATTAAACGAGCAGAACAAATGGAGCCGCACCTGAATGCCATTGTGGTGAAAACTTTTGAGCAAGCATTAGTTGATGCAAAGCATAATACAAAAGGATTTTTTGGCGGCATTCCCACTTTTGTGAAAGACAATGAGAAAATGAAAGGGCTGCCCACACAGTTTGGCACAGGTGCTTTTGCATCGAAGTTGGCAAACAAAAACAGCAAATATGTGGAGCAGTTTTTGGGCACCGGGATGATTGCTTTAGGCAAAACCACCCTGCCGGAATTCGGTTTAATATGCAGCACCGAAAACCCGGCATGGGGCATCACGCGCAACCCATGGAATGTGGACCACACCCCGGGCGGCTCGTCATCAGGCTCGGCAGCAATGGTGGCTTCGGGTGTGGTGCCTGTTGCCATGGCAAACGATGGAGCAGGCTCCACGCGCATCCCTGCATCCTGCACGGGTTTGGTAGGTTTGAAACCCACGCGCAATCGCCTCCGCAATGTGGAAGGCACTGAAGTAATGCCCATAAACATAGTTCACGAAGGAATACTTACCCGCTCGGTGCGCGATACCATCGCTTTTTACACCGAAGCCGAAAAACTCTATTACAATAAGCGCCTGCCGCCCATTGGCAGCAATTTGAATCCTGTTGCTCGTCCGCTAAAAATTGTGTGGTTTGAAAATCTGCCTCAAGGCTCTTATGGTCATCAGGATGAAGACACCCGGAAGGTGCTTGAAAGCACCGCGCTGTTGTTGGAACAGATGGGACACAAAGTGGAGTGCAGACCTTTTCCAATTGCCATACAGGAAATGGCAGGTCATTTCCTCAATTACTACGGCTTTATGGCTTTTGCCATGCGCGATTTATCAAGGGTGGTGTTTCAGGCAAAAGTGGACAAGCATAAACTTGAAAACTTCACAAACGGACTAAGCAACTACTTCAAAAAGAATGCGCTGCGCCTGCCCCAAAGCCTCAGGCTGTTGAAAAATGAAGGCAAAAAGGCGGAATTGTTATATGAAGAATTCGACATTTCCATGACCCCGGTTGTGAGCCATGAAGTCCCGCCCATTGGATACTTTGATCCGGCATTGCCCTATGAGGAAATTTCAAAACGCGCAGTGGGTTTTGCATCTTTTACCGGACTGCAAAATGTTACAGGCGCACCGGCAATTTCGCTGCCCTTGGGTTTCAGCAGTAAAGGGCTGCCTATTGGAGTTCATTTTATGACTAAGAACGGTAACGACCGCGCGCTGCTTGAGTTTTCCCTTGCAGTAGAATCCGCAAAGCCATTCAAGCATTTGTATCATGGGAATGATTAGTGATGATTGATGGTTTTCGATTGCAGGTTTGAAGAGATATCTTCCTATTAAACCTTCCTCAACTTTTGTCTTTCATCACTGCAAAATCAATCAACGCTTCCTTCACATTTTCCAATGATTTTTCTTCAATCATATCCGGCACATCAAGGCGGGTGTGATAAGTAGGGTCGAGCGATTTGGTGTTCAACCCAATAACCGAAACGGCAGGAATGCCATGCATGGAAAACGGCACGGCATCGGTTCCGCCCATGGGCAGCGGATTTGTTCTGATAGGGAATCCTTTGCGCACAAAACTTTGCTTTACTTCAGCCACCAACTGCTGGTTATGCTTCACGCCAATCATAGTTTCTTTATCAATGATAGAAATGTGATGCGTTAAACGAATGGTGTCAATGTTTACTAACAAGCTGTTCTCGCTTTTTAATTGTTCAAGATTCTGCTTTACATAAGCCTTTGAGCCGCGCAAACCTTTTTCTTCTGCCCCGAAACTGATAAAGCGAATACGTGTGTTTTGCAAAGGATGTTGCCTGAAATGTTTTAGTAAATGAAAGGCAATGGCAATGCCGCTGAGGTTGTCTGCCGCGCCATCTACAACTCGCTTAGAATGGAAAGTGAAATAAACCAACTGAATAGGCGCAAGGGCAACAAAAACCCAATTCAAACTATCAAGCACAGTGTGATGAAACACCAACCTTGCGGTAGCTTCTGCAAAACAAAAAACGGCATGAAGCACAATAGAAATTCCGGCAGCGAAGGTGAGGTAGCCACCCCATTGTTTCAGCCAAAACCACCATTGGCATTCTTCTGTTGAATCAATGTGTCCGGCAAAAATGATTGTTTGCGTGGCTTGCTGCTGTGGCTCCACAATGGCAGTGAGGTTACACGATTCTTTTTGCGGGAAAAGAAAATCGAGCCATGTGCCGTTGCGCATCAAATCGTTTACGGTGATGGCGGCATTGAAAATTGCCAAAGCACAGGCGATAAAAGGGGAGTAAAAAAACAGGGCAACACTGAGCCAATACAGCGCAGCATAAATTTTCATTTTCCGAAACTTGGCAGTGAGCGCTGCCTGAAAAGTTTGCAATGAAGTAGCATCGGCAAATTTCTCTAACTCATTTTTCAGAAAAAATTGTGCCTGCCGCTCAGCATCGCTGCCTGCCAAGCGCGGACCGAAACGATGGATGATTTCGCGAACAAGGGTTATCATACTTTAAATCTTTCAAGGGTGTTGTAAAGTACTTCAAGCACTATTCCAAAAAGCATCCACAAAGGCGTGTAGGCTAAATTGATGTAACCGTGAATGGCATAGGGGCTGTGATATTCCCACGGGCATTTGCCAGTGGTTACATCCAGCAACCAGCCGGTGATGTATTCCACAATAAAAATGCCTACCGGATAAACAGGCAGGCGATAAATGAACTTTAGCTTGCGTAAATACGGCATCAGCAAATCCAAAAAAATGGAGGCGCTGCCGTAAATGGGAAACATCCAGATATATGATTTGCCCGCCAAACCCCAATCAGGTATGCCACCGGTGGTGAGTGCATAATAAAGTCGGTGCATTGCGGTAAAGAAAATTTCGGTGCAAATACCTGCCGCGCCAAACAAGTAAAAGCCAAAGATTTTTTTGGGAAGATAGAAGTTGTTCATGCTAAATGAGCTATTGCAAGCGAATGTAAAGTAACCTTGTAAAAACTTTTGGCAGAAATATGAAGTGTTGGCTTTAAACACTCATTAATAAAAAAATCTGCCAGTGGGTTCTGATAACTTTTTATTTTGCACACTATGGCTAAGCAAAGAAAACGTAAGCCGAAAAGCGCAGATGAACTGAACACCGAGAATGAGTTTCTGAAAATGAAAATGATGGCGGAGTTTGGAGGAGAGTTTATTGGTAACAGCGACATTCCGCCCGAGGTAGAGAACGCATTTTTAAAGCAGATTGAAAAAATTCAACGCGCTCATGCCGAAGCGGTGATGATTCCGCTTTATGAGTTTGTTGGCAAGCCTGAATACAGCCATGTTCACGATTTAGGCGATAAAGAATTGCAGCGCGAATACAAACGCTTGCTGAAAGTGCTGAACAAGCACGGCATTGATTTAACCACGGTAAGCAACGCGCCTGTTGGGGAATTGTATCGTTTTTTAACCGAGGAATTGTTTAAGCGCGAGGTGGAAAGTATTCGGCTGAAAGGCTGGAAACTTCATTTTGTGTATGAAGATTTTTACCCAAATCACGAGTTTGATGTGAAGCGAGTGGCACATGATGCCATGCTGATGTTGATAGATAAAGGGCAGCCTCCTTATGAAGCAGTTTTTGACGAAGACATGCGGGATAAACTTGGGTTTCAAATTGATTTTGAAGAGTGGCTAAGCAACCTTAGATACTGGCAAAGCACTTTCAGGCAGGCGCGAATTGAAGACATAAAATTGATTGCCCTGCACCTGAATGATGAAAAAAACGAAGCGCGTTTGGTGTGCGAGGTGGACTATGGCATTCAGGCAGCCAAATTCAAGAAGTACACTTTGTACACTTATACCTTAGAATTTTGGATTGCCAAAAAGCCCGAAACCGGATGGTGGTTAGTGAACAGAATTGATTTTGAAGAACTTTAAAACCTGATTGATGAGAACTTTTTTTCTGCCCTTTGTATTGCTGCTTTTTGTGATTTCATATTCTGTTTCGTGCAACAGGAATTGCACCAATTGCAATGTGAAGCAATTCTTTTCTTCCTCCGATTCCACATTGGTTGGCTATCCGTTTGAAGATGAGCGCGATGCCAGATACTGCGACAACCAAAAACAACAGTTGATTGAATCGCAGGGAACTTATGTTAATGAATTTACCAAGCCCAATGGCGATAAATACACCATTACAGAAGTGCTTGTGGTGAAGTGCGACTAAACAGATTGCGATGCTCCGGCTGCTGCTACAACTCTACAATTTTTTTGAAACCAGAAAGCCACTCCTGATTGCTTTGGTGGTTTTGCTCACTGCTGTGCTGGCGCTTTTTGCCATGCGCATCCGGTTAGAAGAAGACATTACAAGAATGATTCCCGGAAGCGAAGCAAGCGCAGTTGCAAACGAACTGCTTTCGGGCACTTCGCTTTATGATAAAATTGTGGTGAAGATTAAGACGGATGAGGAATCGCCTGATTTGCTTATTGAAGCCGTAAATTTTCTGCACGATTCTTTGATAGTCATTCCACAAGTGGAAAGCATAAAACTTCAAGTGAATGAGGATGAAATGATGGAGGTTTATGAGGTGGTGCTGAACAACTTGCCACTTTTTTTAGATGAAGGCGATTTTGCACATATTGATTCCATTACCACAAAGGCAGCCCTTCAAAAAAAACTGCAGCGTAATTACAGAGAACTTACAACTGCACAAGGTTTAGCAACAAAAAAACTGATTGCCGATGACCCAACAGGTATTTCACTTTTAGCATTAAAAAAATTACAATCACTGCAAATCAATGACAGGTTTGAGTTGCACGAAGGGTATATGATGAGTGATGAGCGCAAAAGCGTTTTCATGTTCATCACACCCACCAACCCAGGCAGCGAAACGGCAGAAAATGCCAAATTGACTGAGCGGTTAGACAAAGGTATTCAGCAACTTGCTGCGCTGTATCCTGAGGTGAAGGTTTTCTACTATGGCGGAACAGCAGTTGCTGTTTGCAATGCGCAGCAAATTAAACGCGACACTCAGCTAACGCTATTCATAACTATTTTGTCTATTATTTTTTTTGTGAGTTTGTTTTTCAGGAAAAAGCAAGTGCCGCTGGTTATGCTTTTTCCGGTGTTGTTTGGTGGGCTGTTTTCCATTGCAGCTATTGCGTTGGTTAAGGGAACAATTTCAAGCATTGCTGTGGCATCGGGCAGTATTGTGTTGGGTATTGCGCTGAACTACAGTCTTCATTTTTTCAGCCATTACAAGCATTGCAAAAATATTCGGCAAACACTTGCCGACCTTTATCTTCCGTTAACCCTCGGTGGATTCACCACCATTGCATCCTTCCTTGCGTTAATGTTGTTGGAGTCGCCCATTTTGAATGACTTTGGTTTGTTTGCGGGATTGAGTTTAACAGGCGCGGCATTTTTTACATTGGTTTTTCTGCCGCACTTCGCGCCAGATTTTGCTGAGGTAAAGGAAAACAACATTGAGAAATTTATCACACGCTTAAAACCGATTTCAACAAAGGCAACAGCAGTTTTAAGTTTGATGATTGTTGTGCTCACTGTGTTCTTTTTTACTCATGCCGGCAAGGTTTCGTTTGAAACCGACATGAACAGCATGAATTTTCAATCGGATTTTTTAAAGCACTCTGAAAAGGAAATTCTTTGGCTGCAAAACGATACTGCCAAATCCATTTTTATAGCTGCCACCGCAGCCGGCAAAGAAGAACTGCTGCAACGCAACGAGCAGTTGATGAGTGTGCTGAATGATTTTCAAGCAGCAGGAACCGTAAAGCAATTTTCGAGTTTGAGTGCGGTGATTGCTTCAAAAAAAGAGCAGGCTGAGCGGCTTGAGCGATGGCGTGCATATTGGACTGAAGAAAAGCAAAATGTTTTGATGAAAACCCTTCGTGAGGAAGGTAAGCGTATTGGCTTTTCAACCATAGCCTTTGAACGTTTCGGTACACTGCTGAGCAACAATTTTGAATTGATGGGGGAGGAGGATGAGGCTATTTTGTTTGGCACGCTCGGAAGTGAGTTGTTGGTGAAGGCAAAAAACTTTGATGCAATAGTGAATGCTGTTACGGTGGAAAAAGCCAACAGAACCGCCTTGTATGAGGCATTAAGCCGCCTGCCCGGAGTAGCTATTCTTGACAAGCAAATTATTACCAATTCATTTATTGATTCCATTTACAAGGATTTCAATGCCATTCTCGCCTACACTGTTTTCATAGTAAGCATCGCACTCATCATAGGCTACGGACGAATTGAACTTGCGCTCATCACTTTTCTTCCAATGCTCATTTCCTGGATTTGGATTTTGGGCATCATGGGTTTGTTTGGTTTGCATTTCAACATCATCAACATCATTATCTCCACTTTCATTTTTGGCTTGGGCGATGATTTCAGCATTTTCATTACTGATGGATTAACCCGAAAATTTAAAGAGAATAAACCTGTTTTTGCATCACATAAGGTTTCCATTTTTCTGTGTGCTGTTGCCACTTTGCTTGGCTTAGGTGTGCTTATTTTTGCAAAGCATCCGGCATTAAAATCTATTGCTGCCATTTCCATCATTGGCATTCTGTGTGTGGTAATCATCGGGCAAACCATTCAGCCATTGCTGTTCAATTTTTTCATTCAAAGCAGAAAAGAAAAAGGCTTGGCGCCCTGGACCATTCCTTCGCTTGCACTTGCAGTATTTGCCTTTTCTTATTTCGTTTTTGGCGCATTGTTGCTAACCGTTATCGGTTTTTTACTGCTGTATGTTTTTCCATTTCCGAAACGGAAATTCCGAAAATATGCCTATCACTTTCTGCTAAGCAAGTTTGTGGGTTCGTTGGTGTACATCATGATGAATGTGCGCAAAGTGCACATCAATAAACACACCATGGATTTTTCAAAACCGGCTGTTATCATCAGCAATCACATGTCGTTTCTTGACATTTTGGTGGTTGCCATGCAGCACCCCAAAATGATTTTGCTTACCAATAAGTGGGTGTATCACTCGCCTGTTTTTGGCAGGGTGGTGCAAATGGCAGAGTATTATCCGGTGATGGAAGGTGCCGACCCTGCTACTGAAAAACTACAAAGCATAGTGGAGCAGGGTTATTCAATTGCAGTGTTTCCTGAAGGCACACGCACGCCAGATGGGGTGATGAAACGTTTTCATAAAGGTGCATTTTTCTTAGCCGAAAAACTGAATATGGATATTGTTCCGCTGGTGTTGCACGGCACTGGCGACACCATGCGCAAAGGGGATTTTATGCTGTTTAACGGCACTATGACCATGAGATTTTTACCGCGCATCACACCTAATGACCAACGTTTTGGCGAAGGTTATGCAGCACGCGCAAAGAACATATCGAAGCACTTCAAGCAGGAATACGATTTGCTGAAGGCTGAACTTGAAACACCTTCATATTTCCGCCAAAGATTGATGGCAAATTACCATTACAAAGGGTGGAATGTGGAATGGGCAGCCATGCGCGCAGCACGCCAAACTGATTTTTATTTAATGCTGAACGCCTTACTGCATAATGCGCTGAGCATTACTGAGTTTGGATGTGGCTGGGGTTTTAATGCTTACATGCTTCATTTTTTAAACCGCAACAGAACTTTAACCGGAATAGATGTTGATGAAGAAAAAGTGGACACGGCAAACAATTGTTATTCAAAAAGCAACAAGTTGCAGTTTGTTTGCGCTGATGCTGCATGTTATGATGTTGAACATCAGGATGCAGTTATGGTGAACAGTTTTTTCTTTTCAATGGAAACGGACGCGCAGGAAAAACTGATTCGTTCTTTTGAATCAAAAACGGAAAGCATACTTTTTATCAGTAAGGTTGAAACTGCCGACCGATGTTTTGATGTGGCTATCAAAATGCTGCCACAGTTTGTAGTTGATCAGCATTACTGCGGAGCAAAGTCGAAGTATGCAATTATATCATGCAAGAGAAACCCGAAGTAGTTACTGCTTGATAACTTTTCTGGTTTCATCGCCCGACTTCAGCACATAAATTCCGCGCGGCAAATCGGCAATGTTGATGATTGCGCTTCCGCCATTGAGTGGTTGCACTTTAACCAGATTTCCGGCTATCCCAAACAGTTTAACTTTCTGCTCGTTTTTTGCAACCACATGCAACACTTCGCTGGCAGGGTTCGGATAAACCGTGAATTTACTTTCATTGTTCAAGTCAGCTATTGAGTTGGGACATGCAATGCGAACACTGTCCAAAAAGAACTTTGCTGCAAGAACCGTGAATTGCGCACACGAAGTATGGTTGCTGCCGCCAAAATCAAATTTTGCCAAATCGGGAGCGCCACCTATGCTCCACTCAGCAAAAGCAACTTCGCTGTTTAGATAAGTTACTTGTTCATCGCCATTGCAATAGAACAATCGGGTTGGGAATTGCGGCACCCAACCCTTAACTAAATTGTTTTCGCGCAATGCAACACGAAAAGGATGAAGAGAGTCAGCAAAAATTGCATCCACAATGGAATCTTTGAACATTCTTTTAGGAACGGGATTTGAAAGATTGTTTAACTGTCCTATGCTTAAGTTGCCTGCATAAAAAAGTGGTGGCAGCAGCGTGTCGTAAGGCGATTTGAAAATGTCTTTGGGGTCGTCAAAAAGTGTACCCATCACACTGTTGTAGCCCAACACCAAATACGGTAAATAGGCAGGTGTGGCATAAGCGCTATCGCTTTTTATCATTTCATATTGCACCCCATCCATGTCGTAAGAACCGCTCATGGGAGCAATCCCCGAAATTTGAAACTCACTCGAATGATTTAACTGAATGTCCTTTGCTGTGGCAACAGTTACATAACCACCTTGTGAGTAGCCGAGTAAAAACACCTGTCCGTTTAGTGCAACTGATTCTGATGAACTGATTTCACGCGAAGCACGAAGCATGTTTACCGAAGTATTAGCTTCATGAAAAGCGTGCTGGTAAGGATGGATAATCACTTTAGGGTCTTTATCGCCCATGCCCAAATAATCGGGTAACGCAACCGCATAGCCTGTGGAAGCAAAGCCAATTCCAAGTTCCCATTGCCCACCTGTTAGCGCACTTGCAGCAGTTGAAACTTTGGTTTCTGTTCCATGCCCCCACATTGCAAGTGGAACGCCACAAGCCACACCGCGGGGCACCGCAAGTGCGCCTGAAGCCTGCACCAATGAATCGGGATGTTTGTAGGGTGTGCGGTAAAGCACTTTGAAAATATCTACATCATGCTGAAGACTGATAAAACTTGCAGGGATGCCGTTTGCATTCAGCACTGAATCAATCTGCGCTTTTGTAAACGACCTTAGCAGCGAATAGCTGATAAGGGTTTGAGCCGATAAAGCGTGAGATGAAACAAGTAATGCAATAGCGTAAATGAGTTTGCGCATGGAACAATTATTCTATAATGATGAGAAAACGCGATGACAACAAATGCTTCACATAATAGTTGTGAAACATACTTAAGTAAGCCTCAGTTTCAAAGGTGGAGGAAGCCGTTATCGGATGTTACACTTAGTGAGGTGCTTATTTTTTCAAAAACTTAAACTGCCTGCCCGGGTAATAAGCCAGGGGTCCCAATTCTTCCTCTATGCGCAGCAACTGATTGTATTTGGCAATGCGGTCGGTGCGGCTGGCTGAGCCGGTTTTGATTTGCCCGGTGTTTAAAGCCACAGCCAAATCGGCAATGGTGGTGTCTTCGGTTTCACCGCTGCGGTGGCTCATGATGGAGGTGTAGCTGTTGCGGGTGGCAAGGTTCACCGTGTCAATGGTTTCGGTGAGCGAGCCAATTTGATTCACCTTCACCAAAATGGAATTGGCGATGTTTTTATCAATGCCTTGTTGCAGGCGGTTCACGTTGGTAACAAACAAATCATCGCCTACCAACTGCACTTTGCTGCCCAATTTTTTGGTGAGCAGTTCCCAGCCTTTCCAGTCGTCTTCTGCCATGCCGTCTTCGATGGAAACAATCGGATATTTTTTGCACCATGCCGCCCAGTAGTCGGCAAGTTCTTCGCTCTTCATTTTCTTACCGCTGCTTTTTTTGAAGTGGTAGAGTTTTGCTTTTTCATCATAAAACTCGGTGGTGGCGGCATCCATGGCAATGAACACATTTTGCCCGGGTTTGTAGCCTGCGGCTTCAATTGCCATGAGCACAATTTCGATGGCGGCTTCGTTGCTGGCAATGTCGGGCGCAAAGCCGCCTTCATCGCCCACATTGGTGCTGTAGCCTTTCTTTTTCAACACAGCTTTCAGGTGATGGAAAATTTCAACGCCCATGCGCAGCGCTTCGCTGAAAGTGTCGGCACCGGTGGGCATCACCATAAATTCCTGAAAGTCAATTTTGTTGTCGGCATGTGCGCCACCGTTCAAAATGTTCATGAGCGGAATGGGCAATGTGTTGGCGTTCACCCCACCCACATAACGATAGAGCGGAATGCCCAACTCATCGGCTGCGGCACGCGCCACAGCAAGGCTTACGGCAAGGATGGCATTGGCGCCCAGCTTGGCTTTGTTTGGTGTGCCATCCATCAGCAACATCAATTTGTCAATGGCATTTTGCTCAAACACGCTCATGCCTTGCAACTCTTCGGCAATGGTTTTGTTGATGTTCTCAACGGCTTTCAAAACGCCCTTTCCGAGGTAGATGTTTTTCTTTCCATCGCGCAGTTCCACTGCTTCGTGTTTGCCGGTGGAGGCTCCGCTGGGCACGGCTGCTCTGCCCAAAATTCCGGCTGTGGTGATTACATCCACTTCAACTGTTGGGTTGCCTCTGGAATCTAAAATCTGGCGTGCGTGTATGGCTGCTATTTGGCTCATTTTCGATTGATTATTGATGACTGATTAGTATTGAGTAGTGAGTATTGAGTATTGAGAAAATACAGGCTGATTCAATGGTTATGAAGTGGGATTATTTAACTTAGATATCATTGTGCTTCTTCATCTTCAAATTTTCAAATCATCTCATTTTCAAATCTGCTAATTACCCCATTTTCAAATCGCCTCATCTTCAAATTTTCAAATTAGTTCATCATTGCTATAAACTCATCAAATAAGTATCCCGAATCGTGCGGACCGGGTGAGCTTTCGGGGTGATATTGCACACTGAACGCTTTCTGTCCTTTGATGCGGATGCCCTCGATGGTATTGTCGTTGAGGTTAACATGGGTAATTTCCACCGTTTTGCTGTTTTCGATGGCTTGGCGGCTCACTTCAAAACCGTGATTTTGGGAGGTGATTTCGCTTTTTCCGGTCAGCAGGTTTTTCACGGGGTGATTGATGCCCCGGTGCCCGTGGTGCATTTTAAAAGTGGGAATGTCATTTGCCAGCGCTAGCAACTGATGCCCCAAGCAAATGCCGAAAATCGGCTTGCCGCTTGCCTGCAATTGCTTCACGGTTTCAATGGCATAAGGCATGGCAGCGGGGTCGCCCGGTCCGTTTGAAATGAAAACACCATTGGGGTTCCAGTCCAATAAATCCGCTGCTTTGGCATTTGCCGGAAACACTTTGGTGAACACTCCGCGCTGATTCAGGCAGCGCAAAATGTTTGTTTTTATGCCGCAGTCTAAAACCGCCACTTTCAAAGGCGCATTTTCATCGCCCGAATAATAAACTTCTTTAGTGGAAACTTCTTTTGCCAAATCCAAGCCGTTCATGTTGGGCACGGCAGCAAGTTTTTGTTTCAGCACTTCCACATTGGTTTCCTCGCTGCTGATGATGCAGTTCATGGCACCCGATTTGCGGATGTGAATCACCAATGCTCGGGTGTCTAAATCAGAAATGCCCACAATGTCGTTTTTCAGAAAATATTGCTGCAAAGAATCGGTTGCCGGAATGCGCGAATGCGCTTCGGCAGTGAAACTGTGGCAAATCATGCCGGCAATTTTCACCGATGATGATTCCACCTCGGCATGGTGCGTGCCATAGTTGCCGATGTGCACGCTGGTCATCACAATCACCTGCCCGAAATAAGAAGGGTCGGTAAAAATTTCCTGATAGCCGGTCATGCCGGTGTTGAAGCAAATTTCGCCTGTGGAAGTTCCGATTTTGCCAAGGGATTTCCCCTTAAAAAAAGTGCCATCCTGCAACAGCAGCACGGCATCTTGAGTTTGGAATGATTTCAACATTTCGGAGTGCGAATGTAAACCATTTTTGCAGAGGTTTTCTACAGCTTGTGCATAAACACAAAACGCACACCCAAGAAGGTGCGCGTTTTTATCAAATTAAAATGTTACTATCAAACTAAATGAAGAACAAGCCGAAAACTACGAAGTAGAGGATGATGAAAAGAATGGCAAGTGAAATGCCAACAGCACCGAGGATTACACCAAGCCTTGACCAAACTCTTCTGCGCTCAGACTTCCAACCTAAAATGCCTAACACAATGGCACCTGCACCAACAAAAATGGACAGGAAGTTTACAAAAGGGATAGGAGAGGTGGCGGCAGAAACAATGCCCAGAATACCACCAACTAATGCCAGCACATCTCTGGTGGTTTCGCCCATAGCTTTTGAAGGTTTTTTGAATGCAATTTGCTGAACAGCTTTGCGGAGGTCTTTTCTGGAATCGGCATGGAGCACCATGTTGCCTTCGCTGTTGCGCTGAAGCGATACTTTGTTGTTTGAATTTGAACGAAACACATTGTTTGCACTTTCAAATTCCTGTTCCTGAATGCTTGCTGAAAACGAAGTGGGCAGTGTGATGTTTAGCGCTGACTTTCCACCAACAAAAGCGATGAAATCATTTTTGCGCTGAGGCGTTTCTTCGGCATCAACATTGTTTTTTGCCACTGTTGCTTTTGCAACTTTTGCCTTAGGCAGTGAATGTTTTGCAAAAACAGGTTTGCTGTGTTTTGAACCCATATCGGGGCAGCGGGTGAGCGCGCCTTTTTGCGAACAACTGTTCAGCAGCAAAAAGCTGAATGCCAGTGCAAAGTAAGTAAAGCGTGAAAGTGCAGATTTCATATCAGAGTAATTTTTTGTGAAAGAATGGAGCGAATATAAATCAAGATTTGTTTGAAGTTTAGATGAAAGCTGTTGATTTGTGATGATGAGCGGAATAAAAATGCGTTATGCGGCTTTGATTGGTTGGCTGGCGTTAATGATTGTGCTGCTGAGCTTATTCACAGCTTACTTTAATTATTAGCGATATGCACTGGTTAGATTGGCTGGTTTTAAGCGCAACACTTTTTGCAATAGTTGTTTACGGCATTGTCAAAAGTCGCGGGCAACGCAACATGGAAGGCTACTTTCTTGGCGGCAAATCATTGCCGTGGTACCAAATCATGTTTTCTGTTATCACCACTCAGGCGAGCGCCATCACATTTATTTCCGCTCCCGGGCAGGCATTCACCGATGGTATGCGTTTTGTTCAGTTTTATTTTGGCATGCCGCTGGCATTGATAGTGGTGAGTGCGTTTTTTATGCCGGTTTTCCGCAAGGCAAATGTGTTCACCGCATATCAGTTTCTTGAAAATCGGTTTGATACCAAAACCCGTGCACTCACAGCTATGCTGTTTTTGCTTCAGCGCGGACTCTCAGCCGGCTTAACCATTTATGCCCCCTCGCTCATTCTTTCATCATTGCTTGGTTGGAACATTTACTTAACCAATGTGCTGATGGGCGGACTGGTGATTGTTTACACCATGAGCGGAGGTGTGAAAGCTGTTTCCTACACCCAAATGCAGCAAATGTTTGTTATCACATTGGGCATGTTTATTGCGGGCTACATGGTGGTGAAGCTGCTGCCCCCTGATGTTTCGTTTTTCGATGCGTTGCACATTTCGGGTGCGGTGGGTAAAATGAATGCCATCACCACCAATGTTGATTTAAACGATAAGTACAACATTTGGAGTGGCTTGATTGGCGGCTTTTTTCTTGCGCTTTCCTATTTTGGAACCGACCAAAGTCAGGTGGGGCGATACCTGAGTGGCAGCAGCGATGAAGCAAGCCGAAAAGGTTTGTTGCTTACAGGCGCTGCAAAAATTCCCATGCAGTTTTTCATTTTGCTTATTGGTGCATTGATGGTGGCTTTTTACCATTTTCATCCCACTCCTGTTTTTTTCAACTCAAAGCAACTTGCCAAAGCAGAGCAAATGCAGGCTGCAAGCGGCATAGCTGAGTTGAAAATTAAGCAGCAAGGGATTGATGAAGAAAAGGCGCGGTTTGCACGCATGTATGTTGAGGCAAGGAAAATTGAGGCTGCCGATGACGAAATGAATGCAGTGTTGAAACTGAAGCAACTAAGCGATGAGGAAAAACAACTAAGGCTTGATGTGAAATCGCTAATCGCAACTGCCGATGCTGCCGCTGATACAAACGACACCAACTATGTTTTTCTTGATTTTGTTTTGCGCTATTTGCCAAAGGGCTTGATTGGGTTGCTGATTGCAGTAATTTTTTGTGCAGCATGGAGCAGCACTGCAAGCGAGTTGAATGCGCTGTCTTCAACATTTGTTGTGGATTTATACAAGCGGTTGTTTCGAAAGGACGAAAGTGAACATCACTACTTAACTGCCTCAAAAATGATGACTGTGGTGTGGGGCTTGGCAGCCATTGGAGTGGCGATGTTCGCCAACACGCTTGGCAGCATGATTGAAGCGGTAAATGTTTTAGGCTCGTTGTTTTATGGCACTGTGCTTGGTATTTTTGTAACTGCATTTGCGTTGAAAAGCGTGAAGGGGGGCGCAGTTTTTAAGGCAGCTATTGTTGCTGAAGCAGTTGTTATTGCACTTTTTGTTTTCGATGCAATGGCATTTCTGTGGCTGAACCTTGCGGGTTGCCTGTTGGTGATGGGATTGTCGTTATTATTTGGCAAACTGAAGTTTGAGCAGAATAAACAAGTAAAGATTTAGGTTAGTAAGGAAAGTTTTCAGAGCGACACACTTTGGCGTTGCAGGTCTGCAACTTTGCTGCATAATTCCAAAATGAAACAAAATGCAGCTAAACAAACTGATTCCGAGCTTGCCTAAAAGCCGTCCTTTCGATGTTTCAAAAACATCAAGTAAAATGTGCATTTCAGAAGTTTTTAATGAAAGAAGTGAATCTTACATCAACGAGTTCTTTCTATACATTGCTCATTTTAACCAAATTCCACATTACATAGAAGAAATTAATATTGACTGTGAAAAAGCGCTTGATTGGTTCACTGAGCATTACAAGAATGAGATAAAAGATTTTTACTACAACAAACGATATTTTTTGGACAGTAAAGAGGCTAATTTAGACGATGTATTCTTGTTTTTATATGAAGACTTGTTGGTGGACTTTGACATTGCAAAATATCAAGTTCGCTTCATGTTTCGTAAAACAGAAGTTTCAAAAGTTGAGGAGTTACTGCTAAAAATTAAAGCATTTAAAAAAAGACACAGGCGAAAGATTCCGCCACTTATTTCTTTGTTGGTTGCCTCACCCAGAGGAATAGATACGATTTCATTGGAGATAACAAAGCCTAAGTTGAATATTCAGGATAATTACAATGATGACTTTTTGGAAACGCATAGCATTATCTTCAAAAGACTTTCTGAAAAAAATGGCAAGGGATTGGTTTTGCTTCATGGTAAACCCGGAACGGGAAAGACCTCGTACATACGCTATTTGATAGCATCCCTGAAAAAGAAGATTATTTTTCTGCCTCCGAACATGGCATCAGCCATAACCAACCCTGAACTTATTGCCATACTCACCAAAAATATAAATTCAATTTTTGTAATTGAAGATGCAGAAAACATTGTGATAGATAGGGAGCAAGACTCACAATCGCCAGTTTCAGTTTTATTGAATTTATCGGACGGATTGCTTTCAGATTGTTTGAACATTCAAATCATCTGCTCTTTCAATACTGATATTTCTAAAATTGATAGCGCACTAATGCGAAAAGGAAGATTGATTGCAAAATATGAATTCAAAGAGTTGGAAGTGAAAAAGGCACAACAACTTTCGAGTGCATTAGGATTTAAAACTGTAGTTACAAAACCAATGTCTTTGGCATCCATTTACAATCAGGAGGAAAGGGAGTTTCATCAAAGCAGAGTGAGCAGACCGATTGGGTTTATGGTTTAACAGAGCAAACTATTTCAGTTCGGTTTTCAAAAACACAAGCAAGATGATGAACTTTTACATTGATTACGAAAATGCCATCCAGGACATCTGTAATTTCCATGTGCAGGTAGCAGAAAGATTGACTAAAGAGATTGAGAAAATAAAGGCACATAAAACAAAACTTGTTGCAGCACAAAAGTTTGAGGAAGCGGCAAGGCTGCGCGACATTGAAAGGAAACTATATTTTGCATTTGAGCAATCAAATGCTTACATAGAGTTTGTTAAGTCGGTAAAATGAAGAATGAAAATGAGGACAACAAAATAGCTATGGATACAGAAAGGAAAATACTTAGAGATTTGCTTAGCCAAGTTTCGACAATAGTAAAAAAGCACAATGATTTGGCAGCAACAACAGGCGAAAACTTCAATGTTTTCAGCATTCTTGATTTATCAACTGCCGAAGTAAGGTTACACTCCAAGTTGCTGGCTGAATTACTTAACCCGAGAGGCAGTCATAGTTTGGGTGATGTTTTTTTTAAACTTTTCATTAACAGATTAAACAGCAGCCATGATATTGGAGAGCATTTAAAATATTCAAAGACTGAAGATGTTTTTGTAGAAGTAGAAAAATGGACAGGTAAACTTGATACCTCCACCGACACAGGAGGGTATATTGATATATTTATAAAACTCTCGGATGATAGAGCATTAGTTATTGAAAACAAAATTTATGCCGGAGATCAGGAAAGTCAGTTAAGGCGTTACTACAATTTCTACAAGAATAAAAAGCCCGTGCTTGTTTACTTGACATTAGATGGAAGGGAAGCAGATGAAATCACAACAAAGAATAATAAGTATCCAGAGGAGTTTATTCAGCCAATTTTTCTTTCCTATAAAAATGATATAAAGGGTTGGTTGGAAGAATGTAGAAAAGAAGCAACTAACTTACCGGTAGTAAGGGAAACCATAACTCAATACATCAATTTAATAAAATTTTTAACAGGGCAAACCATCAGTAACAACATGAAAAACGAACTGGTAAAATTAATAATTGAAAGTGGCGACAAAGTAAAATGTGCTTTTGAAATTGCATCATCTCTCGATGATGTTAAAAACGTTTTGTTGAAAAAGTTTGGCGAGGAAATCATTAAGAGAGTGGGAAATGCTAAACCGCATGTGAAATGTGAAATGGCTGCTGATTTCGGAAAAAAATGGAAAGGTATTTCATTCCGTATTCCAGCAAGTCGTAGCACAAGTGTTTTCTTTTCATTTCTAACAGATTATAATGGTGTGTACTTGGAGATTGTTAACGACCAAAATACTTGGGATGGTAAAGTAAAAAAAGTAGAGGTCAAGAATGTAGAATATTATAGGAGCGCTTTACTGGATGTTTCAAAAAACTGGGGTAAAGTTGAGAACACGTTGAATGCATGGAATGGAGATTGGGTTTGTAGGTACACTAAAATGGATGAATGGATAAAGGACTGTAGTTTGTGGTATGATATTGCTGAAAATAAGTTTGATAGCAAAGCTGAGGAAGTGGCTAAAGACATTGTAACGCTTCTTGAAGCAATTGAAAAAAAGCCGTTCTAACCGCCATGTCAAAACGAGGCTACATATCCCGCTACTTACTCATTCTCAAAAAGTTGAAAGCAAAACCATATTCAACTTATGAGGAATTGCAAGCCTATATTGAAAATCAGTTTGATTATTTACAAATGCTTGATGATAGCCTGCAAGTGGGTTTTTCCATAAGAACATTTCAGAGGGATGTAAAAGAAATCAGAAACATTTTTGGAATTGACATTGAATACTCAAAGTCGAAGAAAGGTTACTTCATCAGCCAAAATGAGCGTGAGCACATGAATTTCCAGAGGATGATGGAGGCGTTTGATTTATTCAATTCTTTAAACCTTGCTCAAGATTTAACCCCGTTTATTCATTTGGAAAAACGCAGACCACAAGGCACAGAAAACTAATATGGTTTGCTTCATGCTATTAAAAACAAACTTAGAGTAAAGTTCATTTACCAAAAATTTTGGGAAGAAGATTCCAGCAAAAGAGAGGTTGAGCCTTATGCACTGAAGGAGTTCAGAAGCCGTTGGTATTTAATTGCGAATGATAGCAAAGACCAGCAGGTGAAAAGTTTTGCATTAGACCGTTTGTCAAACCTTGAAATAACACAACAAAGATTTAAGTATCCTGACAACTACAGCATTGAACATAGCTATCATTATTGCTTTGGAATCATTAGCCCTAACAACGAAAAGCCGGAGGAAATTATTTTGTCATTCGACCCTTTTCAAGGGAAGTACATCAAGACCTTACCCTTACATCACACCCAACAAATTTTGGTTGATTCGGAAGATGAATTGAGGATAAAGCTAAAGTTATTCATCACACATGATTTAGTAATGGAGTTGCTTTCTTATGCGGATAACATGAAAGTGATAGAGCCGAAATCTTTAGCAAATCAAATTAAACAAGTACATAAAAAAGCTTTCAGTCAATACAAGTAATTGAAGGATTCATAAGTTTTTGTTTAACCCGAATTAATCAATAGAAAACTTTGATGAAGTTTTCTATTGATTCCATGAGGGTAATCCCGACTTAGCGTTGTTGAAGCGATTTGCAAAATCGCTGATTTACAGACGCTTAGTCGTTTCAGCATTTCTAATGCTGAATTTGGGTTTAAAAATCAATGAGCAATTTTAAGACTCTCGGCACGCATTAGTTTTCCGCTTTCGGTTTCGCGGAACTTGCCGAGGAAGGCAATGCGCTTGGGCATTTCATGTTTTGTTAAGTTTTTAGTCAATGTTTTTTGCAGTTGCTGATGTTGCTTTTCGTCAAACCCTGTAGCTTCAATTACCAGCACAATTTTTTCGCCAAGCAAGTCGTCTTTTTCGGCAGCAAAAAAGAAACGCTGCGCAATGGCATGATGCAATTTTTGCTCTAAATTTTCTGCCTGAAACTTTAAACCACCTGAGTTGATAACATTGTCTGCCCTGCCTTTCCAAACAAATGCTGTTGGCGATGAAAGGTTAACAACGTCAGTGGTAATGAAGTCTTCTTTACTGAATAAAGGCGCATGAATAACTAAGCATCCTTCCGCAGTGGTTGAAAATGTAACATTAGGTAAAGCATAGAAAACATCGCTTGCATCATCGCCTTTTAGCTTTTTCACTGCCACGTGGCTTGCTGTTTCAGTCATGCCATAAGTGTGATAAACATCACAGTTGAGCATTTGAATTTTTGTAAGCAAAGCACTGGAAACCTCGCCACCACCCAAAATTATTTTTGAAATGTTGTTTGCCTTTTTTTGGGTTGTGGTGTCGTTCAGGCAGTTTGCCAATTGCATTGGAGTGAGGGCGGCAAAATCAAATTTATCCTGCACCGTAATTCCGTTTAAAGGTTTTGCAGAGAGCGGCACATAGCTGAGTGATAATTTGCCGATAATGCTGCGCACAATCATCATTCGTCCGCCAATGTGTTTTGCAGGTAATGCCAGCAGTGCATGATTTCCCTCGTGCATGTTGAAGCGATTCAATGTTGCATTTGCGCTTTGCTCCAATTGAATGCGGGTGTGCTTAATCAGTTTGGGTTTGCCTGTTGAGCCTGAAGTGAAAATGGAAAACTGTTTGATTTCAGGATTTAAAAACGATTGGATGAACGTCCAAATGTCGCGCTCCCATTCAGGCAACTTATCGTTTGCTAAAATGTTTTCGGCTTGTTCCAATAAGGCTTCATGCGTTTGCGAATTGAAGTGAATTGTTTTCATTGCAATTACATGAGAATGTCATTTTAAGAAGATTTACTTAACAGCCTCTTTTGAAAATTGTTGTTTCAATTCTTTAAGTTTTTGCTTGGTGTGTAAGGCAAAATCGCCTTGCATCATCCAACTGTAATAGCCCGGGTCGCGCTTAAAAACATCTTCAACCGGTGTGCCTTTGTACTTTCCGAAATTGAATACCGGCACACCATTTTGGTAAACAAATCTTCTGCCGCTGTCAATCACCCGCTCTTCGTTGCTTAGTTGATGCAAGGCATGAACATCGCCTGTAAGGTCTTCGTAGCGCGCTAACTGCCCAAGTAAAACCTCATAGGTGGCGCGTGTGTCAGCCTCTGCGCTGTGCGCGTTTTCCAAAGCTTTATTGCAATAAAATTTGTAGGCAGCTTCCAATGTTCGCTTTTCATAAAGCGTGTAAATTTTATGGATATCCACAAGGCTGCGGTCGTCAATAGAAAATGAAAGTCCTGCACGGATGAACTCTTCCAGCAGCATCGGTAAATCAAATTTATTGCTGTTGAACCCGGCAAGGTCGCATGGGTTTAGCACATCAAACACCTCGTTGGCTCTTTCTTTAAAGGTGGGCGATGTAATCACATCTTCATCATAAATTCCATGCACTGCACTTGCTTCCATTGGTATCGGCATTTCAGGATTGAAGCGGAAGTTGAAAGTTTTTTCGCTGCCATCGGGGTATGCCACAATGATGCACAAGTCAATAATTCTATCTTTTACAAAATCAACTCCGGTGCTTTCAATGTCGAAAAAAGCGAGTGGACGTTTGAGTTGTAATTTTGGTGTTGAAAATAAGTTTGGCTGTTGCACTTCAAATTGTTTTACGCAACAATAATCACACTATTATTTTTTGTTCCGCACACAAAATCTGCACATGCCCAAGCGAAATGTAGTGTTTCTGTTGGCGGTGGAATGGTTCGCAGAATTTTGAGTTTACTACGACACCTGGATAGCTATCTCACTTTTCTGCCTTTTGCCACTCGTTGATTGAGTTCAACACTTTGAATTTTGCGCAAGTCAACCATCAGCGAAGTGTAAGCGCCATCGGGTGAAGTGAAATAGTTTTTGCCGTCATAAGTTACTTTCCCAACTCCGTTTTTCCATTCGGAAGCAAGCAGCACAAAGCGATTTGCCTGCTCTGGATTCACGCCAAAACTAAGGTGGTGGTTGTCGTCTTTTTCAAAGCTCACCAGCATTTTGGTTGAATTTGGGAGTGAAACAACCACTCCGGGTGTTCCGCGTTTAATGATGATTTCTTCGATTTTCTTTCCATCGCGGATTTTGATTTTTCCGCCCTCAATGGCAGTTTCATCGGTGGCAATTTGGCGTTGCAACACCACATCGCGCGAGGTGTAAAACTGAATTCGTTTTACTTGGTTATCACTCCATCCATTTTGTGAGCGCAGCGACTCGGTGTAAGGAACCAAATTCTTGCAAGAAGTGATGGTGAGTGCTGCAATGAAAATTATTATCAGGTGCTTCATAAACTAATGTTGCGGGTTCTGATGTGTAAACAACTCAGCGGTTTAACAGGTTCAGAAAAAGTGTCAGGCAATGCGGTTGCCATCGCGGTCGAAAATTTGCATGTCGGGTTCGTTGGGCTTTTTGGGTGTTTCATGTTTCATTACCAAACGCTCGAAAACGCCATTCAGCAATGAAAGCAAAATGCTGAAACCCAAAGCCCACCAAAAACTTTTCACCACAAAGGTTTCGCCCAAAATGTAGTCGGCAATTAAAATGATGGATGCATTGATGACTAAAAGAAACAATCCCAATGTGAATAAAGTGAACGGCAGTGTCAGGAAAATCATTAGTGGCTTTAGCGAAGCATTTAACAGGGCAAGTAAGGCAGCTAACAAAACGGCATAAGCCCAGTTTTCGATGTGCACACCTTTTGAAAGCATTACAGATGCAATGATTACACTAAGCGAATTCAGGAACAGTTTTACAATGAAATTCATGTGGATGATTGGTGATTTTATTCGTTGAAAGGAATGTAAACCTCAAATGAACAGCCTTTGCCAAGTTCGCCATCAACCGACACATCGCCACCGTGTGCATTCATAATGATTTTTACGTAGCTTAAGCCAAGTCCAAAGCCTTTCACGTTGTGGATGTTGCCGGTTGGTACACGGTAAAATTTCTCGAAAATTCTGCGCTGATGCTCGCGCGAAATGCCAATGCCGTTATCTTTAATAGTAACAAAAATGCCGTGTTGTGAACTGCGCGTGTTCACTTCAATTTCCAGTTCAGTTTCTTTCCGGTATTTGATGGCGTTGTCGAAAATGTTATAGAAAGCATTGCTAAGGTGGAATTTATCGCCAAGCACATCGGCTTTGGATGCGCTGAAACGTTTGATGAGTATTCCGTTTTCATTTTGCAAACGCAGTGATAGCGAATCGGTGATGTCATTCAGCAATTCATGCAAATTCACCTTGTCTTTTTTCAGTTTGAACTCGCCTCGGTCTAAACGCGCTACCTGCAACACATTTTCGATGTGTCCGCTCAGGCGCTTGTTTTCCTCCTCAATGATATGTGCATAGCTTTGAATTTTCTCTTTGTTGCCCACTATTTTTTCGTTCATCAACATTTGGCTTGCCAACGAAATTGTAGAAACCGGAGTTTTAAATTCATGCGTCATGTTGTTGATAAAATCGGTTTTCAGGTCGTCTAATTTCTTTTGCCTGAAAATGATGTATAGCGCACCGCCAAATGATGCCACAATAATGAGAATGAAAGCCATTGACGCACTCAGCATCAGCCACATGCTCTTAAAAATGTAGCTCTCTTTGTTAGGGAAGTGCACAATTAGAATGCCGGAGTTTTCATAAAAGTCGTTTGCGAAAAGCGGGATGGAAAAAAAGTTTACAAACTCGGCACGAGTGATGTTATTGAGGTTGCCGAATAGCTTTTTTTCATTGGAATTATCAAAAACAGCATATTGAAAATTGGTGTCAATGCCTTCTTTCAGAAATTCATTTTTCAGCAGCATTTCGGTGAGCGGCTTGTTGGTTTTGTCTGCAAAACATTTGTCTTCCAGCATAAACTGCATTGCCAAATCCTGAAACATGCGGTTATATTTTCTGAATTGATATTCAATGAGAATGCGCTCTCTTTCTTCGGGTGTTTCAAAGCGGCTGATGTCGGCTTGAGTGTTTCCGTGAATGCCTTTTGCGTGGTCTTGCAGGTATTCAATGCTGCCGAAAAATTTGCTTACAAAAGCGCCCGAGGTGTCGGTGAATCCAAACTTCATGGCATGTTGACCGATGGAATCAATTAAAGCAAACTTCGGATTGTAGGTTTTAATGGTTTGAATCGTGTCGTAAATCTGCGACATGGCTTTTCCCATATCCGGCAAGCCTGTTTGCGAAAAATAGAGCACCGCTTCATTTCGCTCTAATTGCTGCGCCACCATGCTCAGCGCAATCATCACCCCTTGGTCAAATTTTTCTTCCCTAACCTGATAGCTCTGTTTAACCCAATTAAATTGAATGTAAACTAAACCGGCTAACGCAATCAGGATGGCAAAAGCTATAAAAGGAACCCAACGGATTTTCATGCGGCAGCGAATATACAGCCTGAAAAATCACCATCATTTTTGTTTAACGATTGTTTCATGTTCAACCTGATTGACGAAGGTTTGCAACAAGAATGATTTTATTCATTTCGTTTGCAGTGCAATGTTTTGTTTGTTTGGCACATGATTAGGAAAACAGGCATAGATGACAAAGCCTTCCGTGCGCTTTTCGATTTTGCTACCATTGGCATGTTGGTGGTTGATGTAAATAACACGATTATTCTCGCCAATGATTTTGCTTCAAAAACTTTTGGATGTTCCATTGATGAGCTTGTAGGAGTTGGCGTTGAGCAACTTATACCTAAACGCTTTCATCCCAATCATGGCAAACATGTTCAAAGTTTTCATGCCAAGCCGCAAAGCCGTCCTATGGGGGCGGGTCGTGATTTGTTTGCAGTAAAGAAAAACGGTGAAGAGTTCCCCGTTGAATTGAGTTTAAGTCATTTTGATTCGGATGAAGAGCGTTTTGTGATTGTGTTTGTGATAGACATTACAGTAAGGAAAAACAGCGAAGAATTGCTGTTGCAACAACAGCAGGAACGTGAACGCATGGCAGTGGAATTGAAGAAGTTGAATGAGCAATTGGAGAAAAAAGTGGAAGACCGAACGGTGATGCTGCGTGAAACATTAAAGCAGTTGGAAAACTCGCGCGATGAACTGACTGCCGCACTTGAAAAAGAGAAAGAGTTAAGTGATTTGAAAAGCCGATTTGTGAGCATGGCTTCGCATGAATTCAGAACTCCGCTTAGCGCCATAAATTCCTCGGCTGCGCTGCTTGGGCGCTACACCAAAGCGGAGGAACAAGATAAACGTAACAAACACATACAGCGCATACAGGAACAAGTGAAGCACATGAATAACATGCTGGAAGATTTACTTTCGCTTGGTAAGTTGGAAGAAGGGTTGATTGAAGTTAAACCCGAGGAGTTTGGTGCGTGTGAATGGATGAAGGAATTGATAGATGAAATGAATGAAAGCGCTCCGAGCAGGAAAATTCAGCTTGCAAAAACAGGAGCAAACACGTTCTGTACAGACAAAAAGTTATTGCGCAATGTTGCAATCAATTTGCTCTCCAATGCAATGAAGTTTTCACCAGAAGATTCGGTGGTGGAAGTTTTCTGCGATGTTTCGGAAAACACTTGGAAAATTTCTGTTGCTGATAAAGGCATTGGAATATCGGAAGAAGACAAGCAACATCTTTTCGAGCGCTTTTTCAGAGCAAAAAACGCATCGAACATACAAGGCACAGGCTTGGGTTTGCACATTGTGGCTAAATACATTCAGTTGCTTCAAGGTGAAATAGAAATTGAAACAGAACTGAACAAAGGAACTTCCATAACAGTTACCTTACCCCGATTGTTACCATTCAGTTACCATTCATAACTATGCTTCAAAGTAGTTATCAAAATTTGCATCCCGAAGCCGGTTGTGATGAAGCCGGAAGAGGCTGCCTTGCAGGACCCGTTTTTGCAGCAGCAGTGATTTTTCCGCCCGATTACAAAAACAAGTTTTTGAATGACTCAAAGCAACTCAGTTTGCAAAAGCGTTTGCAAATGCGGCAGGAAATTGAGCGCGATGCCATTGCTTATGCCATTGCAACTTCAACTGTGGAGGAGATTGACAGCCTGAACATTTTAAATGCCTCCATTAAAGCCATGCACAAGGCTTTAGATGCTTTATCGTTAAAGCCGTGTTTTATCGTAATTGATGGAAACCGATTTCATGCTTATGGTAGCATTCCTCATAAAACCATTGTGGGTGGCGATGGCAAGTTTTTGAGTATTGCTGCGGCATCAATTCTTGCAAAAACAGCGCGCGATACACTTATGGAAAACCTTCACGCACAGTTTCCTGAATATAATTGGGCAAAGAACAAAGGCTACGGCACTGCCGAGCATCGCAAGGCAATTTTGCATTATGGGCAAACAGCGCACCACAGAAAATCATTTGTGCTAAAGGAACTACAACCTAAGCTTTTTTAAACAGAAGCTGAGGGATGTGTTTTGGGGTAAAGAATTTTTCAAACTATCTTCGGATAAAATTTAGCGTTTATGAATTTTCAATATCTCAAATACTTATCGGCTTTCTGGAGTGTGGTTGCCATTCTCATTTCGATGACTGCCGGTGGATGGTGGACTTTCTTCGCAGTTTTCTATGCGTTTTTTCTTATCCCTGTTTTAGAATTGGTGCTGCCGGGAACTGAGGAAAACTATACCAAAGCAGAGGAAGAGATTGTGAAAAAGGATTGGCGATATGATGTGATTATTTGGGCAATAGTGCCGGTTCAACTGCTGATTATGGCATTCTTTTTTTATCGCATCAGCCAGCCCGGTTTGCTTTGGTATGAAACTTTGGGATTGATTTCTTCGTTCGGAATTGCATGTGGAGTGTTTGGAATTAATGTGGCACATGAATTGGGACACCGCAACACCAAGCACGAGCAGTTCATGTCGAAAATACTTTTGTGGACAACGCTTTACCTGCATTTCTTTATTGAGCACAATCGCGGGCATCACAAGAACGTGAGCACCGATGAAGACCCTGCATCATCGCGCTATGGCGAAACCATTTATGCTTTTTACATCCGCACGTTGCGCGACAGTTGGCTTTCGGCATGGCGCTTAGAGCGCGACAGATTAAGCAAAGCAAACCTTCCGTTTTGGAGTCATCATAACGAGATGTTGGTGTATCAATTCATTCAGGCGGCAACTGTGCTTATTGTATTTTTTGCCTTTGGATGGAAAGTAACGCTGTTCTACCTCACTTCTGCGCTCATTGGCGCTTTGCTGTTGGAAACGGTTAACTATGTTGAGCATTACGGTTTGCGCAGAAAGAAAATTGACGGTGAGTATTATGAAAAAGTATTGCCCATTCACTCATGGAATTCCAATCATCCATTGGGCAGGTTGATGTTGTTTGAACTTACACGCCACAGCGACCATCACTACATGGCATCGCGCAAGTATCAAATTCTTCGCCATTTTGACCAAAGTCCGCAAATGCCAACAGGCTATCCGGGCATGATGCTATTGGCTTTGGTGCCACCGCTGTGGTTTAAAGTGATGCACAACGAAATTGCAAGGTACAAAGCCACTGAAGCGGGTTCTGCTTTGGCTTAGGTTTCACTTTTTTGGTAATCATCTTTTTTCTAAATAGCGTGCTGATAATTTAAAGATTATGGTACGCGCAATTTTAATGCTGCTGCTGTTGATTAATGCTGCACAAGCATTTACACAAATCACTCAAACAGTTCGCGGAAGTGTGATTGACAAAGACGACCAACAGCCATTGATTGGCGTTAGTGTTGCGGTGTTTCAAAACAACACTTTGCTGAAGGGCATTCAAACAGATGAGCGAGGGAATTTCAGGTTAGAAGAAATTCCTGTGGGCAGAGTTACCATTGCACTGAGCTACATGGGCTACAAAAAAGTTTTGCTGCCAAACACCATTGTGAATGCCGGAAAAGAAACTGTGCTGACGATTGAAATGGAAAACAGCATTGAGGCTTTGAAAGAAGTGGAGATAAGTGCAGTGCGCAAGGGCGAAACCATCAATGAAATGGCAATGATTTCAGCAAGGGGTTTTAGCGTGGAAGAAACAGAGCGCTATGCCGGCAGCCGTGGCGACCCAGCGCGGATGGCAAGTAACTTTGCGGGGGTGAGCGGCAGCGATGATTCACGCAATGATATTGTGATTCGGGGCAACTCGCCTTTTGGTTTGCAATACAGAGTTGAAAATGTGCACATTCCCAATCCAAACCATTTCAACATTCCGGGAAGTGTGGGCGGAAGCGTTGCCATCTTAAACAACCGTATGTTGAGCAATTCCGATTTTTACACAGGAGCTTTCCCTGCAGAATTCGGCAATGCTATGGCAGGTGTTTTTGACATAAGAATGAAAAAGGGCAATAATGAACGCAATGAGTTTACCGGTGAATTTGGTTTGCTTGGCGCCAATGTTTTCAGCGAAGGTCCGTTCAGTAAAAAAAGTAAGGCGAGTTACATAGTGAATTATCGCTACGCCACACTTGAGTTGTTGAATTTAATGGGTTTAGATGTTGGCACTTCTGCCATTCCGCGATATACCGATTTGCAGTTTAAAGTGAATGCGCCAACCAAAAATGGCGGCAATGTGAGCGCTTTTGGCATTGGCGGCTACAGCACCATCAACCTGCTGACCTCCAAACAACGCGAAGTGAATGATGAGCGCGACATTTATGCCAGCGGTGGACGCGATGAATACTTCCAAGCCGGAATGGGTGTGGCGGGAGTGAACTACACCCGTCCGGTTGCAAAAAACGCTTATGCCACCATCACTTTTGCAGTTTCCACCGAATGGAACAGGGTGAATCATAATCGCGTTGTTCGCAGCATTGACAGCAGTGGTGCTAAGCCACTTTGGAATGTGGACACCATCTATCCAAAACTTTTTTATCAGTTCATTACCAACAAGCTAACCGGAGGTTTTTTAAGGCAATATAAAATCAGCAATCGTCACATCGTTCGCTTTGGTTTGATGACCGAGGCTTGGAATTTTGTTTTCCGCGACAGCAATTTCAGTGAATTCAGAAACGAATGGTATGTGCGCGCAAACACCAGCCGTTGGGATTTAATGTTTCAACCTTATGCGCAGTGGAAATGGAACATCAGCCCCAAACTCACTTTCAATGCAGGCTTGCACGGGCAGTTGTTTACGCTGAACAAACGAAGTTGGAGCATTGAGCCGCGCATGGCACTGAAATACCAGTTTAAGCAAAACCAAAGTTTCAGCATTGGCACAGGGCTGCACTCGCAGATGCTGCCCGCTTATTCTTATTTCATCACCCGCGATGAGATTGCCAACACAGGGGCTTACAACACCGATTTAGGTTTCATCAGAAGTTTCCATTCGGTGATTGGCTATGATGTTTTTTTCCTAAAAGATATTAGAATCAAAATAGAAGCCTATTATCAGCACCTGTTTGATATTCCGGTGGACACCTTTGCTTCGTCCTACAATGTGTTGAATGAAGGCTCAGGTTTTTCGCGGTTCTTTCCGCTAAAACTAACCAACAAAGGCATTGGCAGAAATTTTGGTTTAGAGTTTACACTCGAAAAGTTTTTCACCAACAATTGGTTTTTGATGTTTACCGGCAGTGTTTATGATGCGCGCTATCGTGGCAGTGACGGAAAGTGGTACAACAGTGATTTCAACGGATTGTATAACACCAATTTGCTGGGCACTAAAGAGTTTGTTTGGAATGGCAGAAACAAAAAGAAAGACATTAAACGCATCAATACTTTTGGTATTGGCGGCAAGATAACTTTTGCAGGTGGCAGGCGATTTACGCCTTACGATACCATTTTAAGCCCCATCAGCGAAGACCCGGAGGTGATAAATGACGAGCGCAATAAGCGCAGTTTCCGACCTTATTTTCGATTTGATGTGCGCATCAGCTACAAGTGCAATGCACGAAACATCACACATGAGGTAGGCATAGATTTAGTGAATGTTACTTTTCAGAAAAACCTCTTGCGTTTGGATTATGTTCCTGCAACCAATGGCACTCAGGAAGTTTATCAGCTTGGTTTTCTTCCGTTGTTTTTTTACCGGATTGATTTTTCGTTTGGGGGCAGGCGTGAGCGGATGAACTAAACGGACGCTCCATTCAAAGAGAAAAAGAAGGTGCTGCCTTTTCCTTCGGCACTTTCCAAACGGATGTTTCCGCCATGAAGCGCAACAATTTTCTTGCAAATGGCAAGCCCGATTCCGGTGCCTTCAACGCTTGATGAATTACCTTGCGCACGTTTGAAAGGCTCAAAAATCATTTGCTGATTCTTGGGTGAAATGCCAACGCCATTGTCCTGCACAAAGAACTCGTTATTGGCAAAACCCACATGAATTTCAGGCTTCCTTTCGGGGTGGCGATATTTCAGTGCATTGGAAATGAGGTTTTGAAACATTTGTGTAAGCAGTGTTTGCTCGCCAATCACATCGGGCAAACTATCAACCTGAATTATGGCTCCCGACTCATGAATGGCTTTTGCCAATCTTTCTTTAACGGCTTTAACCAAATCATTGGTAGCAACCGGTTTCATTTCAGGAATTTGGTTGGAGAGTTTGGAGTATTCTAAGATGTCTTTTATCAAAGCCTCCATTTGCTCTGTTCCTTTGATGGCATGTTGCAACAGCATTTCTTCATCAGAAGATTGCAGCCCTTTAGAAGCCAGTGATTTCTTTGCCAAAACAATAAATCCGTTTACCGACCTAAGCGGTTCTTTCAAATCATGGCTTACTACATAGGCAAACTCGCGCAAGTTCTGATTGCTTTGCTGCAGTGCTAAAGTGCGTGTTTCCACAGTGGCTTCAAGCATTTCATTATTGTGCTTAATTGTTGCTTCCGATTGGGCATGTGCCTTTTCAATGCTTTCTAAGTAATGCAAAATAAAGTACCCTATACCTGCCATTGATTTAATCATGATGAGCAAACCAATCAGATAAGCATAGGGCGTGAATTTGTCCACTGCAAATGACATGGGGTTAGCCTGAATTCCTACAAAGTGCAGAATCATGATGAAACTTGCCACCACCCCAAAAACCAGGAACACTTCTTTTTTGGTGATGAACATTACAGATACAATGCCCAAAAACATCAACTGTGAACCGGAGATATAAATTCTGGCATAGCTGATGGGGTTTGCGCGCTGAAAGAAATCGCCTAAAGCATTGCCCACAAAGATGGTGGTGCATATTCCGAGCATCAATGCAATGCCGGCTTCAAACTGTTTGTTCCGGGTAACAAAAAACAATGAGCACAATAAACCGCCAATGCCCAGCAAATCGCCAACAACAAACATCACGCCTCTTTTTACAATGAAAGCATGATTGAGTGTGTAAAGCAGGTGAATGGTGATGGCAAACAACAACAGACTGAACAGAAAACGGACCTTCATTCGAGCGAAGTCGTTTTCAAATGTGAGATGCCCTAAAAAGCGGTTGAAAAACTTATCCAATGTTTATGCCAACGGGGTAATCATTTTAAATACGTCCGTTGAAAAACAAATGTTACAAAAGCGTTTCAGATAAACTACTTTCTGCCAAAATTGGTGAGGTCGAACTCCCAACCAACAAAGTAGCGCGCACCAATAAATGGCGCTGCAATGGCTGTTTGGAAGCGGTTGTTGTAAATGTTTGCACCACCAACACGGAAAGTAGAATAGGCTTTTTCCCAGTTGTAGTGAACGCTCAAATCCATGGTGTGATAGCTTTGGATAATACCATCGCCCATGGGTCCTTGCCATTCATAATCCGGCACCCATTTAAAGTTTACATTGAAGCCCAAGCCTTTCCAAACTTTGAAAGCGTTGATACCTAAATTGATTTTGTGGTTTGGTGTGTTGAAGCCAGTGAGTTGCAGGTTTTCGGCTTCGCGCAATGGCTTGTCATACAAATCTGCGTAGGTGTAGTTTACATAAGGGCGAATGCCTTTGCCAACGTAATAATCAATGCTGATGCTTGCACCCCATGCCGGAACGGGTTTATCAAGATTGGTGTAAAGTTGTAGTGGCTTGTAGAAGTTGGTATCGCCACGGCTGTTGTAAATGTCGTCATCGCCTTCCAAGGTTCCGGCTTGAACACCCTCGGTTGTAGGCGCAGCAATGCGCGTGAAGCCAAGGAAACGCTCATAGTAGCTGAAGTAAGCTGAAACATCAATAAACAATTTCTTATTCAGGAACTCACCGCGATAACCCAAATCAACTGAAGTAACTAACTCGGTTTTCAGTGGTTTTGTTTCAACAGTTTTAAGTTGGTATTCAGGATAATTAAGAAGGATGTCGTCTAATGTGAGTATTTTGTTTGTAAGCAGGGAATCCATCACATCCACCGAGCGTTGGGTGTATTGTGTTCCGAAACCATTCAAGTTACCCACCAGGAAATTGTCGCCAATGTTCAGGTATAGGTATTGCTCCTGCAAGGTTGGAATACGGAATGCGCGACCTGCGCTGATGCGGATGGTGTTTTGCTTATCAGGCGTGATGACAAAACTTAAGCGCGGAGAAAACTGAACGGGGAAGTTACTGTTCTTATCTAAACGCACCGAACCAATGATACGCAACTTGTCTTTAGCCAATTTCTTTTGTGCCTGAATGAAACCGCCAATTTCCTGAACACGCAATCTTCTGCCGGCAGTATCTTCAAAAATTGTTCCTGCTGAATTTGGCAAGTACAAGCGGTAAGAAGCGCCAGCCAAAAGGTCAACAGCTTTAATGAAATCAAATGAATACTGACCATCGAAGTGGAACATAGATGAACGGTCGTAAAAGCGGGTTCCGGTGGCAGAGTTGCGGTCGTTCACCAGCACTCGGTAAATGGAATCGAATTCAGGGCTTCCTTTTCTTATCCAAAAATCTTCGGCATGTGTTCTGGCGCGTGAATGCGCTAATGCTGCAGCATCCACAGCTTTTTGTCCGCTCAAGCAATCGGCACAAAAACCATTGCTGATGGTATCCAAAACATCAAAATACTTCCCGATGTATTCAGGAATATATGTTTGACGAATAGATGAACGAGTCATGTAGGCACCGGTTAAGCCAATGTTGAATGAATTGCCGGCATCTTCAATGGCATAATAGGTGCGAAGCACAAAGTTCTTGCCTTTCAATTCCAATTTTGGTGCGTGGTAAGTGAAGTCCTTAATTTGATAGCGTGTGGAGGACTGAAACACTGCTGTTCCGTAGCCAAATTTGTAAGAGCCGATTAACTCCAGATTATCATTGAATTTGTAGTGCAAAGAGGTGGTAATGCCTGCACGCTTTACGGCAGGGTTGATGAGCTCGCGCTCGTCATAGCCGGGAGCTTTGATTTTAATTTTTCCGGGGCTGAGGGTTGGGTTAAAGTCTAACCAGTTGCCCAAAGCCACATAGTCATCGTGTTGCTCCTGAGTGATGTCGGTTCCCGGACCGTAAGGTTCTTCGGCAAGCCTGCGCAAGGTACGGCTTAAGTCCACTTGAGTTGGATTTGAAAGGGTGTCTAAATCGCCATATCTATTGAAGGTTGAATCATCCACTAACCAATCCTGATTATAGTAGGTGAAGCTTCCGGTAACTTTCACGGCAAACTTTTGCTTTTTGCCATAAGCCTGTGCATAGCGAAACTGTCCGTCAACATAGCCGCTTGGCGAGGTGGTGTAGCCGCCTTGAAGTTTCATTGAAAAGCCTTGATGGTCGAAAGGATTTTTGGTGGTCATGGAAATTACCCCTTGCATGGCATTGGCGCCATAAAGTGCCGATGATGCACCGGAGATTACTTCAATGCTTTCCAAATCAATGTCGGCAGGACCCACCAAGTTGCCCAGGGGCATGTTTAAGCCGGGCGACTCGTTGTCAACCCCGTCAATAAACTGCTTTGTGCGGAACGAGCGGGTGTCGCCAAAGCCGCGGAGGTTGATGATGGTTAAACCGGCAGAAGAGGTTACCAAGTCAATGCCTTTGAAGTTGCCAAGACTTTGGTAGAAGTCGCCTGATGCCGAGTTGCGAATTTCGCGGGCGGTGAGCTTTTCAATTTGAATAGGCGCTTCCTTTAAGGCTTCGCTTACACGCGATGAGGTTACCACCACTTCGCTGCCGCCAAAGTAAGATGGCTCCAACAGCACGGTGAAGTTTTTCCCTGTGCCCAGCGGCAGCTCTTTTTGTTCGTAGCCCACATAGGAGATAATCAGCGATTTTGCTGTTTCGGGAACATCCAGCTGGAATTTTCCATCGGCATCGGTGGTTACACCAATGGTGGTTCCTTTTACGGCAATGCTTGCGCCAATCAAGGCTTCTTTGGTGGAAGCGTCAGAAATTTTTCCGGTGATGGTTTTGGTTTGGGCGAAAAGATTGGTGAGGAGTGAACTGAGGGCTAACGCCAGTAGAATTCGTTTCATTCGTTGTGCTGTTTTTTTTAAAAGTCAGGTTTCCGGCATGGAAATGCTTTTGGTTAATGATGCCAACACATTTCCAATAAGTTAACCTGATTTTATTCTGTTGTTACGTTTTGCAATTAGGCGGGTGAAAATAGAAAAAACCTTAAAACGAAAAAGATTGTGAAAAAGTAAATTGCCTGTTGCGCATTTCCTTTTAAACATACGATGCCATTTCAATAACATTTACAGTTTCCATATTTCACATACATTCGCCCCCTTCAAATTTCAGGTGATGAAAACAACAGCGTTAACCGATTTGCACATTTCGCTCGGAGCCAAAATGGTTGAGTTTGCAGGCTACAACATGCCTGTGTTATATTCAAACTTAATGAATGAGCACAAGCAGGTGCGCAGCAGTGTGGGTGTTTTTGATGTGAGCCACATGGGCGAGTTTGTGCTGCGTGGCGAAAAGGCGCTTGATTTGATTCAATGGATTACGACCAACGATGCCTCGAAACTTACGGATGGGAAGGTGCAATACACCTGCATGACGAACGATGAAGGGGGGATTGTGGACGACTTGTTGGTTTACAGATGGAGCGCAACGGAATACTATTTGGTGGTGAATGCTTCGAACATTGTAAAGGACTGGAACTGGATTAAACAGCACAACACTTTTGGTGTGGAAATGGAAGACATTTCAGATAAGCTGAGTTTGCTTGCGGTGCAGGGTCCGAATGCGCTGCGCACCATTCAAAAACTAACTGATGTTGATTTACAGCAGATGCCTTATTACAGTTTTGCTGCAGGCACTGTGGCAGGCATTGACGATGTGATTATCAGCAACACGGGCTACACAGGCGCTGGGGGTTTTGAGCTTTATGTTTGGAACAAGGATGCTGAGCAACTGTGGAAGGCGCTGTTTGAAGCAGGGGAGGAGTTTGGCATTTTGCCTTGTGGGTTGGGCTGCCGCGACACCCTGAGGCTTGAAAAGGCATTTTGCCTTTATGGCAACGACATTGATGACACCACTTCGCCCATTGAGGCGGGCTTGGGTTGGATAACCAAGTTTACGAAGCCTTTTGTGCATCATGAACACCACAAGGCGCTGAAAGAGCAGGGTGTGCAGCGGAAATTAGTGGGTTTTGAATTGGTGGAAAAAGGTGGTGCGCCACGCAGCGGCTACTCCATTTGCGATGCCGAAGGCAACACCATCGGCAAAGTTACTTCAGGTACGCATTCGCCTTCGCTGAACAAGCCCATTGGATTAGGATATGTGGCTGCTGCTTACAGCACTCCGGGAACCGAGTTGTTCATTAACATCCGCGAAAAGTTGGTGAAAGCCCAAGTGGTGAAGACTCCGTTTTTATAGTTGGTTTAGCAAAACTGACGGCATTTTTCGCCCCCCCCTAACCCTTCCGTAAGCGGCTAGGGATAACAACTCCCATGGGTAAAACATCCGGTGTATATAGCTTTGGTAAGTGGGCTGACAGAAACGGATGTTGAGGTGACAGAAATGGATGTTGAGGTTCGGGAAACGGATGTTGAGGGTCTGTTCAATAGGAAGTGGAGGCAATTAACCACAAAGTATCAAAGAAAACAAAGGGGTAGTGAGGGGGATTATGGGTTACTGTTTGGTGTTTTTCAAGTGTTATGGGTGCTCCATAAAAGTGGTTTGTGATAACACAAACCACGGCTGAAAATTGAAACGAGACTTGGAGGGCGCGAATGGAAAGTGAGGAGGTGTTAACGGAAAGCGAGGAGGCGCGAACGGAAAGTGAGGAGGCGCGAACGGAAAGTGAGGAGGCGCGAATGGAAAGTGAGGAGGCGCGAATGGAAAGTGAGGAGGCGCGAATGGAAAGTGAGGAG
>VFQQ010000708.1_pt1 | contig 59121 bp, 44 predicted proteins | sample 3512341 | NCBI WGS metagenome assembly VFQQ01 (sample SAMN10412373, study PRJNA504923) | tailings metagenome | isolation source: Relicate 2 Philex TSF1 revegetated site | place: Philippines: Tuba, Benguet | collected 2017-08-29 | reverse complement strand
AGGCTCTCAGGAGCACTGAGAGCCTACTTCCGGGCCGGCTGGGCCTTCCTCATCCCCTACCTCGCCGCGTACCTGCTTTACGCTTGGTTGCACGGACCAGTGAACGCCGGTGGAGGCGTAGGGCAGATAAATGAAAGTGGCCCCACCAGCCCTTCAGCCCCTCAGTCCTTCAGCTTTTCAGCCTTTCTCCCGCCCCTTCTCCACCTCTATTGGTTCTTGCACGCCATCCACCTCGTGCTTGCCGCAGTTGCACTCATCACGTGGTGGCGCAATAAGAACCCAAAGCACGGGGTGAACGCTAAGGAAAGAGCAGCCAGCCGCCCTTCAGCCCTTCAGCCCTTCAGCCCTTCAGCCCTTCAAAAATCAGCGCCCTGGCTGCTCCTTGCGCTGATTTTCTGGATCCCCGGCATCTACTTGGAGTGGCCATCTGATCCGTGGGAACATCTCCGCCGCATCAACGAATGGCACGCGCATGGCACGGTCACGGCCCATTCCGCCTGGAAGAAATCCACCTACTTCCTCCCCTATAGCCTCACCGGACACACCACCGGCCTCACCCAGCTAAGCTGGCTGAATTTCTACTACACCGCCGCCTGCTTGCTGCTCAGTTGGCAGTATTATCGGTTGGCGCGGGCGGTTGGGCTTGGAGAGCGCGCCTCGATGATCTTCGTCATTCTGCAGGCGTTGCTGATGGGGAACAACGTCTTCTCCTTCTACCGCTACTACGGCTTATCGAGTACCATTTTCGCTCAACTCGGTGCCGTCGCGCTGACGCGCATCGTGCTGGAATGCCTTAGTTGCCCACGAATCACTCGAGACAACACGAAAAAGGAATTCCATGGGCAGCTTTCAACAGAGCATCCTGCGAAGCAGGATCTCATACAATTAATACCAGCAACGCTAGCGTTGCTGGTATTAATTGCCTTCAACCACATCCAAGGCCTTGGCATCGCCGGGCTCGGCATTCTAGCCGTAATCGCCTGGCGCCTAATCGAATGGAAACGCTCAATGCTCGGCTGGCTGGCCGGGGCGGCAGCCCTGCTCAGCGTCGCCATCGTACTTTGGTTTCCACGTCATGCTGCTTTGAACGAAGCCTATCGCCCCCAAGGCTGGTTAACCGCATGCTATGGCTTCAATTTTTTTTCTCTCTCATCGCCAGCCTTCGAGCGCTTGTCGCACATTCTCGGCGCTTTTGGTGCCATCAATCTTTTCCTCAGTCTCTGGCTCATCGTGCGCAAGAACCACGTCGCCGGCTGGCTGACACTGACGCCTATCATCGTCCTGATTTTGCCCTGCTTCGCGTTGCCTTTCGCCCACCTGCTGGCGGCGACAACTTCGGCCGAAAACATCGTTACCTTTCATCGCATGCTCCTGGCGGTTCCCGCAGGACTTGCCTTGGTCGCCGCCTTGGACGCCCTCCTGTCCACGCGCGCGATCGCAGCTTCACGAGGCGCACCCCTCTCCCGCTACAGCCCGATGCTCCTGCTGACGACCGGCCTGCCTCTTGTGCTTGGTCTTTCGCCCGCCTCGCCCTCCTACAACCGTTCCTGGCACAGCCTGCAGCGCACCCCCGACGACCTGCAACTGCGGCATCTGGTCGCGCCTTGGACGCCCCGGACCATCGCACAACCGACGGATGAACACACCCTGATGATCAGCACCGCACTGGGCTCCGAGGTTTATGAGAGCTTTGTGCCCACCTTTTCCCTGAGCGCATTCCGGGATATCCATGCTCCCCTGGACTCCACGAAAATCAATCGACAGCTGGGCTGGTTGCAAAATCCCCACGCGCACGAACCCTCCGCCTTGGTCGATTTCAGTTCAGCCAATGCTTTCTGGATCACCCTGACCGGCGCGCCGTACCAACATGAAGTCCGGGATGGGGTTCAAACCATCTCCAATTTGCCCGGTAATACAACGGATGCGTTCAGCTCGGAATTGATTCCCGTTTCCCCAGGACAGCGCTACCGCTTGACCAGCAGCATTCGACAGATCCGCGGCGCCCCGGCGGCCAACTATCTCGCCGTCGCGTGGTATGATCGAGAAAAGCGCTTCATGGCGGCGGCCATTCCCGAGCCCGAAGGAGCCGACTCCCCCGTCGGATGGTCAAACGGAACCTACAGCTACTATGGCTTGGTCGGGCAATCCGCCTCCACCGAATGGATACAGCACACCGTCACGTTCGGGGCCCGAACGTCGGCTGCCATTCCGGCCCATGCGGCCTTCATCCGGGTTGGCGCGCTGCTGAACTATGACGCCGTTCCCGAAGCGCAGGTGCAACTGGCCAAAATTCAGCTTCAAACCGGGCTGGTCCAACAGCAGCTGATCTGGCTGCCCTGCCCAGAGCGCTTGTATAGCTTCGGCTCGCTCGTCGGCTACCTTTCAGGTCATTGGCCGACCCAGCGGGTCGCCGTGGATCATGCGGGCACGGTTGAATTGCGCAGGTATGTATTCCTGCAGCCTGCTGCTAGTTTTCCAGTTCACCGCGCTTTTCCGCCCGCGGATTAAACTCCGGCATAGTGGCTTCGCCCCGCGCCGAAACACCCCGGCGGCCCAGCACCTGCCAAACCGTCCCCCACAGAATCCTGATATCCAGCCCGATGGTGCGGTGGTCGACGTACCAGATATCGAGAGCAAATTTCTCGTCCCACGAGACGGAGTTGCGTCCGTTGATCTGCGCCCATCCGGTCAATCCCGGCGGCACGTCGTGCCGCCGCATCTGCTCGGACGTATAACGATCCATATACTGCACGAGAAGGGGGCGCGGCCCCACCAAGCTCATCTCGCCTTTCAGCACATTCCACAACTCCGGTAGCTCGTCGAGCGAAGTGGAACGCAGCCATCGGCCAAAGGCCGGCAAACGCTCCGCATCCGGCAGCAAGTTGCCATTCGCATCGCGCCGATCCGTCATCGAACGGAATTTCACCATCTCGAAGATCTCGCCGCGCAGACCCGGGCGCCTTTGCCGGAAGAGTACGGGACCGCCCAGTTTCGTTCGCACGATCAACGCCGTCACCAGTAGCAACGCCAGCCAAAGCGGGGCGGCCAGCAGCACGACCGCCAAGTCAAACGCGCGCTTTAACCGAAGAGATTTCATGCCGAGCGAAAGAAAGCATGCCCCGCGGCTAACCGCGCGCCCGCTGAAACTCGCGCCTCACCACGTCCACCACCCGGGCCAGCTCGGAGTCAGTGAGGTTCGAGCCGGAAGGCAGGCAGAGCCCGTCCGCAAACAGGCGCTCGGCCACCCCGCCGCCGTAACTGGGCGCTCCGGCGAAAATCGGCTGGAGGTGCATGGGCTTCCACACAGGTCTCGCCTCGATGTCCTCCGCAGCCAGCGCCAAACGTACTTTTTCGCGATCCGTTCCAGCCGCTTTGGAATCGATGGTGATGCAGGTCAGCCAGCGCGTGCAGCGTCCGTAGTCGGCTTCAGGCATGAACGTGATGCCAGGGAGATTCTTGAACGCTTCCTGGTAGTAAGCGCAATTGCGCCGGCGCGCATCCACCCGGTCCGGCAGAACCCGCAACTGCCCGCGCCCGATGGCCGCGAGCACGTTGCTCAGGCGGTAGTTGAAGCCGACTTCCGAATGTTGATAATGGGGCGCCGGATCGCGCGACTGCGTCGCCCAGAACCGTGCCTTGTCGATCAAGGCCGCATCATTCGAGACCAGCATGCCGCCGCCGGATGTCGTGATGATCTTGTTGCCGTTGAAGGAAAATATTCCGCACTGGCCGGTCGTTCCCGGTGTCCGGCCCTTGTAGGTCGAACCCAACGCTTCCGCCGCGTCCTCGATCAGGGGAATGCCGTACTCCACGCAAAGACCCGCAATCGGATCGAGATCCGCGCTCTGGCCATAAAGGTGGACGAGAATCACCGCCTTCGGTCGCCGGCCCCGGCGGATCCGGTCCTCGATGGCCTCGCGCAGGAGGGCGGGCGCCATGTTCCAAGTCGCCTCATCACTATCAATGAATACCGGCGTCGCCCGTTCGTAGAGTATCGGATTAACGCTGGCGGAAAACGTTAGCGACGAACAAATCACCTCGTCACCCGGCTGCAGGTTCAGTCCATGTAACGCCAAATGCAGCGCCGCGGTGCCAGAAGCCAGCGCCGCTGAATGCTTCACCCCCACCAGCGCCGAGAACTCCTGCTCGAAAGCGTCGACCTGAGGTCCAAGCGGAGCGATCCAATTGGAGGCGAAAGTTTCCTGCACAAGGGAAAATTCATCGCTCCCCATATGCGGGGACGAAAGATAAATCCGTCGGTTGGCCATGATGGGTTCGCGAGGGGAACAGGAACCTTCGCGGCTTGGCAAGCTTCTCCCTGCCACGCCGCCCGCCGTCCCGCTCAAACCATCGCGCGCGGGCGCGCTGGCACGCCCGCCACGGTCGCTCCCGCGGGCACATCGCTCGTCACGACCGCGCCCGCACCGACGACCGCACGGTCGCCGACTTTCACGCGCGGAAGAATGGCTGCGTGGCTGCCGAGGAACACGCCGGTCCCGATCATCGCGCCACCCATAATGTCGCAATGACCGGAAATCTGCGTGAACGGCCCCACGACGGCGTCATGGTCCACGCTGCTGTGGTAATAGACCACCGCGCCCTCTTCAACCCGGGCGTCCGCGGACACCAACGCCAGCGGGCACACGATCACGCCCTCGCCCAGTTGTACCCCGTGAGCCATCACAGCGCTGGGGTGGACTAGGCGCGCAAAGCGGCCCCCGCGTGCTTTGATTTTTCCAGTGGTCGTACGACGCACGGCCGGGGCCCCAATGGCGCAGAGAAAGACATCGTCGGGCTCAGGCGCATAGTCCTCAATCCGCCCCAGCATCGGGGCCCGAAGGCGCGGATCGCTGCCCGCCGCAGGATTGTCGTCGAGAAAACCCTTGATCGTCCACGCCGCGCCGCTGGAACCGGCCCAAGAGAGGATTTCACGTCCGAAGCCGCCAGCCCCGATGATCACTAGTTTCTGCATGTGACCGGAGGAGAATGGCGAGGGCTCGCGAAAGGACGATGAGAATCACCGCTCCACCGGCTTCACGGGATGTTCCAAGACTTCCATAAACCGCGCCGCCAGCCGCTCACGGCTGAACTCGGCCTCGGCCAGTATTCGCCCGTTGCGCCCCATCGCCGCGGTCCCTAGGCGATCCTCCGCGAGACGACAAAGCGCGTCGGCAAAGGCGACCGGGTCATTCGGCGGCACGACCGCACCGCAGCCGCGAGCGACGATCATTTCGGTCAACCAGCCAGGATAATTGCACAACACCGGCACGCCCGCCGCAATGTAGTCGAAGAACTTGTTGGGTGAAGTCCCGAAATAAAACGCCGGCACGTTGGCCAAAATTTGCAACCCGCAGTCGAGGCTGGCCGTGATTGAGGCGATGTCGGTTTTTTTCACCGACGGGAAGAAAAGACAGTTGTCCAACTGCTCCTTCCTGGCGCGGGCCACCAACTGTTCCTTTTTGCCGCCATCACCAATCAGCACCAGCTTGATGTGCTGGCAGCCACGCCGCTTCAGCTCCGCAGCTGCGTCCAACACCGCATCCAAGCCATTGGCGACGCCATGGGTTCCCGTGAAGCCCGCGACAAAGTCGTCGCCTGCCACCCCGGGCAGCTCGAGCGGTCCACGCTTGCCGGGCAGGAACAGCGCTAGATCACAGCCGTTGGGGATCATGTCCACCTGCCGGCCAACCGGAGCCCGCCGGCGGATACCCTCGACAATGCCGGGCGACAGGCCGATGCATCGGTCGGCAAATCGATAGGCCAGCCACTCGAGCAGGCTCATGCCGCCGAGTAACAGAGGATTTTTCATGCCCAGCGCGCGCGGCAACTCCGGCCAAAGATCGCGCACTTCAAAGATGAAGGGTTTGCGCCGGCCGGCGAGCTTCATGACAATCCCCGGCACTGCAGCTGTCAGCGGTGTCGAGGTGGCGAAGAGCACGTCGTACTCCTGCCGGAGCGCGATCCAGACGCTGCGCCACGCGAAATGCAGGAATATCCAGGCCCGTCGCGCGATGCTGTAGCTGTTGGAATACGCCAGTGGCAGCGCGATCACGTCGATGCCATCCACGGTGCCCCGAAGCCAGCCCCGGCGGGAGTCCGGTTCCAAGGTCAGCCCATTGTGTTTCCCTTGGCCGCAAACCATCGTGACTTGGTGGCCACGTTCGACCAGGGCCCGTGCAAATTCATACGAACGCGTGCCGCCCGCGCCGACAGGCGTGGTGAAGTGTTGGTGAAAATAGAGGATACGCATGGCTAATTCTCCGGCAAAAATTCCGTCGTCCACTCGATATCGCCTGTCGCCCCGACTTCGAGCAAGAGCGCGACGGCCGGTTGCACCTCCGCATAATAGGGCGACCACCAACCGTGGGCTGTGGTCCCGTCCGCCCGCATCAGGCGGCTGGTGCTCGGCGCCCCCGACCACCGGATCCGGTATGATCGTCCAGATGCCTGGACATGGACCGCGCTGTCCTGCTCCAAAAGCCAAGGTAGGTCCGCCAGCCGCCACGACCACGTCAACTGATGTCCGGCCGCGCCCCGCACGAGGTCCCGCACCACAAAACCGCCACGCACGCCCGGCCAGACCTCGCGCGTCCAGTGTACCCCCGCGTTCGCGTAACCGTCGTGGAAATAACGCAACCCGCCACCGTCAAGCGAGGACACCGTTCCCTTCGGCCAAGGCAGGTACAGAAACCGGCTGAATTTTTTCATCGGTTCACGACCGTCCACCGTCAGGGCATTGTGGTGGCAGGCTGCGCCCAAAGCCGTGAACCGCTCCGAGGAATTGTACGAAAATGAGCCGCCATCTGAAGCCACGGCTTGTCCCTCCAGCCAGATATCCACGTGGGCCATGTCCGCCTGAGCCGGGCGGTGCCGGAATCTCGTCGGACACCGCAGAAACAGACGTCCGTCGCCGTTCCACAGCTGGAAGTTCCCGGCCGCGGCGGCGTGCCACCGCGGTTGGGGCACCCAAGGAGTACGTGGCAGCGCCTGCCAGTCTTCACTCAACCAAGCGGCAGCCTCGTCCCACGGCCCGGGCGTCCCCATGAGTTTTCCCTGGAATAGCGCCGAGGTCATCTGGATCACCGGCCGGAGATCGAGATAGTCCACGTCCGCCAACGGCAGCACATTGGCTCCGTCGTTAGACCCGTAAAGTGGCGCCCGGCCGGTTTGGGGATCCGCCACCTGAAGGAGATGTTCCAGCCCGCGCTGCGCCGCAGCATTCAGCCATGGCGGAATCGTCCGGCCAGCCTGCTCCATCCGTCGACGGCACCAGCAAAGATCGTGGAGCAGAACGCGATGATAGATCAGCGAATGCTGGGAAAATCCGCCGTCCTCATAAACCAACTCCGCCAGCTGCGTGTCCAAGTGCTGTAGACCGCGCGCGATCCAGCCGGCGGCGATCGGGTCGTCCGGCAGCAACAGACCGGCCGTGATCAACCCGACGCATTCGCTGATGCCATGATTGTTTTTTTGACTAAGCGCATAGTCCAGATGCGCGCTGATGCGTTGCCCGGTAGCGACGACAAAACGGGTCAGGATGAGCCGATGCGCCTCCGGAATCTCAAAGCTCTCGACGGCAAAAACCGTCGCCATCAGGCGAAACGTCGCCTCTTGGCCGCACATCCAATTGGGCCCGAGATTGGGCGGGTTGCGCACGCACCAGTCCTCGAACAGTCGCCAGAATGCCGCGGCAAAACGCGGATCGCCGTTGCGGGCGCGGGCTCGGACCAGCGGGAAAGCCCACGGAAACCGGCTCAGTTCCCAGACACCCTTGATGTCGCCGCGACCGGCATCGGAAATCTCCGTCCAATGTCGGAGCGGAGCCTGTCCCGCCATCCCCCCACCGGCCGCAACCAGCTGGTTGCGATGCCAGTCGGGCGGGAAACCGGCCTCAGCCTCGCGGCGCGAGAACAGGCGGAATCTTCCCGCCAGAATCGCCTCCGCTTCTTTCAGGCAAGCGTCGCCCCACGAATCCGCCATTGCCGGGACTTGGGCCTTTAGGAAGAGCGCCAGCCGCGGCGCGCGGACCTGATCCCAAGGCACTGCGGGAGTCGCCTTGCGCAGCAGGCCGGAGCGTCGGCGAAGGGCGTGAACGAGCCGGTAACACATCCAACCCGGGCCCATGTGCCGCAACAAAGCGAGATACTGGGCCGGGTGGCGCATGCGCGATCTTAGCGCCAGAAACCGCGCGTATCGACGACCGCCTTGCCTTGCAGGGACGCCGGATCGATCGCCTTGAAACGGCGATGGTTCACGAGCAGCACGACGACATTCGCCAGGCGTATCGCTTCCTCCGCCTCGACCAAACGCACGTCGGGCAGTCCGGCCAGGGCCTTGGGCAACTCGTGCACGTGCGGCTCCACGGCGAGAATCTGGCCCAAGCCGGATCGCGCCAGTTCCGCGGTGATCTCAAGCGCCGGACTCTCGCGCAAGTCGTCGACGTCGGGTTTGAATGCCATCCCCAGGCAGGCGATCACCGGCCGGGCGTAGCCCCGGCACGCAGTCTTGACCTGATCGAGCACGAAATGGGGCTTGTGATCGTTGACCTCCCGCGCCGTCCGAATGAGGCGGGATTGCTCGGGCGCGGCGTCCACGATGAACCATGGGTCCACTGCGATGCAGTGTCCGCCCACACCGGGACCTGGTTGCAGGATCTTCACCCGGGGATGGCGATTCGCGAGGCGGATCAATTCCCACACATCAATCTTAAGGCGATCGCAGATCATCGAGAGCTCGTTGGCGAACGCGATGTTCACATCGCGGCAGGAGTTCTCGGTGAGTTTGGCCATTTCGGCGGTACGCGCGTCAGTCAGGAATATTTCCGCGCTGCAGAAACACTGGTAAAGCTCACGTGCCCGGACCGCCGCCGCGTGGGTCAGCCCACCGGCGATGCGATCGTTGGACACCAGCTCCTTCAACATCTGCCCGGGCAAAATACGCTCCGGGCAGTGCGCATATTGGAGCGATGCAGCGAGAGTGTCGGCTTCGGCCGGACGGATCTTTTGCAGCTCGTCGGCCAGCCAATCGCGGATGCTCTCGGTGGTGCCGACCGGGCTGGTCGACTCGAGGATGACCAGCGCGCCGGACGGGACCACGGGAGCGAGCGCCCGCGTCGCGGACTCGACGTAAGTGAGATCCGGCGCGCGGGGATTGGTTGCGGTCGCCCGGAACGGCGTCGGCACCGCGATGATGTACACGTCCGCCACCGCGGGCGTCACGGCCGCGCGGAGGTTGCCGCTCTGCACCGCCGCCTTCACAAGGATGTCGAGGTCAGGCTCTTCGATATGGATCCGGCCGGCGTTGATCGTCTCCACGACCTGCGCGACCAAGTCGACGCCCAGGACGGTCTTCCCCTTGGTGGCGAAAATGGAGGCGGTCGGCAGCCCGATATAGCCCAAGCCCAGCACGCAAATGTCGTATCGATTCTTTTCCATATAGAATTTCAGGTGGCGGATTCGCCCGTTCCCATGGCCTGCAGCCTCACGGCCCAGCGCGAAACCTCAAGGATCTCCGCCCCGGGAATGGGCGGGTTGGCCCCTGTCCGGATCGCCTCCAGGAATGCCTGGATCGCCTCACGATGCCCCTTGCGCGATTCGCGTCCCCAGCCTGCCGCCGCACTGGCGCCGGGAAGACCGGAAGCAGTCACCCGGCTCCAATTGTGGATTTCGGCGGTGAACCCGGCGCCCGACACCGTGATGATCTCCTTGGGCACGTGGGCCGGCAGGTCGGTCCGGTAGTCGATGGTTCCCTTGGAGCCGTCGCCGAACTCAAGCTCGAAACAACCGCCATCCTGGCCGTCGGCGTCGCGCCGCCGGCAATGCGCCGCCACGATCGGCGCGCCCGCCAGGAAGCGGAGCAGGTCGATGAAATGGCAGCCTTCGCCCACGATGCGACCGCCGCCCGTTCGCGGATCGAGAGCCCAGTGCTCGCGTTCGAGACGGCCGGCATTTACCTGCACGTTGAGTCGGAACACTCCGGAACGTTTCGCCAGGGCTTGCCGCACACGTACCGCCATGGGCGCGAAGCGACGGTTGAAGCCCACCATGAGCAGCTTGCCGCTGTTTCCGGCCGCTGCGGCGACCGCCTCAATATCCGGCAAACCCAACGCCAGCGGCTTCTCGACCCACACATGTTTTCCAGCCGCGAGCGCGGTACACGCTTGCGCCGCATGGGCGTCGTGACGGGTGGTGATAAAAACGGCCGAAACCGACGTATCAGCCAGAACTACCCCGACATCTGTGCTGGCCCGCGCCGCGGTAAAAGTCCTGGCCGCATGCGCGGCAGACAGGCCGCGTTCAGACACAATCGTCGCTATCGGAACAGGCGGCTGCTGCCGGGCGAGTGCTGGCAGCAAAGTGCGGGTGGTGAAGTTGCCCGCCCCGATCACAGCAACCGCTGCCGCTGGCACCGAACGCAACTCGACGGTGCGGGCGAGCAGGGTGTCCGTGGTGCCCTTCTCATAGTCAAGCACGATGCCCAGCGCCTTCGGATCATTCAGCGCCGCATAGACCAACGGCGCCTCAGTGAACGGGCTGCGGTGGGTGATCAGGTCCGCCACCGGCAGCCGACCCTCCGCCATCCAATCGAGGACCCGCCGGAAATTGCGCTGCGCGGAGTGCGGCGAGCGCGTATCCCGGGCACCGTAGGAACATGAAACCTGGAACATGACCTCGCGGCTGTAGAAATCAGCCCGGTTGAGCTGCAGGCCCACCACCCCGACCAGGACCACTTTGCCGCGCGGCGCGCAGCTGCGCGCCGCCTGACTCACCAACTCGTGGGAAGAGGTGCTGGCCGTGATCAGGACCCCGCGCACGCCTTGGCCGTCGCTCCACGACAACGCCGCGGTCACGGGATCAGCCCCATCCGCAGCGATCCGAGCCCCGAAACGCTCCGCCAGTTTGCGCCGCTCCGCTGACGGATCGAAACCCATCACCTCGCAACCGGCGGCCTGCAAAACCCGCACAGCGAGCTGCCCGATAAGCCCGAGACCCATCACCACCACTTTGTCGCCCACCTTCGTTTCCAACAAATTGATCCCCTGCAACGCGACCGAGGCGAGGGGCGTGAAGGTGGCTGACTCGTCGTCGACGCTGTCGGGGATCTTGGCGCACATTCCTTGGCTGATGCTGACGACTTGAGCATGCGGCCCGTTGGACAGAACCCGGTCGCCCGTGCGCACCCAATCAGCGCCGCCGGCGTCTAGCACGCGACCGACTTGGCAGTAGCCTAGCGGGATCGGCTGGTTAAGCTTGGACCGCACCGCACTCAATGTAGCCAGCAGGCCTTCCGCACGCACTTTCGCCCATACCGCGCGAACCTTTTCAGGTTGTTGTCGCGTCTTGCCGAGCCATCCCGCCTTGCCAAAATTGACCAACATGCGCTCGGTGCCCGCCGACACCAGCGAGCGTGATGTTTGGATTAGCAGCGAGCCCGCGGACGGCCCTGGCGCGGGAACTTCTTCGAGGACAGTCCGGCCATCACGTAGATTTTGGAGGAGTTGCAACATGGCGATGCGCCCGGTCAATCGGCTAGCGTTCGCTCGAGAATTTCGCGAATGCGCAGCGCCGCCTGGCCGTCGCCATAGGGATTGCGCAGCGCCGCGCGGCGCGCGTACTCGGTCGGGTTGGAAAGCAGGATGCCTGCCTCGCGCAGGATCCGGTCGGGATCGGTCCCCACCAGCGTGCAGGTGCCTGCGCTGACGCCCTCGGGGCGCTCGGTCGTATCGCGCATCACGAGCACCGGCTTGCCGAGGCTCGGCGCTTCCTCCTGCACGCCACCCGAATCGCTAAGGGCCAGCGTGCACCGGTCGAGCAGCCAGATGAAATCCTCGTAGGCCGCCGGCTGAACCAGCGCTACGCGTGGATTGTCGCCCAACAGCCGCTTGACCGGTTCCTGCACCAGGGGATTCAGGTGGACCGGATACAGGATACCGAGGTCGTCATAGGTGCGGGTCAGGCGGTTGATGGCGTCGCAAATGCGCTCGAAGCCGCCGCCAAACGACTCGCGGCGATGCCCCGTGACCAGGATCCAACGACGGTTCGGCTCGGCGAGGAAGCGCCGGGTGAAATCCTCCCGGATGCCGAGCCGCACGCCTACTTCCTCGGCGCGGATGCCCTTGGCGCGGATCCGGTCGCGCACCCACAGCAGAGCATCGATGACGGTGTTGCCGGTGACATGGCAGGTGGCGGCGTCGGTGTTCTCGCGCAACAGATTCGCGCACGAGAAATCGGTGGGACAGAAATTCCAGCGCGCGAGCGGCGATGTCAGCCGCCGGTTCATTTCCTCCGGGAAAGGTGCCTTCATGTCACCCGTGCGCAGTCCCGCCTCGACGTGCCCGATGGGCACGCCGGCGTAGAAGGCCGCCAAGGCGGATCCGAGCACGGTCGTTGTGTCCCCCTGCAGCAGGATCGCTGCTGGCTGGACGTCGCGTAGCGCGGTGGTCATGCCGGTGAGCACGCGGCTGGTTAGGTCGGACAGGCTCTGGCCGGGCTGCATCAGGTTAAGTTCGATGTCCGGCCGGAGGCCAAACACGGCGAAAGCCTGATCGAGCATCTGCCGGTGCTGGCCAGTGGAAAACAGCACGGGAGTGAGCCTCGGGCTCGCCTTCAGGGCGGCATAGACCGGCGCCATCTTGATCACTTCCGGGCGCGTGCCGGCGACCACAGCAATCCGCTTTGGATTCATACCGTTTCCTCCTTCCGGTCGTGGAACTGTCCTAGCCAGGATTCGAGGGCGAGCAGGGACCACACGATGTAGGACGCGTCGATTTCGCCGCGACGGTTACGCTCGATCAGGTTCCAGACCGCATCGAGATCGAAGATGCCGCGCTGGCGCAGCCGTTCGCGCGCCAGCCGAACCTCCACCAAGGGGTGCAGGTCATGCGTGATCCACCGGCGCACCGGAGCGCCAAAGCCCGTCTTGGGCCGGTAGATGACATCCTGGGGCAGGTAGCGCTCTGCCACCTTGCGCAGCAGATACTTGGTCATGCCGCCCTTCATCTTCAACGCCGGCGGCATCCTGCACGCGAAGTCCACGACCTCCCGGTCAAGATACGGCACCCGGATCTCGACGCCTACGGCCATGCCGAGCTTATCGGTGTAGCTGAGATTGTGATCGGGCAGGAATCCGGTCATTTCGCAGAAAAGCATGTGGTTGAGGGTCGACTCCTCCCGGGGGATCTCCTTGAGGCGCTCCGCCAAATAATCGTTCGGCTTGAAATCGCGAAGCGCGTCCTGCCATTCCGCGCTGAACAGCCCCAGCAGCAACTCGCGATCGATCCAGCCGAAATATCCGGTCAGGCGATCGAGCGGGGACTTGTCGGCATTCCGCAGGAGCTTGCCGGCTCGGCGCACCCAGGGATTCGAAGCGGGCAAGCGCTCGACCAAGCGAAACAGGAGTCGCGCGACCGGGCCCGGGAGCAGTTGAAATAAGGGCTCGTAACGCAGCGCCTGATGGCGGCGATAGCCCGAGAAAAGGTCGTCTCCGGCCGTGCCGCCAATGAGAACCTTGATGCCGAGCTGCCGCGCCCGCGTAGAAATGTTCAGGACATTGAGCGGCGCGGCATCCGCCTGCGGCTCGTCCAGGTGCCAGATCATCGCATCGAAGCCCCGGACGATGGCAGGATCGGCGCGGACCACTTCCAGTTCGACCCCGAGGTGCGCGGCAACTTTCCGGGCGTAAGGGAGATCTTCGGAAAAACCTTCGGTGCTTCCCTCGAGGCCTTCAATGGTGAAGGTCTTGAAGGTTTCGTCCGGCCGGAGCTTCTTCGCGATCGCGACCAGCAGGCTCGAGTCCAAACCGCCGCTGAGAAAGAACCCCAGCGGCACGTCGGATAGCATCTGCCGGTCCACTGCCGCCGTCAGGTGCTGGTCGAGGGCCTCGATCCACGCGCCTTCGTCCGCCTTCCGCAGCCGGGCTTCACCAAACGGCAGCTGATAGTAGCGGCGCGGCGCGGCCGGAGCGAGGTCATCGCCCCTGATCTTGATGAAAGTGCCCGGGAGCAGCTTGCGAATTCCGGCAAAGGCCGTGCGCTCCCCGGGGCACCACAAGTAGTAGAGATAGCTGGCGATCGCCTTGCGATCCAGCTCCCGGTCCGCCAACTCCAGCGGCAGAAGCGCCTTCAATTCAGACGCGCAGGCAAAGCGGCCTTGCGCCGCGACATAGTAAAGCGGCTTCACTCCGAAGTGGTCGCGGGCAACGAAAAGCTCGTTGCGTTTGCTGTCGTGAATCGCGAAGGCAAATATTCCGTTCAGCTTTTCGAGCATGGCCTCACCCCACTCCGCATAAGCGTGGAGCAGCGTCTCGGTATCGCTGGTCGAACAGAAGACGTGCCCCTTGGCCCCCAGTTCGACGCGGAGGTCGAGGTGGTTGTAGATCTCGCCGTTGAAAACAATGACGAGCCCGGCTGTCGGGAGCTCCATGGGCTGATGCCCGAGGTCCGAAAGCTCGAGAATCGAGAGCCTAGTCTGGCCGAGCGCACAGTTCCCCTGGCGCCAAAGTCCGATGTCGTCGGGCCCACGGTGCCGGAGCAGGTCAAGTGCCTTGGCGGCGTTCACCAGCGCTTCCGGCCGGTCAGCGACTACTGCAAGTATTCCGCACATGTCGTCTCGTTACTTAGATGGCTGCATCCCTGACGCGCGCCCGGCACTGATCGCTGGCGGCGGATGCGGCGAGCTCGCCGCACGCAGCGGGGTTACAGGCATTTGGGTGATCCCAATTGCCGGTCAAATTCCTTGGTCCGATCGGGGTTCCGATTGGCGCGGCCACCTCTGGGCGCGCCGAAGATCCGGACGTACTGCCGGTACACCCGGTGGGCCTTACGCGCATGTTCCCAAGCCGCCTTACGCGGCAGCTGGCCGATCGACGCGTTGCAGTAATGCTGGATGCTGATCGTCGGTTCATAATAGACGGCCATGCCGCGCTCACTGACCTGCCGGCCGAGAAAAAATTCCTCCCCATAAAGAAACGTAGGCGCCCAGAGTTCCGAGAAATGGGCGAAGAAGAGCGGGCCGAGGATATAGCAAGACCCATTGCCTTCGCAAACGACGGCCGGCGTCCGCCATTGCTCCAAGTCTGCCCGCGCCGTGATCCGCTGGGTGTACCGCGCCACCTTCGTCATCACGGCCGCGAGAGTGTAATGGGCAAAGTACAGATCGTACAGCAACTCCCGCCTCCAGCTGGTGCCGGCGATGACATGCGGATTCAGATGCATGCCATCAAGCGTCACGATGTCCGGAGCTACAACGGGATACTGTTCCAACAGCGGCAGCTTTTGAACGATCGAATCGACGAATTGCGGCCCGAACACCAAGTCGTTGTTGCCGACGAGCATGTGCTTCACCTCGGGGAAATTGGTTCGCAGGTACCGGATGCCCGCGTTCAGTCCCGCGAAATAGCCTACATTCTGGTCCAACAAGACCAGCCGCACCGCGGTGTGCCGCGCGGCGATATCGCGCAGCTGTTGGACGTCTTCGGGTTTCGAACGATTATCCACGACCACAATCGCGATCTCGTGTCCTTGATTCGCCAACAACGAGTCCACCGCCTTACTAGTGTAGCCCGCGTTGTTGAAGTTCGTGCAAATGTAGCCGAGTTTCATTGCGTATTAAGGAATGGGAATGTGACGCAAGCCAAGCGAGAAGTCCCAGGGGCGTTAGTTTGCCTTTTCCCTCTCAGGAACGGTCGCCTGGAACGTCGCGGCATAGCCTGCGGCCGCCTTGTCCCAAGTCAGCGAACGCGCGGTAATCAGCCCGTTTTTCGCCAGGCTAGACCCGAGTTCCGGCGCTCGGAACAGAGCCGCGATTGCCGCCTCAATGGCGGCCACGTCCCCCGCCTCGACCTTGAGACAGTTGCTCCGGTCCACCGTATAGTCCTCCACCCCGCCGCAACGGCTGCAAACCACGGGGGTGCCGCAGGCCATCGCCTCCAGAGGCGGCAGGCCAAAACCTTCCTCCCATGAAGCGAACACGAACACTCCGGCTCGCCGGTAGCAATCGGCCAGCGCCTGATCGTCGGCCGGGCTGACGATGTGCGTGGGACACTCGAGGCCCGGTTGGTAGTTTTTGTCCTGCGTGACCACCAGGGCCTCCACCGGCATCTTTTGGGCGACGCGATTGATCGCCTCCGCCACCAGCGCGGAACCTTTGTTCCGCTGCGTATGGCCGAAGAACATGACGGTGCGGTTCGCGCCGGCTGGCCGGTTGTCCGGGTTGAACGACTTTTCGTCCACGCCGTTGCTAATCACGACGGGACGGGCCTCGCGCCGCCCCACCTGGTCGCACAGCCAGCGCGACACATAGATATGCCGAAGCGGAAGAAAATAGGAAAGGCTGGCGGAGTGCTTGCGCACCCACTTCCGAAGGGAGGGCCCCTCGAAGCGAAAGAAGCGGGATTCGTAGCCTTGGATCAGATAGAAGGCGGCAAAGCGCCGCCAGATGCGGGCGAGCGCGACGCTGAATGCCGTCGGATAGTAATTGGCGATCACAATCTCCGCATTCGGCGGCACGCTGCGCGCCAGCCAGAGCAGCTGCGCCGCCACATTGCGCGAGCGGTCCGCCACCTGCAGATGAATGCGCGCATCGAGCGGGAAAGTACGGCAGACACCGGGCTTTGAAACCAGGATGGTCACGTCGTGACCTAGGGCCGACAACCGGTTGCTGAGTTCGACCATCACTCGATCGCCGCCGGACTTGGAAAGCCCCATCGTTGGCAGAACAATATTCACGATTGATAGGTGCGGAGATTCCTCGTCGTCCGGTCACCTGCCGGCCGTCAGCACCAACGCTGGATCGGCAGCATACCGTTCCGGTTGGCGGACCAAGCTGAAAGCCATGGTCCCGAGGATGACAAACATTCCCCAAGTGGTCTGCTGGCCGAACATATTACCGGTGAGATTGACCCACAAGATACCCCAAAACGCCGCCCGGCAGCCCACAATGAAATTGGCCACGGACGAGTCGGACACGGCACGAAACCGCTTCAGATGATATTCCCGGATATAGAGCTGGGCCACCATCACGGCAAACAACACGAATCCGACCGCACCCGCATCCGCCACCAGCTCGAGATAGAAATTGTCCGCCGTGAAGAAAGGATCCCCGCCAAATCGCCAGCGCAAGGAGACGAAACCACTGCCCCAGACCGGACTCTCGGCGATTTGCTTGAAGGTCTCATTCCACATGCTGAAGCGCACGAAGGAGCTGGCGATGTATTCAGGCATGTCCGCGGGAACCTCGCCGCCCCACAGCAAGGGCAACGCCTCCGAAACATAGGTCAGTTTCCGCAGCGCCTCGAATACGTCGGCCTGCGTGAGATAGACCCCGAGCAGCAACACGCCCGTACCGACGACGACCATCACTTTGGCCCGCGGCTTGGCCATGCTGCCGCCGACCAGCGTGGCGATACCCAAGAACACCCCCAACAGCGCACTCCTGGATGTGTTATAGAGCAGGCCGAGCAGGATCACGAGAAGGATCAGCGCACCACTGAGGCGCTTCCCGTCATTCGCGTGGGTAAAGCGCGTCACATTTAGGAGAATTGCCATCATCAGGTACGCACCGCTGATGTTGTAGTTATCGCCCGCCGATTCGATGAAGATGGACTGGGTGACCCAGGTTGCGCCGCGTGCCGTGCTGAAATCCACGCCGAAAACATTGTACTCAACGATATTGACGAGGGAGATCAGGATCGCGCTGGCCGTGATGGTGCGAACGAGAGCGCGGACCGCCCGCGGAGGGAAATCCAAGGAAGGCAGGACAAGGAAGAGCGGCACATACTGAAACCACCGAATGAAGCTTAAAGCGGCGTCGAGTATTTGCGCATCCACGCGAGGACGCGCATAGGTGATGCCCAATTCGACCACATACCAGGCCAGAAGCAAACCCACCCCCAAGGTCGGAACCCGGGCTTTGGGTCCTGTCATCCGCGGAAACTTCGCCCCCCGGATCAGCCACAGTAAATAAATGGCTGCGAGAATCATGGTGTCAGATCCCACAGCGACCGGGCGACCGTTGATCACCGCAATCGGAATAGATTGGATTACCGGCAGTATGAAAACCAGCAGGTTCAGCAGCCATCGGATCGCCACGACGAGCGTGATCCGGCTCGTCCGCATCGCCGGCTTGCCCGGCGGTTTCGAATTCGAGGATTCTTTGCCTGCTTCGTCCATGCTTCAACGACTCGACGGCTCGCCCAGCTCAAGGCGATGGGGATAACGGTCCAGCGTCTCCTGAAATACCCGGGCTGCCGCCGCGATTTCGACCGGTCCGTCCAGCTTGATCTCACCCACCACACTCTTCCGGCGCAACCAGCGCGCAAGTAGCATGCGCACTCGAAGCCCCACTCCCTCCACATAATGATACCAAAAGGCGAGCCGGCGGGTCAGTTTTCCCTGGGACGAAGCGCTTTCCTGACGCCGGGTTGCTTCGCGCACCGCCGCGCGCAACGTCGGATTGAACAGATAGCAGAAGGCGTTCATACGCTCCAAATTCAGTTTTTGCAGCAGATCATCCCGGCGCAGCGCACGCAACGCCTGCGCCACGCTCCCCGCCCACAGTGTTTGCACGGTGTAGATCTTGGGAACGCAGTCGGGCCAGTCTGCGATATAGGCGCGCGACAAATGCTTCTGGTCCTCCAGCCGCCCGTAATGCTGCTTCCTCGCACTCGACCCTGCCCCGCTTTTGTAACTGCTACCGGGCAGGTAGAGCGGGTAGTCCACCGAGTACAGACTCCGCACCACGGTGCTTAGAGCGACGGCAATCGCCACGTCGGGACTGATCCCGGGAAAGTAAGTCCCGCAGGCGGTCTTGACCTCAGCCATGCAATCCCGCCTGACCAAGCCGTAATACAGCTTCGGCAATGAGGTGCTGTCCACGATGCTCAGCCCGCCATCACGGAGGAATGCATCCCGCCCCGCGACCACGTCCCGCGGTTGGGTCCGGCCGCTGAATGGCTTGAGGACCATCCGACCTTTCGCGGAGCTCGAGTCGCCACCATGAAGATCGGGCCAATAAAAATGCGCCAGATTCGCCGGCACCACCGCGTCGATCTTGTGCTCCGCGGCCCAACGGACCACCGCCTCCAAGTCCGGCCCGATCGTGTCGTCATCGCCGATGAGTGTGACGTACTCTCCTTGAGCGGCGTCGATGGCCCGGTCGCAATTGTCCGTAATGCTGAGCGGGCCGCCCGCCCAGGCATAGCGCACTTTTTCCAGACCACCGTCCTCGGCCGCCAGCCTGGATCTCAGTTCGTCAGTACGGCTGTTGTCCTGGATCACGATTTCGCAGACAGGCGACAGCATCGCCTGCAAGCTGCGAATACACCAATAGGCATATTCCGCCCGATCCTTCGTTGGTACCACCACGCTCAACAATGGACGGTTCATGATCGAAAAACAGCCAACTTGCCCACGATCCAAGCCCGGATCACAGGCAGCATGCCAGCGATGATCAGGCTGACCCCCAACCAGATGGCAGCCAAAACCGCTCCGCCCGCCAGCCTTCCCTCGGGAATCGACAGCAGCCGTGGCAACGCGAGCGCGAGCGCGGACGCGACGAGCAGCGCCTTGCCGACGTCTTCGGCGAGCCAGCGCTTGAACTCCTCCGGGAGAAAGCGGCCATGAACGAAACGGCAATACAACGGAATCGTCAGGAGGTTCATCGCCAGCCACGCGATACCTCCGCCCGCCATCCCGACCTTGAGTAGGAGCGCATAAGACAGAGGCACGAGGAGGAACACCGACGCGAGGGCAAAGCGGAGGTTGAGGGAAACGTCGCCGAAGCCCAGCGTCAGGCAGTAGGGCATCAGCGAAATCGCTTGGATTAACTGCCCGAGGAGTAAAAACCGCGCGCTGGGCCCGATCAGCTCGGCTTCCGCCGCCCGGCCCATCCAAAGGGCGACCACCTGCTCCATGAAGGCCAGCAACACCACGGCGGCTGGCAGGATCGCCAGCGAGATAAGCTGGGCGCCGCGGTGATACAACGCGGCCAGCTGGCCGCGTTCGTTGAGTGCAACCAGCCCGGTCACGCGGGGAATGATCGCCGACGAAATCGGCGTCGCCAGCATCAGGGGCACCAGCGCCACGGAGCTGGCGATCGTGTACAAGCCGAGTGTTTCGAGGGGGAGCAGCCGGCTGGCGAAAAGCTTGTCGGTCTGCGTGAGAATGACCGACAGGATCGCCATGCCCGCCATGCCTCCGGTGTAGTGGAGGGATTCGCGGATGGAGGCCCAGCTAAAAGTCGGGGAATACGACTGACCCGCCGGTTTAACCGCGCTCATCAGCGTCGCCCGCGCCACGAGCATGCTCACGACATTGGCGAAGGCCTGCCACTCGGCAAAAGAACTGACCGTCGGCGAAAATTTCCACAGGATGAGGACGGCGCCCAAGTTTCTCAATATGTTGGCGCCGACCTGGATCACATTCGCCAGCGCCTGACGCTCCAATCCCATCAGCCCGCCATAGTAGAGGCTCATTTGCAGCTGCGCGGCGATCGCCACGCCCATCCACCGGATGGCGGTCGTCACCTCCGCCACGGACAGGACCGACAATTGCAACCAGCGGGTGGCAATCGTCTCGGCCATGATCCATACGATGGCAGCGACCAGTGCGGCAACCGGCGCATAAACCCTTTCGAAAGAGAAGACCTCATCGCCCCTCTCCCGCGTCGCGCCCCGCAAGACCGTCAAGCGGGCGAGCTGGCGGCTGAGCGTGGCCGCAAATCCCAAGTCCGCGATCACCAGGATCCCCGACAACGTAGAGTAAAAGCCGATGATACCGTAGCCCTCGAGCCCGGTCAGCGCGACGTAGATCGGGATGAAGGCATACGCGGAAACGAATACCCACGCCCGATTGAGGGCGTTGGCCGCGATGTTGATGCGTAAGGCGTTAATGGTTTGATCTCCGATCGGCCTTCAGCAGGCCCACTTTGCGGAGTAGGTTTTCAAATCGACAAGTTGCTCGCCAATGCTCCTGACCTGCGGATCGGGCACCAGCGTCCTTGCCACCGGCGAGGGCGCCACCGCCGGCACCAGTTTCGTCGGCCGCTCATAGGTATCAAGGATGAGCCGCAGTAAATCGTGCTTGGTGATCGCAGGCCAGAAACCCGGCTGGATCAGGGCCGGGGCCGTTTTCTCGCCGCTGATGATGTCCTGACAAAGAAGGGCCCATTCCAGCGTCGTGATGCCGTTCCACCAATGATTCGTGTAACCCGAAAGCGTGGTCTCCTGCCCGAGCACGCGCCCGAGCAGCGAGCGCGGCGTGCCGCGCTCCGGTCCGATGATCGAACAACGAATGACATGGCGGCGCGGCCCACCGACACCCAGTTCAGCGAGGCGCTTGGACCAGCCGTAGGCGTCCGTCGCATCCGGCGCCTCCTCCCGCCGTCGGCCGGCTTGGTCCGGACGGAAGACGCCGTCGGTGCTCGCCTGCACCACGCCCACCTCAGCCGGCAGCAGCACATTGCAGCATTGCGGCAGCAGAGCATTAACGACCCAAAGTTCCCTCGCAGCGACGCCGGGCGCCGGCCGCGCTCCTGCGCAATTGACGCACCAGTCGACAGCGAAGTCGGTGAGCTGCCGGAAATAACTCCCGGCATTATCCACCGAGAACCGCATCTCTGGCTCAAAAACCACATGGCCGTTTCTCTCCAAGAATCCCTTCACCATGCTTCCCAGCATCCCGCGGGACCCCAGTACCGCGACCCGGGAAGGCCTAAAACGCCGTAAACCACTTTCCATGATAGTGGGGATTCTTCGCCACAATCTGGCTCTTGTAACTCCACGCCGTGATCAAGCAGGCTTCGGGCGGATTTGCGTCCAACTTGGCCCGGGGCACGATGGGCGTGGCCACGCCGGGGATGAATTTGCCCGCGCGCACCGGCGACTCGTCCACGATGTAGTCGAAACGCAGACGGCTCAGCTGGTTCAAATAGACCGTCGCCCGCCCTGCCGCACCATAGGCGGCCACCAACGCCCGACGGGCGTTGGCCTGGGCGACGGCCGTCGCAGCCTCTGTCTCATAGCGGCTGGCGAAGGCTTGCGTCAGTCGCGCAAAAGGCTCCGTGGAAACCGCATGCGGCGGCGGGGTGGCCGGGCCCCCGGAATGCTTGCGAAAACAGGCGCGCAACAGGCCGCCATGGAGGTCGAGACGGTGGGTGATCACCGGCTGAAATCCGATCCGGGCGAGACAGTGCGCAAGTGACGCTTCCGACCACTCGACCTTGTGCTCGTGGTAGATAGTGTCCCATTGCCCGGTCGCGAGCAGGCAATCCAAATCATGTACCTCGACCCAGAAATGCCCGCCGTCGCGCAGGGCAAGGTGCACCGCGCGAAAAACCTCCTGGAGGTCCGAAATGTGGGCCAGGCAGTTGGAGCCGGTGACGACATCGAAGCTGCCCTCCAAATGGTGCTGCCGGATAATTCTCCGCGACAGACCGGCGTTGATCAATTCGTAGCCAGTGCCGTTGGCCAGCGCTTTCCGGGCAATATCGCTCGGATCCACCCCCATCCTGCCCCAGGAAACAGGCAGCTTGTTCAGCAACACCCCGTCGTTGCAGCCCACTTCCAGCAGCCTGACCGCATTGTCCCGGCCATACTGTTCGCAGAGAAAAGCGGAGTACTCGTCGAAATGCCGGACCATGCCGCCCACAGTGGAAGAAGAGTAGTTATACTGGGAATAGAGCGCGACATCGTCGACGTCTTCCAGCACCTGCACCAAGCCGCAGGCAGAACATTGCACCCAAGTGAGCGGAATCCGGGGAGCAACCTGCGCGGCCTCGCACGATTCGCAAAACCCGCCCGCCAAGGGCATGGGATCCATGGCGAAAATCGTCGTGAAGCCGGCTGAGGCGCCGCCGCACCCCCGGCAAACGGGGGCATGCGTATAAAGGCTGTTCTTGGCGGGAACGGATGACTGCGAGAGAGGCATGCGAAGACCGGACGAAGGGTCGATTATTTCAGGAAGACCGCATCCTTGAGGCCGTATGCCTCGAATTCCCGGTCGGAATTGTTTAGGAGCCCGATGATGTCGTCGACCGAGGTTACCAGCTCACTCGCCGAGGAATATTCCACTGTCGCCTCCTTGAGGCGGGCTTCGTTCCACCACGGCTGGACCACAAAATACGACGCTAAGTCCTTGGCGCGGGGCAGTTCCTCCTCCGAGATCAGGACCTCGTGCAACTTTTCGCCCGGGAACATGCCGATGTCCTTATAGGTGAAAGGCACCCCTTTTTGGACACAGATGGCGCGAGCCAGATCCACGATCTTGGTGGAAGGAGCCTTTTTGATGAAAGTCTCGCCACCCTGCATGTTCTCGGCGGCATACATCACGAGGTCGATCGCGTCATCCAGCGTCAGCAGGAAGCGCGTCATCTCCGGGTGCGTGATGGTGATCGGCTTGCCACTGTCGATCAAGCTGCGGAATAGCGGGATCGCCGAACCACGCGAGCTCATGACGTTGCCGTAACGCACGCACGAGAAGCGCGTGTGCGTGTTGTTAGGCAGGAGGTTTGCAGCGATCACCAGCTTTTCCTGAACCGCCTTCGTCATGCCCATGATATTGACCGGCTTCACGGCCTTGTCGGTGCTGACGGTAATGAATTTCTCCACGCCAACGTTGATCGCGGCATCGATGACGTTCTGTACGCCCACGATGTTCGTCTGTACAGCCTCGAAGGGATGGAGCTCGCTGTTGAGCACGTGCTTCAGCGCAGCCGCTTGGAACACGACGTCGCAGCCAGCGATCGTTTGCGCCACGCGCTTCGCGTCGCGGATGTCACCGGTGATCAACTTCAGTCGCTTCTCGCTGCTGAAATGCCGCCGCATGTCGTAATGCTTCTTCTCGTCGCGACTCAGGATGCGGATTTCCTTCACACCGAACTTGAGCAATCGGTTCACGATGAACAGACCGAATGAACCGGTGCCGCCAGTGACTAGGATGGTTTTATTATCGAGTGACGTCATGGGAAATTCACCTGTAAGGGTATGCAATCAGGGGCAGACCCAAAGGACTGGCGCCCCCGAGGGCAACGATCAATAATTCCGCCGGGGTAGGCTTCGCCCCCTCGCTTCCCGTGGAAAGCAACCCGAGTCCGATGCACTGTCCGTGAACTCACGGGCGGGGAATTTTGAGGATTGTCTGAACCAAGGGAAGCACCCGAGCCAACTGGAGGTTCCAAGTCTCCAGCCGCCCTGGAAAAGATCGTCGCCGCGGTGCGCCGCCGCTGTCCGCGGGCCCGCCTCGTGATCCGTGCCGACAGCGGCTTTTGCCGCGAGGCGATCCTTGCCTGGTGCGAGGAGCGGGGCGTGGACTACGTGGTGGGACTGGCCCGCAACCCGTGCCTTTTGGCCGCGCTCGAGCCGGCGCTGTGCCGGGCGCGGGAAAAGGCCTGCCTGTGCGGCGGGGCGGCCCGTGTGTATCACCAGTTCGACTACAAGACCCGGACCAGTTGGAGCCGTCCGCGACGGGTGATCGGCAAGGCCGAACGCCTGGACGACAAGGACAACCCCCGCTTCATCGTCACCAGCCTGGGCCGCAACGGCGAAGAGCTTTACGAGCGGGTCTATTGCGCCCGGGGCGAGATGGAGAACCGGATCAAGGAACAGCAGCAGGACCTCTTTGCCGACCGCTTGTCCTCGGCAGGCTTCGCGGCCAACCAACTGCGGCTGTGGCTCTCGGCCTTCGCCTACCTCCTGGTGGAGCGCCTCAGGGCGTACGCCCTGAAAGGGACCGCACTGGCGCAGGCCAGTGCCGGCACCATCCGGCTCAAACTCTTCAAACTGGCCGCGCGGGTCGAGAGCTCGGTGCGCCGCCTGCGGGTGCGCCTGAGCGAAGCCAGTCCGAGCCGCACTCTCTTCGCTCACGGGTGGGCCCGCTTGCGGGCCCTGCCCGGGTAACCCAAGCCGGCACCTCCCCAAATCGTGTCGGACTTCCCCCGAGGGCGGAGCTGTCGATGCGCACGGAGAGAAACGCCCTGATCGCGCCCTGCACCCCCCGATAAGCCCCCTGAATGCCGCACCAAGACCGGCGCACCCTCTCCTCCCCGGTGCCACGCGCAAAAACCCGCGTCCATCCCCCTCACCTCAGCACCCTGCCTTCGGTCTGGTGAAATATCCGGGCTAGGCATCCCCTCTTGTCGGTTCAAGGAAAAATGAACAAACAGTGACCGAAGGAGCGGCGGCAGGAGTGCCGCCACTCCTTGGTGTCTCCTGAGTTCTGCGGGTGCGGCTAAGGACAGGCGCCGCTACAACGGGCGGCGAACCAAGGCGTTTCGCATTTGCACGACTGGAGGATTGTCAACGCGCCCGCGAGGCCCACGCTCCGTGGTTCTCGCGTATCATCTGCACATGTCCCTCCATCAATCCCCTCCTCCCTCGTCAGGTGCTTCCATGGCTTCGTCAGGCTCGGCCGACTACGATGACGCCATCGATCTCAAGGAGCTCATTCTTCGCGTCGTTCGCGGGCTGCCTCAGATTCTGGGCCTCGCCTTGATCGGGTTGGTCATCGCGGCGGTCGGAGTACAGGTCTTCGGGTCCATCCAAAACGCCACTACGTCGACGCGTATTTCTTTTTCCTTCACTGGGTTCGAACGTGGGTTGTATCCCGACCAGTCCAAATTCGAAGCGGACGACCTGCGTGCGGCCGATTTGGTAAGCGAGGCGGCGGCGAAGGTCGGATTGGGCAGCGACGGCACCCAGCTCGCCAAGCTGCGCGCGGCCGTTTCGGTCGAAGCGGTCATCCCCGCCAACATCACCAAGGAACGAGACCGCCTGCGGGCCGCCGGGCAGACCCCGGCTCCCTACATCGCCGACGAGTACGCCGTTTCGCTCACCTTGCCGCGCTCGTTCCCCATGGACGAGGGACAGCGTCGCAGGTTCCTTAATGAGCTGGTAAGCGCGTTTCGCGACCGGTTTCAACGGACATACGCCAAGTTGCCGGGGGACTTCGGCAATGTTTTTCAGACCCTCCGCGGAGCGGACTACTTCGAGTACGAGTTCATCCTCTCCTCGGACCTGCAGACATTGAACGCCTTCCTGCAGAAGCAGTCCCAGTCGGCGCCCACGTTTCGCTCCCAGGCCACGAACCTGACCTTCGCCGATCTGCTGAGGTCCACGGAGCTCTTCACCCAACTTCGCCTCAACGAAGTACTTGGCCTTATCCGTGCCAATGGCATCTCCCGCGACCGGCGGCTGGCCTTGGTCAAGATCGATTACCACCTGAGCCGGCTCGAAGAACGCGAGCGCCAGGCGGTGGAGGAGGAACGCGTCGTCACCGAACTCATGACGCGCACCCAGGAGCGGTCCCAGAACTACGTGCTTGGCATCCGCTCGCAGGCTCAGCAGCGGCCGGACGCGAACGCGCCGATTATCGATCAAGGGCTGATCGATTCCCTGCTTCAGAACGACGCCTACAATTTCCTGATGCGCCGGGCGCTTGAGGCCGGCTTGACCGTGAAGGGCATCCAGTCCGAAAAGGCCCGTCTGCTCGAACGCCGCAAGGCCATGGAGGCCTTCTTGTCCGATGACCGGACGTCCCAAGCCTCCGCCCAACAGCAACTGGAACAGACCTTGGCGAACCTGGAGTCGGGCTACATGGACCTGACTTCCAAGGTTCAGGCGACCTTCGAGGACTTCGCCAAGCGCGAGTTCGCCGACGCCGTACGCGTCAGCGGACAGATTTCCTCCGAGAGCGTCCTGCGCAGCCTCGCCCTTGCCGGCATCGTCGGCGCCTGCCTCGGCATGGCCCTCGGCGGCGGTCTCAGCCTGCTCGGAATCTACATCGGCCGCGGGCGGAAGGCCGCCTGAGGCCACAGAGGCGGGGACGCGCCGGGTCGGGGGACCCGGCCTACAGTTCGGGCGCAGCCTCCGCGTCCGGCGAGGCGCGGGCACCGCATCTCGGCTTTGGGTGCGCTACGCTGCTGGCACGGTCCCCGGACCGGGCGGATTGTGGACGACCTCACCACGTCGGGGCGCCACGTCAGGGGACGTGGCCTTCAGCTCGATCCAGTCCTGACGTTCTCGGATGGGTGTCGGCGAGGGCGACGATTTCGCCCCTGAGGGTAGCAGCCTGCGGCTTGCAAATCCCCACCCGCTACTCGCTACTCGCTACTCGCTACTCGCTACCCGCTACTTCCCTCCCCCTTGACCGCGCCTAACGACTCAACCGACACGCCCCCGCCCGATGACGATGCGGTGCTGCCGCCTTCGTCGGACCTGTTCGCGCCGACGTGGGGGCGCGCGGCGTTTGGGTTGGGGCTGGCAGCCGCGGCGTTCTTCCTACCTCAGGAGGTTCCCCTCGAGTACTACCCGCTGAACGAACCGGGCAACGACATCCTCTACTGGGAGATCTCCTTCGCCTCGACCGACTTCACCGGCAACACCTTCCTCCGCTACGACGTCGGCAAGGGCTTCAACGACCTGCACTCCATCCAGATTCCGATTTCACCGACGGAGCGCACGTACACCTACACGTTCCCGCTGCTCGACGCACCCATCACGGCGCTGCGCATCGATCCGGCCGACAAGACCGGCGAGATCCGCATCCGGCAGATGCGCATCATCGACCGCCGCGAAACGGAGATCCGCCGCTTCACCGTCGACGACATGATGCCGGCGTCCGGCATCGCCTCGGTCTTGCCGCTCGAGGAGGGTTGGAAGATCGCCACCGCCGAGGGCGCCCACGATCCGTACTTGCGCGTGCGGCTCGACGCGTCGCTGGTCGCCAAGGGGCTCAATTATCGCAACTTTCTGCGCAGCCTCTATTCGTGGAGCTACCTCGCGCTGATGCTGTGGATCATTCTGCTCGCGGTGTACTTCACCTTCCTGCGCCACCGCGACTGGCGTACCCTGGCAAGATCCGTCTCCTTCCTCGCCCTCCTCGCCCTCGCCTTCTCCGCTGTCGGCAACCGCGGCCTGATCCGCAACTCCTGGGCCTACTCCCGCTTCGAAGCGCCCGTCGTCGCCCCGGGCGGACATCGCCTCGAAATCGACCTCGCCACCGATCGCCCCGTGTACTCGACGCTGTTCTGGGACACCGGCGCCGGCATCCGCGGCGAGGACAGCCAGCGGCGCGATTACGCCGCCCACACGCTGATGCAGACCCTGCGCTTCGACCTGCCGGACAAGGCCCCGATTTCCGCCTTGCGCTGGGACCCCGTTGACGCCGCGGGAACCTTCCGCATCTACGGCGTCCGCCTCGTCGACCGCGCCGGCCGTACCCTCGTGAAGCTCGGCTCCGACGCCCTCCAACCCGCCCACCAGATCGCCAGTCTCGCCGAAGAAGACCGCGTGCTCATCCTGCGCACCGCGGAGAACGCCACCGATCCCATTGTGAACTTCTCCCCCGAAGCGCTCGCGCTGCTCAACGCGGCAAGGGAAGGACGCTAGGCGCCAGTTGAAGAGGGAAGTTGAAGTTTAAGGAACTGGTGATGGGTGGATGGGTCAGGGGTCAGGGGTCAGGGGTCAGGGGTCAGACTCATCAGCCAGTTCTTGTTTGCGGTGAAGGCCTCCTCGATCTCGGTCACGGGTCAATCGTCTGCGAGGCGGACAACAGGCGGACGTCGTCACCCTGCAAGCAAATGAGATACGCCCCACGCGAGCCCGGCGCACATCCCATCACTCTCCTCCCTCCCCCCAGAAAAATGCCGCCGGCATTTTTCCTTAGCGCAAAGTCGGCCCATCAGGCCGACTTTGCGCTCCGCTATTGCGCGGCCCGGGCCCTCCCCTAGCGTGCGCGCATATGTCCTCGCCTCGCGACCTGCTCGCACCGACCGACTCGTTTGCCCGCCGTCACCTCGGGCCTGATGCCGCCGACGAGGCGGCCATGTTGCGCCTGCTGGGCCAACCGTCGCTCGAGGCCCTCGTCGATGCCGCCGTACCCGCCCACATCCGGCGCGGCCCGCTCAACCTGCCACCCGCCCTCGGCGAATCGGCTGCCCTGACCGAGCTTCGTGGCATCGCCCGCCAAAACCAGATTTTCCGCAGCTTCATCGGCCTCGGCTACCACGACACCGCCACCCCCGGCGTCATCCAGCGCACCATTCTCGAGAACCCCGGCTGGTACACCGCCTACACGCCCTACCAGGCCGAGATCTCCCAGGGTCGCCTTGAGGCCCTCCTCAATTTCCAGACGACGGTGATGGACCTCACCGGGCTCGAAATCGCCAACGCTTCCATGCTCGACGAGGGCACGGCCGCGGCCGAGGCCATGATGATGTGCCACCGCCTGAAGGAGGGCGACGCCTCCGCCCACCGCACCTTCTTCGTCTCCGCACGCTGCCACCCGCAGACGATCGACATCGTGCGCACACGCGCCGAACCCCTCGGCATCGACGTCGTCGTCGGGGACCACCGCACCTTCCGGCCCGACGCGGGCTGCTTCGGCGTGCTCGTGCAGTACCCGGACACGACTGGCTCGATCCACGACTTCCAGGAATTCTTCGCCGCCGCCCACGCGGCCGGCGCCTTCACCATCGTCGCAACCGACCTGCTCGCGCTCACGCTCCTGCGCGCCCCGGGCGAGTTCGGAGCCGACGTCGCCGTGGGCTCGGCACAGCGCTTCGGCGTGCCGCTCGGCTTTGGCGGTCCGCACGCCGGCTTCCTCGCCACCAAGGACGCCTTCAAGCGCCAGATGCCCGGTCGCCTCGTCGGCGTTTCCAAGGATGCCCAGGGCGACCCTGCGATGCGCCTCGCCCTCGGCACGCGCGAGCAGCACATCCGCCGCGACAAAGCCACGTCCAACATCTGCACCGCCCAGGTGCTGCTTGCCGTGATGGCCTCGATGTACGCGGTGTACCACGGCCCGGAAGGCCTCCGCCGCATCGCCCGGCGCGTGCGCACGCTGACCTCCCTGCTCGCCGCCGGCCTGCGCGCCGCCGGCGCCTCCGTCAACGCCGAACCCGTCTTCGACACCCTCACAGTCGGCAAGGTCTCCGCCGCCCGCGTGCACGCCAACGCGAACGCCAAGCGCTTCAACCTGCGCACGATCGATGCCTACACCGTCGGGGTCTCCCTCGACGAGACCGCCACGCTCGACGAGGTCCAATCCTTGCTCGCCTGCTTCAGCGAATCCGCCGTCCTGCCTGAAGCCTCCGCCGCCGACCTCGCGTCGGACTACCCGGCTCCGCTCGCGCGCACGTCGTCTTTCCTCACCGCACCGGTCTTCAACCGTTACCACACGGAGCACGAGATGCTGCGCTACATCAAGCGGCTCGAAGCGAAGGACCTTTCGCTCTGCCACTCGATGATTTCGCTGGGTTCGTGCACGATGAAGCTCAACGCCACGAGCGAGATGTTTCCCGTCTCCTGGCCGGAATTCTCCAAGTTGCATCCCTTCGCGCCCGCCGAGCAGACGCGGGGCTATCGCAAGCTCTTCCACGACCTCGAACGCTGGCTCTGCGAGGCGACGGGCTTCGCCGCCGTTTCGCTCCAGCCCAACGCCGGTTCCCAAGGCGAATACGCGGGCCTGCTCGCCATCCGCGCGTACCACGCCAAGCGCGGCGAGGGTCATCGCAACGTCTGCCTCATCCCGACGAGTGCGCACGGCACCAACCCAGCAAGCGCCGCCATGTGCGGCTTTAAGGTCGTGCCGGTCGCCTGCGACGCCCAGGGCAACATCGACCTCGCCGATCTCGAGGCGAAGTCCGCCGCGCACGCGCAGGACCTCGCCGCGCTCATGATCACCTACCCGTCGACCCACGGTGTGTTCGAGACGGCGATCAAGGACATCTGCGCGACGATCCACGCGCGGGGCGGACAGGTCTACATGGACGGCGCCAACATGAACGCCCAGGTCGGCCTCACCTCGCCCGGTCACATCGGGGCCGACGTCTGTCACCTCAACCTGCACAAGACCTTCTGCATTCCGCACGGCGGCGGCGGCCCCGGCATGGGGCCGATCGGCGTGGCTGTGCACCTTGCGCCCTACCTGCCCGGACACCCGCTGGTGAACCCGCGCGGAGACGCCGCAAACGCGGGCAACGGCGCTCCCATCGGAGCGATTTCCGCCGCGCCGTGGGGCAGTGCCTCCATCCTTGTCATCTCGTGGATGTACATCCGCATGATGGGCGCGGACGGCCTGACGGCGGCCACGAAGGTCGCCATCCTCAACGCCAACTACGTGGCCAAGCGCCTCGAGTCCTTCTTCCCCGTGCTCTACCGCGGCAACGCCGGCCTCGTCGCGCACGAGTGCATCGTCGACCTGCGCGGGTGGAAGAAGCACGGCCTCGAAGTCGAGGACGCCGCGAAGCGGCTCATGGACTACGGCTACCACGCCCCGACCATGTCGTTCCCCGTGCCCGGCACCTTCATGATCGAGCCGACCGAAAGCGAGACGAAGGCCGAGCTGGACCGTTTCTGCGACGCGATGATTGCGATTCACGGCGAAATGCAGGCGGTGGCGAACGGCGAGGCCGACAAGGCTTCGAACCCGCTCAAGTTCGCGCCCCACACGGCAAAAGTCGTCTGTGCCGAAACCTGGGAACGCGCCTACTCGCGCGAGCTTGCCGCCTTCCCGACGTCCTTCGTTCGCGAGCACAAGTTCTGGCCGGCGGTCGGTCGCGTGGACAACGTGTACGGCGACCGCAACCTCGTGTGCTCCTGCGTCGGCATGGAGGCCTACGCGTAGAAAAGGAGCGGACCTGCGTCCGCTCCTTTTCTGAGAGGATGCCTGCGGCATCCTTGGGGGGAGCTGGGTCAGGGGACCCGGCCTACAGAGGGAATCTGTGGCTCCCCGGGAGCGCCGACGTCCTCGTCGGCAGGCCGGTCTTGCGACGCGCGCGTGACAGGCGCAGGCTGCGCGCCATGAAACTCCATGTCGTCTGGGGACTGTTTCTCGCGCTCGCGTCGGCCGCGCTCACGCTCGTTTTGTACCTCACGGGCTTTCAAACCGAGAAGCTCGAGACCGGGCAGTTCCTGCAGTGGCTCGGCTTTCCTTTCATGATCGCGATCCTCGCCCTCGGCGGGCGCGCCATCGCCGCCGCGCGGGCGCCCGCAGAGACGGGCTACGGACGCGCGCTCGGCTCGCTGCTGCTGATCGCCCTCTTCGGCGGGCTCTTCGCGGGCGTCTACAACGTGATCCACTTTCAGTTCATCAACCCCGACTTTCCCGACTACGTCACGGCCATGACGGAGCGCCGTCTCGAGGAAATCGGCATGGCGGCTGAACAGGTCGAGGCCGCGGTCAAGATGCAGCGGGCGGTCCTCAAGCCGCCGGTCCAGGGTTTGATGGCCTTTGGCGGGACCTTGTTCTTCGGGCTGATCTTCAGCCTGGTGATCGCCGTCTTCGTGAAGCGCCCGGCCGAGGCCCCGCAGCCGCCCCCGTTGGCATAGCGGGCGGCAGACAGTCCGCGCCGGGTCAGGGGACCCGGCAGTGTCCGAACCAAAGGAGCGAGCAGCGGGTAGCGAGTAGGCGAAAACGCCAGCTATCGCGGCGTGCAGCCGTCGACTTGGCACTCCAAGCTTGGCGCGTTCGTCCAAGAAAAAGGGGCGACCGAAGTCGCCCCTTGAAAAGCTTTCCGTGGTCGTCGCGCCGCTCAGGTGGCGGCGAGGACGGCGGGCTTGATCTCCGGAATGACGTACGGACCGCGGCCGACACGCTTGCGCAGGATGTGGTTGTTGGCGGCCTGCACGAGGGTGGACTCGGCGCCCTTGAACGTCTCCTTGGCCTGATCGATCTGGAGCAGAGGCCCAAGGGTGATCTTGGTCTTGGCGAGGTCGACTTCGTTGGCCTTGAGGTGCTCGGCCATGCGGCCGTAGGCCTCCTTGGTGAGCTCGCTCGAGCGGATGGCCTCGGCGATCTCGGCGTTCGATTTGTCGGCGCCAACGAGGTACGAGAGGTTGCCCAGGTGGCAGAGTGCGGAGGAGTAATGGCAGTCCTCGACCGTCGCGTTGGTGACCTTGCGATCGCGGATGGCCTGCACCCAGTTCTTGCGGTGATCGCCGTTGCCGCCGGCGTTGAGGCGCTGGATCGGCTTGTTGTCGTTGTCGTAGATGGCGGCGGTGCCGTTCTCGGCGACGGCCACATAGCCACCCTCGCACTGCACGATCACGCCGACGCGGGCGCCGCGGTAGGCGTCCATCGCACTCATGCCGGCCTTCATCGGAAGACCGCGCACTTCGAAGATGAGCGGGGCCTTCTCGTAGCCGAAGACAGAGATCTGCGTGTTGGGCGTCTCGCCATCGTCCACGTAGCCGAAGCGTCCGCCCATGCTGAAGACCGTGGAAGGCAGGCCGGGCTCGCCAAGGAACCAGCGGGCGACGTCCATCTGGTGGATGCCTTGATTGGTCATGTCGCCGCCGCCGTAATTCCAGACCCAGTGCCAGTCGTAGTGCACCGGACCGCGGCTCGGGTTGTTGCGGCGCGACGGCACGAGGGCGGCCGGGCCGGTCCACTGGTCGTAATCGATGCTCGACGGGATCGTCTGCGGACCGGTGGTCCGGCCGATGCTCGGGCGGGCCTTGTAGCACAGGCCGCGGGCGTACTTGATCTTGCCGAGGTTGCCTGCGCGAACGTAGGCGAGGGCTTCGGCGATGTCGCGGGAAGAACGGTTCTGCGTGCCGGCGTACACGATGTTCTTGGTGGAGTTGCGCGCGGCCTCGACGGCCTGGCGCCCCTCCCACACGTTGTGCGAAAGCGGCTTTTCGACGTAGACGTCCTTGCCGGCCTGCAGGCCCCAGATCGTCTGAAGCGAGTGCTGATGGTTCGGCGTGCCGAGCACGACCGCGTCGATGTCGGACGCCTCGAGCAGCTTCCGATAATCGGTGTAGGTGCGGGGCTTGAGGCCTTGGGCCTCGCACTCCTGCAGACGCTTGCCCAAGACCTCCTGGTCGACGTCGCAGATCGCGACGAGGCGCGTGCCGGGCATGTCGAAATAGGTGCGGATATGCCCGCGGCCCTGGCCGTTGATGCCCACGACAGCGATGCGAATGTCGCCGGCGGCACTGCCGGGGGCGGCGACGGCGGGAGCGCCTTGCGCGAAGAGCCGGCTGCGGCCGGCGAGAAGGAGGGCACCGCCTCCGACGAAGGATGACTTAAGGAACTGCTTTCGACTCCAGGTTTTCATAGAGGGGTGTGGGTTTGGGAAGAGACCGACAACACGGGACGGCGCCCGCGGGGAGAGGTTACGAAGGATTAAATACGTTAACGTGGAGCGATCCAGTCCACGAGGCCAATTTCGGTTGGATTTTTCGTTAACGTTAAAACGAAGGAAAGGCCGCACCGACGCCCTCGGGATGCAGGTCACTTGCCAGAGCCATGCCTCAAAGACCAGCGAGCGTAACGCCCGGCCGCGCATCATGCAGCCACGGATGTCCTCATCCGTGCGGACACGCCTCCTGTCCGCCATGAATCCACGCCCATGGGGACATGGGCGGCTACATCTAGCCGGGCATCCCATCCGCGAGGTCGCTCAGTTCCTCTCCTAAACTTCAACTTCCCCCTTAAACTGACGCGCAAGGCGCGCCCCGCCCTCACGCTTCGAGCCAGAGCGCCTTCGCGTCGCGGTCGGCGAAGGGTTGGCCGGTGTAGCCCCTGACCTCGCGCGCCATGAGAAAAACGTGCGAGCCCCAGAAGAGGGGCAACGCCGGCAATTCCTCCAACAGGACGTCCTCGGCCGCCTGCAGGTGTTCGAAGCGGAGCGTCGGATCGGTCGCCTCCGCGACTTGAGCGAGCAGGGCGTCGTAGCGGACATCGCTCCATTTTGCCTCGTTGTAGAGGCCACCCGTGACCCAGGGGGAGAGGAAGTACCAGGGATCCTGATACGCACTGGCGTTCCACGATCCGCGGATGAGATCGAACTGCATCGAGCGCTTGCTCGAGATCAGCACGCGCGTCTCCTCGTTCCGCAGTTCCACGCGTACGCCGAGCGTCTCGCGCCACATCTGCTGCAGCGCCTCCGCGACCAGGCGATGGAAGTCGCGGGAGTCGATGACGAGATCGACCGTCGGAAACCCCCGGCCGCCCGGATAGCCGGCCTCGGCCAGCAGAGCCCGCGCCGCCTCGGCGTCGAAACGCAGCCGCGGATTCGCGGTGTAGCCGCCCATGTCGGGCGGGGTGAAGGCGGTGGCCGCGCGCCGGCCTCCCTTGACGACGTTGCGCACGAGACGCTCGCGGTCGGTCGCCAGCGAAAAGGCCCGCCGCACCCTCACGTCGTCGAAGGGCGCCTTCGTCGTATTGAAAGGATAGAAGTAGTTGCCGAGGTCGCCCACGATCCGAAGGAGGTCCGGTTCGTCGCGCTCGTAGGCGGCAATCTTCTGGAGAGGAACGCTGCTCGTGATGTGAAGCTGACCGTTGCGGAAGGCGGTCTCCTCCGTGGTCGGATTCTCGAAGGGCAGATACGTGACGCCCTCGAGCCGCACGGCGGCCGCATTCCAGTAGCGCGCGTTCTTGCGCACGACGATCTCCTGGTTCTGCACCCAGCGCCCGAGCGCGAAGGCCCCGTTGCCCACAAGGTTGCCCGCCCGCGTCCAGGCCGAGGCCCGGTCCGTCCAGCCGCCGTGACGCTCGATGACCGCTCGCGGCACGGGATAAAACTGCGTGAGCGCCCCGGGGAAGAACGGCGTCGGCCGCTCCAGTTCGAACCGGAGCGTGTGCGTATCCACCACCTGCATACCCACGGCATCCCACGACCCGCGCCCGTCGAGGAAGGCGCGCACGCCCCGGACGAAGACGAGCGTGTCTTCGACGTGGGCGGAGGCCATTTCCGGCGCGGCCAGGCGCCGGGCGGACCAGGCGAAATCCTCCGCGGTGACGGGAGTGCCGTCGGACCAGCGTCCGTCGGCGCGCAGGTGAAACGTGTACGTGCGTCCGTCCGGCGAGACCTCCCAGCGCTCCGCCGCCCCGGGTACGGGCCGCAGGGTGGCGGGATCGAGCACGGTCAACCCTTCGAAAAGGGCGGAAACCACCGTCCATTCGGGGGCGCCGCGCACGACGTGGGGGTCGAGGGACTCCGGCTCTGTGCCGTTGCCGCGCAGGAGCATGCCCTCGCGCGCGGCGCTCCGTGCCCGGCTCTCGCGCGCCCCGCAACCGGTCAGGCAGGCGGCCACGGCAGTTCCACTCACGGCAAAGAAGCGGCGGCGATTCAGCATGAACGGACCGTAGCCAACAGAACCGCGAGGGAAATACCGAAGCCCTACAACCAAGGTGGTAATCTCAAAATCGAGCCCAAGTTCAACTGGCGGGAGCCAGCCGGGTCTGCGACCTTGCCGGCGTGTCGCACCTCCGCCTCCGCCCGTTTCTGGCTCTTGCCTTCGCCGCCTCGTCCTGGGCCTCGTCGGTCGAGCGTCATTTCACGGGCAACCCGACGGATGCCCGTCCCGCCGGCGTCCGCCCGGGCCTGCTGCTCGCCGGCGGAGGCGGCGATGTCGACGAGGCGTTCCGGTGGTTCGCGCGACTCGCGGACGGCGGCGACATCGTCGTCCTGCGCGCCTCGGGATCCGACGGATACAACGACTACCTCCACCGCGAGATAGGCGGCTTCAATTCGGTGGAGTCGATCGTCTTCAAGGACATTTCGGCCGCCCACGATCCGCAGGTGCTCGCCTCGCTCGCACGCGCCGAGGCCATCTTCCTCGCCGGAGGCGACCAGTCGCGCTACATCGCCTACTGGCGCGGCACGCCGGTCGGAGCCGCCCTCGCGGCGCACATCGCCGCGGGCCGGCCGCTCGGCGGAACGAGCGCCGGCCTTGCCGTGCTTGGGGAGGCGTATTTCTCCGCCGATCGCGACACCATCGACTCCGCCGCCGCCCTGGCGGATCCTTTCGATCCGCGCATCACGCTCGGCACCGGTTTCCTTGCCCTGCCCGCCCTGGCCGGTGTGTTGACGGACACGCATTTCATGGCCCGCGAGCGCCTGGGGCGCCTCATCGTCTTTCTCGGCCGGCTCGAGGCGGAAGCGCCGCGCCCTCGCCGCTGGGTCGGTCTTGGAGTGGACGAGGCCACGGCCCTCGTCGTCGAGGCCGACGGCACGGCCCGCGTGCTCACCACACGAGGTGGCCGCGTCTGGCTCGTGCAACCCAGGCAACCCGCCTCGGCGCTGACCCCCGGACAACCGCTCTCGGTCGAGGGCGTGACCGTGACCGGACTCGGTCCGGAGAGCCGCCTGCACCTTCCCTCCCTGGAGATCTCCGGCCCCGTCGAACGGCGGACGGTGTCGATCCAGGAGGGCCGCCTGCTGGATTCGCCATGAGCGTACCTGTATCCATCCTTTCGTTACCGAATCGCGTCGACGCCCACCTGCGGCGCCTGACGACGTGGGCCAACGTCAACTCCGGCTCGGAGAATCCCGCCGGCCTCGATGCGATGGCCGGTTTGCTGGCCGACGCCCTCCGCGAGCTGCCGGGCGAGGTCGACTTCGTTTCCGCAGGATCGCGTCGGATCGTGCGGGCACGCTGCCGGCCAAAGGCACCGCTCCGCGTGTTGTGCAACGGGCACTACGACACCGTCTACGAAGCGGACCACCCCTTCCAGGTCTGCCGTCTCGCCGGGGACGGGATCCTCAACGGACCGGGCGTCGCCGACATGAAAGGGGGCATCGTCACCCTGCTCGCGGCCCTCGCCGCCTTCGAGGACTCGCCGCAAGCCGAACGCATCGGCTGGGAGGTCCTGCTCACGCCCGATGAGGAGATCGGCTCCACCGCCAGCGCCCCCGCCCTGGCCGAGGCCGCCCGGCGCAACCACTTCGGTCTCGTCTTCGAGCCGGCCCGGCCCGGCGGCGAGATCATCCACTCGCGCAAGGGCACCGGCGCCTTCGTGGTGCGCTGCCGCGGTCGTTCCGCGCACGGCGCCCAACCCGAGGCCGGCCGCAACGCCATCCTCGCGCTGTCGTCCTTCCTGATCGCCGCGGGCCGGCTGCCGCGCGAGTTGCCGGACGTCCTCCTCAACGTGGGCAAGGTGCGCGGAGGCGGCGCGATCAACATCGTGCCCGACCAGGCCGAGGCCGAACTGCACGTACGCATCACGCAGACCGCCCAGCAGGCCGAGGTGATCGCCCGCCTGCATGCGCTCGCCGCCCGCGTCGGCGCGGAGACGGAATGCACCCTCACGGTCGAGGGCAGCTTCGATCGTCCCCCCAAGGAGTGCCGTCCGGCCGAAATCGTCGCCTTCGGGGCGTGGCAGAGGATCGTCGCCGACCTTGACCTTCCCCCTGTCGACTGGGTTCACAGCGGCGGCGGATCCGATGGCAACCTGCTCTCGGCCGCCGGCTTGCCCTGCCTCGACGGCGTGGGACCGATCGGCGGGGACCTGCACAGCGAAACCGAGTGGGTCGACGTGCCTTCGATCGGGCGACGCGCCCAGATCGCCGCGCTTTTTCTCCACCGGCTTGCGACGGGCGAAATCGAGCTACCTTTGACTCATGCCAAGGTTGCGTCCCATTCATGAGCGCGACCTGCCTGGACTCGTCGCCCTCGCCCGCTCCATCCAGGGCGGCCTGACCTCGCTGCCGCCCGAGGAAAGCTTCCTGCGCGAGCGGATCGACGATTCCCTCCGCGCCTTCGCCCCGCGTGTGCGCAAGCCCGGCGCCGAATTCTACCTCTTCGTCCTCGAAGACGAGGCCACCGGCGACCTGCTCGGCACCAGCGGTCTCGCCGCCCGCGTCGGCGGTTTCGAACCCTTCTACAGCTACGAGCGTCGCGTCGAGGTTCACGCCCATCCGCCCCTCGCGATCTCGCACGAGGTCGTCGTCCTCCACCCCAAACGCGTCCATCAGGGTCCGACCGAACTCTGCTCGCTCTTCCTGAAGGCCAATGCCCGCCGGGCCGGGCTCGGACGTCTGCTCTCGCTCGGTCGCTTTCTCTTCATGGCGGCCTTCCCCGAGCGATTCACGGCCACCGTGATCGCCGAGTTGCGCGGCTACGCCGACCCGCTGGGACGCTCGCCCTTCTGGGAGGCCGTCGGTCGCCACTTCTACGGCCATGACTTCGCCACCGCCGACCGGTTGAGCGGGCTTGGGCACAAGGACTACATCGCCAACCTCATGCCCGCCCACCCGATCTATGTGCCGCTGCTGCCACCCGATGCCCAGGCGGCGATCGGACGCGTGCATCCCGAGACCGAGCCCGCGTGGGCGATGCTTCGCGCCGAGGGCTTCGCCCCCACCGAGGAGGTCGATCTCTTCGACGCCGGCCCGCTTGTGCGGGCCGAGGTCGCCCTGCTCCGCAGCCTGCGGCTGCTGCGCGTCGGACGCCTGCGCGAGATCGCGAGCGAACCGCCCGAAGGTCCCGTTCACCTGCTGTCCTCGCGCGGCCTCGATTTCCGCGCCACGCTCGGTGCCGTCAGCGTGGACGACGCCGGCGACGTGACCTTGGACGCCGCCACCGCCCGCGCCCTCGAATGCCAAGAGGGCGACCCCGTGGCCTTTGTGCCCTTGCGATAACCCAGCCATGATTCGCCAGCCAAGAGCACCTCACGTTTCGGCTGGAGCGGCTCGCCCGTAACGAGGCGCGCCAACCGACACCTTCAGAACCCATGCCGCTCCTCACCTCGCATGATCCTTCCACCGGCGAAGTCGTCTGGTCCGGCCAGGCCGCATCGCCCGACGCGGTCGATGCCGCCGTGCGCACCGCCCGGGAAGCCTTCGTCCCCTGGTCGCGTCGTCCGCTCGCCGAACGAGCAACCGTGCTCCGCGCCTTTGCCACGGTCCTGGGCCAACGAGCGGACGCCCTGGCGGCGGCCATCTCGCGCGAGGTTGGCAAGCCCGGCTGGGAGGCGCGCACGGAGGTGCAGTCGATGATCGGCAAGATCGACCTCTCCCTCCGTGCCCATGACCAGCGTTGCGGGGAATTCCGCGGCGGACCGGCGGTCACCCGTTTTCGTCCCCACGGGGTCGTCGCCGTCTTCGGTCCGTTCAACTTTCCCGGACACCTGCCCAACGGTCACATCGCCCCCGCGCTGCTCGCCGGCAACACCGTGGTCTTCAAGCCCAGCGAACACGCCCCGCTCGTGGCCGAACTCACCGTCGCCGCCTGGCGGGAAGCCGGCCTGCCGTCGGGAGCGCTGCAACTCGTGCAAGGCGCACGGGAGACCGGTGCCGCCCTCGCCGCCCACGCGGGTCTCGACGGCCTTTTCTTCACGGGCAGCGCCCGCACCGGGCTGCATCTTGCGCGGCTGAACCTCGAGACGCCCCACCGGATCCTCGCCCTCGAGATGGGCGGCAACAACCCGCTCATCGTCTGGCCACCTTGCGATCCCGAGGCGGCCGCGTTGCTCGTCGTCCAGTCCGCCTATGCGACCGCCGGCCAGCGCTGCACCTGCGCCCGGCGCCTGCTCGTGCCCGACGATGGCGACGGCGAACGCTTCCTCGCGACGCTCGAATCCCTCGTGCGTCGGATTCGCGTCGGTCCGCCCAGCGCCCAACCCGAGCCTTTCATGGGACCGGTCATCTCCCCGGAAGCCGCCGCCGCCGTGCTCGCCCGACAGGAGGCGCTGCTGGCCCGCGGCGCGACTGCCCGCGTGCGCAGCCGCGCCCTGCAACCGGGCACCGGCCTGCTCTCGCCGGGACTGCTCGACGCGACCGACGTGACGGACCGCGAGGACGAGGAAGTCTTCGGTCCCCTGCTGCAGGTGATCCGCGTGCCCGACTTCCCCGCCGCCCTGCGCGAGGCCAACGCCACGCGCTACGGACTCGCCGCCGGACTCATTTGCGACGATCGCACGCGTTACGAAACCTTCGCCACCGCCGCCCGGGCCGGCATCGTCAACTGGAACCATCCGCTCACCGGCGCGAGCGGCGCCGCGCCTTTCGGCGGACTCGGGCTGAGCGGCAACCATCGCCCGAGCGGGTTCTTCGCCGCGGACTACTGCAGCCACCCCGTCGCCAGCATGGAGTCACCGGTCGCGGCGCCGCCCGCAGCCTGGCCCATCGGACTCGAACGATGAATGCGAAACCACGGACCTCCGCCTCTGTCCCCGCCGCCGTGGAGGTGAACTTCGACGGGCTGGTCGGCCCCACCCACAACTACGCCGGACTGTCCTCGGGCAATCTCGCGTCGACCTCCCACCGGGGACGCGTCTCGAATCCGCGCGCGGCCGCGTTGCAAGGCCTCGCCAAGGCGAAGGCCCTCGCCGACCTCGGGCTCGCCCAGGCGATCCTGCCGCCGCACCCCAGGCCTGACGTCGAGGCGCTGCGACGCTTCGGCTTCTCCGGTTCCGACGAGGCCGTGCTCCGCGCCGCCGCGCGCCAGACTCCCGCGCTGCTCGCCGCCTGCGCCTCGGCCTCGAGCATGTGGGTGGCCAATGCCGCCACCGTCACGCCCTCGAGCGACAGCGGCGACGGGCGCGTGCACTTCACCCCTGCGAATCTCTCGGCCAAGCTGCATCGCTCCCTCGAACCCGCCCAGACGGCCCGGATCCTCCGCGCGCTCTTTCGCGACGAGGCCCGGTTCGCCGTGCATCCGCCGGTGCCCGCAGCCCAGGGCCTCGGCGACGAGGGTGCCGCCAATCACACGCGCTTCGCGCCCCGCGCCGGCGCCCGCGGCCTCCACCTCTTCGTCCACGGCCATTCCGTATTCAGTCCGCAAGGACAGCTCCCGCGCCGCTTCGCCCCGCGGCAGGCGCGCGAGGCTTCCGAAGCCGTCGTCCGGGCCCACGGCCTCCGCGCCGACGACGTGGTCCACGCGCGCCAGCACCCGGAGGCGATCGACGCCGGGGTGTTCCACAACGACGTCATCTCCACGGGCAACGACGCCGTCTTTCTCTGCCACGAACGCGCCTTCGCCGACTCCGCCGGCGTGCTCGCCCGCCTGCGTGCGCGCTTTGCGGCCCTGCACCGCGGCGGCGAACTGCATGTCGTGAAGGTGCCGGAGAAGCGCGTTTCCCTGCGCGAGGCCGTCCGCACGTACCTTTTCAACTCCCAGCTGGTGACCCTGCCGGCGGGAGCGATGCTGCTCGTCGCCCCCGAGGAGTGCGCACGCAGCCGGTCGGTGCGCGCCTTCCTCGAGGAACTCATCGCGTCCGGCCGCACGCCCCTGCGCGAGGTCCGCCATTTCGACCTGCGGGAAAGCATGCACAACGGCGGAGGGCCCGCCTGCCTGCGCCTGCGCGTGACCCTGACCGACGAGGAGCGCGCCGCGGTGCCGCCGGGCGTCTTCGTCGACGACCTCTCCCACGCGATCCTCGTGGCCTGGGTGCGCAAGCACTACCGCGAACGGCTTGCCCCGGACGACCTCGCCGATCCCCATCTCCTCGAGGAAAGCCGCCGCGCACTCGACGAACTGACCGGCCTGCTCGGTCTCGGCTCGATCTACCCCTTCCAGACCGCCGGCTGCTAGCCCATATTTCGCCGGCAAAGACGCAGCGTTTCGCGAGGATTGCGTAGGAGCGGCTTTACGCCGCGATGAACACCGTCCGCTAGCCATCGCGGCGTAAAGCCGCTCCTACGCCCACACCTTTCATCTGGTGAAAGAGGCGGGCTAGACCGCGCCTCCTCGCGGGCGCATCGCAAAACGGACGATCGACAGCACGAGCATGTAGCCGGCGGCCGGCCACGCGACCAACGCGATCTCGAACGGCCAGAGGTTGTGCGAGGTGGGATCGCGCAGGGTGTCGACAACGATTCTCGCGACGACGAAGCCCAGCGCCGCCACGGGAGCGAGCGGCGCGAGCCGCCAGAGCCCCGACCATCGCCAAAGCGCCCAGAGCGGCCACAGGGTGCCCGCCAGAATACCGGCCAGGCCCAGGACCATCGTGCCAACGAAGAGTGCTTGTTCGCCCATCGTGGAAGGCTGCTCCGCCGCCATCCGCGCATCGCGTCCGATGGCCGCCTGATCGGCCGCCCGCAGGGGCGCCGCCCAGGCTGGCTCGGCATGCCTCGCCGGCCCCTGGCCGCCGATCGACAGAATCACGGGCACCGTCTCGCTCCACACCGTCGCGCCGTCCCGCACGGCGACCGCCGTGACGCGCACCGCGTCGATCTGGAGCCCCGGTTTGGAGACAGCGAACCATCCCAGGGTATCCCCGGCGCCGACGTGGAGGGGCGACGCATGGGAGAAAATTTCCCGGACGGGCTCGCCCCGCCATTCCGGACGCGCCCAGATGCGCACCGGCTGCCCCGCCGAATATCGCAGGTGGAGGAAGAACGACTCGCCGGCCGCAAGGGTCGCCTCGCGCGAGGGCGAGAGCTCGACGACTGTTACCGTCACTGCCTCGCCGCCTTCCTGCGCACCGGCGCCCGGCCCCGTCGCGAGGAGCAGCATGGCCAGCACCGCGGTCGCACCCATTCGCATGGTGGCAACCCTACGGACCGCCACACCCCCGGCGAGCCCGAAACCCGGCACCGCCCTCTGCGCTCCCTTCAGCACAACGGCTTCGGGTTGGTCGGCACCGATTCTGCTCTCCGCCTGCCATGCCTCGTTGCCTGCGTTTGTCCCTTCTCCCCGCGCTCGCCTGTCTGCTCGCCGTCCTGCCGCTTTCCGCGGCGGAGCGGCCGGGCGTTGACTATCTTCCTCCCGCAGACGCCGCCCTCGTCGATGCGCAGATGCCCGGAGCACGCCGACTGCCCGGCGGCATTCGTTTCCTGGAGCTCAAGCCGGGCGAAGGTCCGCTGATCCGGAAGGGTGACCGCGTGAACGCGCTCTACGTCGGGCGGCTCATCGATGGCACGATCTTCAACCAAAAGCGCAGCCGCTTCCACTCCTACCGGTTCCAGGTCGGCGCCCAGCCGCGCCAGGTCATCCGTGGATGGGAGGAGGCCCTGTTGCACATGCAGGCCGGCGGCACCTACCAGGTGGCGATTCCCTCCGAATTCGCCTACCGCGACTACGGCCGCCCTGGTCAGGTGCCGCCGCACGCAACCGTGATCTTCGAAATCGAGATCCTCAAAGTCGCGCCCGTCTCCCGCCCTGCGCAGGGCTGAGCGCCTTCGCCGGATCGCTGCTCATCGCCTGCTCCGGTGCATCCGCCGCAACCCTTCAGCTCAACACGACCGCTCATTCCGATGCCGGCGGGGTCTTCGCCGTCACCCAATACGGAACCTTCGCCACCTGAAGGCTCAGGACGGAGTATGAAGTTGCCCGTCGGCCTCACGCGTCTTGTGGTCGCTCCCATGCTGATCGACTGCGCCCGCCTCGCTTCCCGCCTCGACGATCCGCGCGTGATCGTCTTCGACTGCCGCCACGACCTGGGCGACCCGACCAAAGGTGCCCGCCTCTACGCCGAGGGGCATGTGCCTGGCGCCTCATTCGCACCGGTCGACTCGGCGCTGTCCGGTCCGAAGACCGGCACCAACGGCCGCCATCCCCTGCCGAGCCCGGAGCGCTTCGCCCGCTTTCTCGCCGACCACGGGGTGAATCCCGACTCCGAGGTCGTCGCCTACGACGACGCCGGCGGCATGTACGCCGCGCGCCTGTGGTGGCTCGCGCGCTGGATCGGATTCCCGCACGTCTCCCTTCTCGACGGCGGTCTGCCCAAATGGGTCGCGGACGGTCATGCACTCTCCGTGCTCACGCCGCGGCCGCGGCGCCCGGGAACCCTCGTTGCCCAGCCCCGACCCGACCTGCTCGCGGATGCCGGCGAGATCCTGGCGAGCCTCGCCCACGGAGGCCTGCGCGTCGTCGATGCCCGCGCCCCGGAACGCTACCGCGGCGACGTCGAACCGATCGACCCGGTGGCCGGCCACATCCCGGGGGCCTGCAATCGCTTCTACAAACAGAACCTCGAGGCGGACGGCCGGCTGCGTCCCGCGGCGGACCTGCACCGCGAGTTCGCCGAACTCCTGGCGGGCCGCCCGGCGGACACGCTGGTCCACCAATGCGGCTCCGGCATCACCGCCTGCGCCAACCTCTTCGCCATGGAGTATGCCGGCCTGCCCGGTTCCCGTCTCTACGCAGGCTCCTGGAGCGAATGGATCGCCGACCCGGCGCGACCGGTGGCGCGGGGCTAGCCTCAAGTTTCACCGGCTAAGCCGCCGCGTTTCGCATGGATTGCGTAGGAGCGGCTTTACGCCGCGATGGACACCGTCCGCCAGCCATCGCGGCGTAAAGCCGCTCCTACTCCCAAACCTTTCTTCAGGTGATAATAGCGGGCTAGCCGGGCGGCGGACTTACCGGGCGGGATTGAGCACATCCGGCGGGAGGTACTCTTTGCCGAAAATCGGAGGCTCACCAATCCCCGGACCGCCCTGCTTCAACGTTTCGGTCGTCTCCCGCAAGCTGCCCGCACGGACGCGACCGGTAGAGACCGGTTCCAGGACGGTGTCTCCATCAAGCCGATACCGAAGCATCCGCGCCGCGTGCCTCACCTCGACACGAGTTTCCGACGATTGAAGGAGGGACTCGACAATCAGTCGGGACGTGTCCGCATCGCCGGCCCGGCTGCGAATCACCGCCAAGGCCAGCAAGGTTCGGTCGCGACGGGGCAGGTTCCCCGCCATCGATTGCAGACGGTTCACTGCATGGACGCGGATCGAAGGCGAACGCGCCTCCACTTCGGCCAGCAGCTCAACCGCTTCGGCGTAACCGGGCCTCAGGGCAAGCGCCCGGTCCACCCAGCGCTGCACGTCGAAGGCATCCTCCGGCGAGAGCTGACGTTCGAACTCGGCAAGGTCGAATCCACCCATGCGATCCCGCGTCATCGCCACATAGAGATAGGGGTTGTCGCTGCCGCGCTCGGCTCCGGCCGCCCAGTACTCACGGGCCGTCGCGTGTTCCCCGTCCTTGGAGGCGATGGCGGCGAGCACTTCGTACGGCCGGGGCGAATTCGGGTCGCGGGAGCGCAGCTGAAGGACGCGTTCCGTCAAATCCACGTCGTCGCGGATGCGAAACTCCAGATTGGCCAATTCGACGTCACGCTCGAATTCGGAGGCCGGCCGGACCTCGATGGCGCCTTCATCGACCGCTTTCGCCGGAATCCTCCGAATCCGGTAGCGACCGCCGTCAAAGTACTGGCGCAAGGCGAAGTCGTAGGAGCGCAGGTCATGCCCGAAGATCCGTCGAAACAGACGGCCGGCGTCCACGTCCGGCTCGCGGAGACCCTCGATGTAGGCGGCGAGTTTCTCGTAATTCCCCCCTTCCGTGCCGCAGAAGAGATAATGAACGAAAGCCCAAGCCTGAGCATAAAAGAGACCGCCGCGCAGCTCTTCGTTGTAATGCGGAGACGACTTGTCGACGGCGATCAATTCCTCGATCGGCAACATCGAGTACTCCGACAAGACGTAGGCATACAACTGCTTTGGTGCCCCGATCTCCGCATATTGCCCGACAATCCGCAGGGTGGAAAACACCTCGGCCAGGCCTTCTTCCAACCACAAGGGCAGGTTAAGACCCCGTGCATGCGTGAGCAGGTGAAAGTACTCGTGGTGGATCGTCTCGATCGGATCCTGCCCCGCATCCGCTTCGCTCCGGGGCAGCAGGGCAATGACTGCCTCGTCAGGCGCTCCAATGAAGTATCCGCTGACGTCGTTCCTCGGCTTTCCGTTGAAATGCGGCGCATAGGGGCGGAAGGATTTGCGGGAGGGGAACAGATACACCCGCAACCTTGGCTCCCGGGCCTCACCGATCGGAAATACGCCAAGCACGTTCGCGCGAAACCGTTCCAACTCGAGCAAGAGCCGGCGCGTCTCGCGTTCCGACGATCCGCTCAGCACCTGAAAGTTCGGGCTCGTTCCCACCAGCCACTTCTGGCCGGGGCACTCCAACGCACCGAACAGGAGCACCAAGAATCCGCAAATCACACCGCGACACCGGATCACATGCGTCAACATAGGGGTAGAGCATCAGATACGAGGTGCTTTCACGTGGCGCAAAGCTATTCAGTTTCAAGACGCGGGTGCGATACCGCCATGCCTGCTCGAAGACCCATCCCCCGGTTGAGGATCGCACACGTCTAGAATATTGTTTCCGAACAACATCGATGAATCCCCGTTTCCTCCTCCACCGCCCCCTCGCCTGGATTGTCAGTATGATCGTCGCCACCTTTGCGCACGCCGCCGAGCCCGCCGGCGGGGCGCTCGCCGGCGAACGCTTTCGGGTCATCGTTTCGACCGACATCGGCGGCTCGGACCCCGACGACTTCCAGTCGATGGTCCACTACCTCGTTTACGCCGACTTGTTCGACACGGAGGGGCTGATCTCCTCGCCGCCCCATGCCGGCCGCAAGGAACACATCCTGGAATCGCTCGAGGCCTATGAGGCGGACTACCCGAAACTCAAGGCGCGCTCCGATCGTTTCCCGTCCCCCGACGCGCTGCGCGCGATCACCAAGCAGGGTGCGACGGACGCGGCGCCGCCCGCCGGTTACTCCACGCCCACCGAGGGCTCGCGCTGGATCATCGAACGCGCCCGCGCCGACGATCCGCGGCCGCTCTGGATCCAGGTCTGGGGCTCGATCACCGACGTCGCCCAGGCCCTGCACGACGCCCCCGACATCAAACCCAAGCTGCGCGTCTATTTCATCAGCTCGTGGAACCGCCGCATGGACCAGGCCTCGCGCGACTACGTGATCCAGAACCACCCGGACATCTGGCTCATCGAATGCGAGACCACCTTCCGCGGCATGTACGTGGGCGGCAACCACGAGGGCGACCTCGACAACCGCGCCTTCCTCGCCCGCCACGTCAAGGGGCGCGGCGCCCTCGGCGACCTGCTCGTCGCCAAGAAGAACGACATCAAGATGGGCGACACCCCGGCCGTCCTGTATTTGCTTCGTGGTGACGCGGAGAATCCCGAGAGCCCCAGCTGGGGCGGCGCCTTTGTCCGCCCCGACCCCGCCCGGCCGACCTACTGGACCTGCAACCCCAACCCGGCCCTGCAGGAGCGCACCTTCCCCGGCGTCCGCACCGTCAGCCGCTGGCGCGAAGCCTACCTGCGCGACTGGCAGGCGCGCATGGCGTGGCTCGCGGAGTAAGCCAGACTTTCTGCGTAAACATCCTGCAACGACGGTCTGCGTGCTTGCCGCGGGACGTCCTTGCCGCCTCGGTGAAAGCATGAACGCGCTTCATGCCCCGCCCCGTCCTTCCGCGCGCCCGGCGACGTCCGTCGCTCCCGCCGCCTCCCTCGCCCTCGCCGCCCTCCTGACGATCGGCGCGGGTCCCGCCTCCGCTCATCCCGGACACGTTCACTTCGCCCCGACGGACGCCGCGGCCAGCGAGATCCCCGCCGACCGTGCCTGGCTGGCCGGCGATCATCACGTGCACAGCGAATTCAGCGTCGGCTACGATCGCTCGACCAATCCACCCACCCCCATCATTGCTGGCGACGCGATCTATCCGATCGCCACCAACGCACGCATGGGCCGGCGTTACGGGCTCGCCTGGATGGTCGCGACCGACCACGGCGGACCCAACCATGCCAAACTCAACGTCGAGCAGGCTTATCCTTCCTTCCTCGAGTCGCGGCGCGATGTGCCCGAGGTGATCCAGTTTTGGGGCATGGAATTCGACACACCTGCGGCCGACCACAGCAGCATCATCCTTCCGCACACCGAGGATGAGTCGGCCCGTCTGCACGAACTCGAGTCGCTGTTCTCAAAGCGCGAGGTCTTCCCCCTCGATCCGGGCCGCGACACCGAAGAGAAGATGATCGAGGCCCTGCGTCACATGCGCGCCCTTGAGCAACCTCCCATCGTCATCGCCCACCACCCCTCCCGCTCGGCGCGGGCGCCCGACGTCTACGGACTCACCCAACCCTCCGAGTTGCGCGGATGGAACGACGCGGCGCCCAACGTTGCCGTCGGCATGGAAGGTTCGCCCGGCCATCAGGCTGCGGCCCTCGAACCCGATCTTTCGTTGAGCGAGGACCGGCGGGGCGGCTACCGCAATTTTCCCACCATGGGCGGCTTCGACCAGATGACCGCCCGCCTCGGAGGCTTCTGGGATTCGATGCTCGGCGAAGGCCGCCGCTGGTGGATCACCGCCACATCCGACTCGCACAAGAACTGGCGCGAAGGCGGCAGCGACTTCTGGCCGGGCGAGTACTCGAAGACCTACGTCCATGCCGCCAGAACGCACCACGACATCCTCGACGGACTCCGCCACGGACGCGTCTTCGTAACGACCGGCGACCTCATCTCGGAGCTGTACGTTTCGGTCGCGACCCAGGGCGGCAACGAACCCGCGGCGATCGGCGGCACGCTGAAGATCCCCGCCAACACCAAGCTCGTCGAAGTCGCGATCCGTTTTCGACCACCTTCCATGCCGAACGCCCGCGGCCAGATCCCGCAGGTCGCGCGCGTCGACCTCATCGTAGGGTCCATCACCGGTCCCGTCGCCGACCGGAATGCCACCTCAAATCCGACCACACGCATCGAGCACCGCTTCGCCCCGCGTTATTGGAAGCTTGAAGACGGCTACCTGACAATGCGTCACACGATGATGGCGCCCGACGGCGATTTCTACGTGCGTGTCCGCGGCACGAATACGGACGAACTCGAGCCCTCCATCGATCCGGCCGGCGAAGACCCGTGGTCCGACCTCTGGTTCTATGCCAATCCCATCTTCGTCGAACGCGTGCGCTAGCCCGCTTGTTTTACCCGCACAGACGCAACGTTTCGCAAGGATTGCGTAGGAGCGGCTTTACGCCGCGATGAACACCGTCCGCCAGCCATCGCGGCGTAAAGCCGCTCCTACCTCCAATCCATTCAATTGGCGAGACATGCGGACTGGCGCAGAGGTCGCGGCGTTCAACCATTGCGACAGACCCCTCCCCGCCTTCTGCGGCCTCCTGGAGAACCGTTTGATTGCGCCGCTCCTTTCCCCCACCGTCACCCCACCCTGAACTTTCATGAAACGCCGTCACTTCCTTGGCACGCTCTCCGTCGGCGGCGTGGCCGCCGCCCTCGGCCAGTCCCCGAAGGCCCCGTCTGCCCCAGCCACTTCCCCGCTCGTCCGCACCCCGCTCGTCCTCATGGCTCCGCGCGAAGACGGCATCGAAGCGATCTGGGCCGTGAGCCGGCGCAGCCGCGGCTGGCTCGAACTCATCCGCGAATCCGGCACCCCCGAAATCGTCCGCACCGATCCCTTCGGCTTCGTGCCCCAGGGCGACCAGATTCTTCGTCTGCGCCTGACCGGGCTCGCCCCCGGTACGCACTACCGCGTGCGCGCCCACACCGAGGCGGTCGACGACCGCGAAGCCTCCGTCGGCGACTGGAAAACCTTTCGCACGCTGGACCCCACCGCCACCGGCACGCGCTTCGTCGTGTGGAACGACACCCACGAGAATGCGGAAACCCTGCGCGCCCTCCATGCCGTCACGCCGGCGGCCAACTTCCTCGTCTGGAACGGCGACACCTGCAACGACTGGAAGAGCGAGGACCTCTTTGTTCCGGTGCTGCTGCATCCCGGCGGCTGCGACATCACGGAAGGCCGTCCGCTGATCCTGAGTTTCGGCAACCACGACGTGCGCGGAGCGCATGCCTTTCGCATGCCCGAACTCATCGCCACGCCCCACGGCCGGCCCTTCTCCGCCTTTCGCTCCGGGCCGGTGGCGGCGATCGTCCTGCACACGGGCGAGGACAAGCCCGACGACCATCCGGGCTTCCAAGGCCGCGTCTCCTTCGACGCCTTGCGCGCCGAGCAGGCGGCCTGGTTGAAGGAGACGATCCGGAAACCGGAGTTTCGCGACGCCCCCTTCCGCCTGGTCTTTTGTCACATTCCCCTGCGATGGATCGACGAAAGCCCGCAGGACTACGCCAACCGTGGCTTCGACCGTCACAGCGGTCGCAGTCGCGCGGCGTGGCACGACGCCCTCGTAGCCTGGAAGGCGCAAGTCATCGTCTCCGGCCACACACACCGCCCGGAGTGGCTGCCCCCGACGGACGCCTTCCCGTACGGCCAGCTGATCGGCGGCGGACCGCAGCAGGATCGCGCCACCTGGATCGAGGGCATCGCGGACGCCGCCGCGCTCCGCCTCGTCCAACGCAATCTGGAGGGAACGGTGTTGCACACCGTCGACCTGAAGCCGGTCGCCTGACGGTGAAGGCGTAGGGGGGGAATGAAGGGCCGACGAGGACGTCGGCGCTCCCAGGGGCGCGCTTACAAGACCGCCTTGAGGGCTTTGCGCGGACAGGCGGTTGCCGATGGTGCGGCTCGCCGACCAAGCCCGTGTCCGTCAGGACACGGCGTCCGCCGCTTCTTCGCCGAAGACGGCCTTCACGTAGTTCTCGACGTCGAAGGGCTGGAGGTCTTCCGGTTGTTCGCCGAGTCCGAGGAAGTAGATGGGCAGCTTCAGCTCGCGCCAGATGCCGACGATGGCGCCGCCGCGGCTGGTGCCGTCGAGCTTGGTGACGACGAGGCCGGTGAGTCCGAAGCTCTGGTGAAACGCGCGCGCCTGTTCGATGGAGTTGGTGCCGAGGGAACCGTCGACCACGAGCCAGCGGTGCTGGGGCGCGGTCTCGTCGTGCTTCTGGAGCACGCGCCGGATCTTCGCGAGTTCCTCCATGAGGTTGTGCTTGGTATGGAGACGGCCGGCGGTGTCGATGAGCAGATACTCGCGGTGGCGCGCCTTCGCGGCCTGCCAGGCGTCGAAGGCGACCGCCGCGGCGTCAGCGCCGGTGTGACTGGCCACAACTTCGAGATCGAGACGCTCGCCCCAGGTCTTGAGTTGCTCGACGGCGGCGGCGCGGAAGGTGTCGCAGGCGGCGAGGATGACGGAGCGTCCGTCCTGCTTGAGTTTCCAGGCCAGCTTGGCGGAGGTCGTCGTCTTGCCGGAGCCATTGACGCCGATCAACGCGATGACGGTCGGATTGCCGTTGGCGGAAGGCGGCGGGAACACGCCCTCGGAGCCCGCGAGCACGCGGCGCAGGACAGCCGCGCCGATGGCAGCGGCCTGGCGGCCCTGCAGGTCCTTCTCGCGCTTGTAGGCCTCCTTGATCTCGCGAATGACCTCCTCCGTGGTCTGCACGCCGAAGTCGGCCGTGTAGAGCGCCTCCTCCAGCTCGTCGAGCGAGGCGGCATCGATCTTCCGTCCGCCAAAGAGCCCGCGCGTCTTCTGCGAGATCGCCGTGACGGTCTTGGCGAGGCCGTCTTTGAATTTCTTGAACAGGCCAAACATGCTATCTGGAACTCAGGAACTCTGGAAGGAACCCTCGGATTGCTCCGGGGCGATGCGACGGATGGTCAGAGGCATCGTGTGAAAATTGAGGATAAGGCCATCCGTTATCCCAGCCGCCTTCATCTGGGAACGGCCGATAACGAAGAATATGTCTTCAATGGCCTTAACCGCCTTGAGCTCAACCAAGAGCTTTCCCGCTACCAAGATATCCAGTCGGTGCTCCCCCACTTCGGTATCCCGATAAAACAGCTTGATGGCTTTTTGCTTCTCAAATGCGAGGCCTTGGACCCGCAGTTCGACGCACAACGCGCTTTCATAGACCGATTCGATGAACCCGGGCCCCAGTGCCTTGTGCACGCGGATGGCAGCGTCGATCACCCGCCCACTCAGATCCTTGTTGCCCAACTCAGCCATTTCCAGAGTTCCTGAGTTCCAGATAGAAGGTCACTCCGCCTTTCTCGCATCGCGGCCGAGCTGGTCCTTGAGGCGGTCGAGGATGCCGTTGATGAAGCGCTTCGCGTCGGCGTTGGAGAACTGCTTGGAGAGGTCGATCGCCTCATTGATCGTGACGACGGGCGGGATGTCCTTGCGGAACATCATCTCAAAGATGGCCACGCGCAGGATGGCGAGGTCGATGCGGGCGATGCGTTCGAACTCCCAGTTGTGGGCGAGCGCCTTGATGTGCGCATCGATCTCCCCGAGGTGTTCAAGGGTGCCGTGGATGAGTTCCTCGCCAAAGGCGTAGGTCTCCCGCGGCTGTTCCATGTTCTCGAAGAACGCGTAGAGGTCCTGCACGAGATTCGCGGGCTTGTTGAGGCTCCACGCGTACAGGTATTGCATCGCCGCGACGCGGCCGGCGCGGCGAAGGGCGAACTGGGCTTTGCTCATGAGGAAAGTCGCTTTCTCAACGCGGCCATCTCGAGGGCGGCCTGGGCGAACTCGGCGCCGCGGTCGATCTTCCCGAGACAGCGTTCCTCGGCCTGGGCCAGGTTCTCGGCCACGACGACGCCGGTGATCACCGGCACGCCGGCGTCGAGGCTGACCCGCAGCAACCCGTCCGTCGCCGCCTGCGCAACCAGTTCGTAGTGCAGGGTGCCGCCGCGGACGATGACGCCGAGCGCCACGACAACGTCGCACTTTCGGCGGCGCAGCAGCAGTTGCACGGCGGAAGGCAGCTCGTTCGAGCCGGGCACGCGTTCCACGACGAGGCGCTTCTCCTTCACGCCGGCGGCGCGCAGGCGCCCCGTCACCTGGGTCAGGAGGGCCTCGACCAGACGCGCGTTGTAACGGGCGGCCACGACGCCCACGGTGAAGGGCGATCCGTCGAGGGACAGGTGCGTGGGTGTGTCGAGGCTCATGGGAAAGAAGGAAAGGAAGGTGTGCGCGCTGCCCGGACGCGGCGCAACCCCTTTTCCGAACTCAGAGCGTGACCTGTTCGACGATCTCGAGAGCGTAGCCTTCGAGGCCGACGACCTTGCGCGGGTTGTTGGTCAGGAGCCGGATCTTGCGCAGGCCGAGGGCCCCGAGGATCTGGGCCCCGATGCCGTAGTCGCGAAAACCCATGCCCGCGCCGCCCTCGCCCGCGCGGTGGTCTAGGCGCCGGATCACATCGGCTCCGCCCTGGGCGTGCTCCATGTAAAGCATGACCCCGCGGCCGGCGCGGGCGATGGCCTCAAGGGAGGCGGCGATGGCGCGATGGCCGTCGGAACCCTTCAGGCGGAACACGTCGCTGAGCAGGTTCTCGCTCTGCACGCGCACGAGCGTCGGTTCCGAACTTGTTGCGCCCAACGTAAACGCGAGATGGTGGCGGCCGTCGGTTCGGCTGCGAAAGACATGCAGCGTGAACTCGCCGAACTCGCTCGGGAACGGCCGCGTGCACACCTTCTCCACCAGCTGGTCGCGCTGGTAGCGGTACTCGATCAAGGCACTGATCGAGATCATCTTCACGCCGAACCGCTGCTTGAAGTCCACGAGTTCGGGCAGGCGCGCCATGGAGCCGTCCTCGTTGAGGATCTCGCAGATGACGGCGCTCGGATGCAGACCGGCCAGCGAGGCCAGGTCGACGGCCGCCTCGGTGTGCCCGGCGCGCTCAAGCACGCCGCCGTCCTTCGCCCTCAAGGGAAAAATGTGACCCGGTTGCACCAGCTCCTCGGGTTGGGAGTCGGGGTTGGCGAGGATGGCCACGGTGCGGGCGCGGTCGAAGGCGCTTATGCCGGTGGTGATGCCCTCGGCAGCGTCGACGGAGACCGTGAAGGCAGTTTTGTGCGACTCGCGATTCTCCTGCACCATCTGATTGATGCCAAGGCGGCGCAGCTGCGCGCCCGTGGTGGGCACGCAGATGAGCCCGCGGGCGTGCCGGATCATCATGTTGATGGTCTCGGGCGTGGCCTTGGCGGCGGCGATCACGAGATCGCCCTCGTTTTCGCGGCCCTCGTCGTCGGTGACGATCACGGGCTTGCCGTCGGCGATATCCTGGATCGCGGACTCCACTGTGTCGAAAGGCGAAGGCTCGGCGGACATGGGACGACAACCGTCGCCGGGGGCCGGCCGGGTGTCAACGCGGAGGGCGGGGCGCCGGGTCAGGGGACCAGGCCTGCAGGGGGAGAGGATGGTAGATCGTAGATAGAAGATAGTCGTGCGTGGACCCCCGTCCGAAATCCGGGCTGCGTCATTGCCATCGGGGCGCGCGGCGCTTTCGCTCCCCGGCCGGCCCATGCTGTTCCGCATCACCCATCGCACTCGCTACCGCTATGCCGGCACCGCGTCCGAATCCTTCATGGAGGCGCGGCTCGCGCCGACGCATGACGAACGGCAGGACCTGCTGAGCCACCGGCTCGAAACCACCCCGGCCTGCAACCTGCACACGTACACGGATTACTTCGGCAACAAGGTGGCCACCTTCTCGATCGTGCAGCGCCACGAGGAGCTGCTGCTTCAGGGTATTTCGGAAGTGGATACGCATCCGGTCGAGCCGCCCTCGGCGGCGCTCGACGTGAGCGTGTCGGAGGCCCGGCAGATTTTTCGCAGCGAAAGGCTGAAGCTCTTCGAGTTCCTCAACGCTTCGCCCGCCATCCCCTACTCCGCCGAGGCCAACGCCCTCGCCAACCGCTTCTTCAAGCCCGGCGACGGCCTCGGGCCGTCGTTGCTCGCGTTGAACCACTGGATCAAGGATACGCTGCGCTACGAACCGGGCACGACCACGGTCGACACGCCGGTGACCGCCGTGCTCAAGCAGAAGGCGGGCGTGTGCCAGGACTTTGCCCAGGTGATGATCGCAGTGCTGCGCTCGGCGGAGATTCCCGCGCGCTACGTCACCGGCTACATCGAGACCGAAAGCCAGCGCAAGGCGAGCGAGGCCCAGCGGCCCGCCCGCCTCATCGGCGCGAGCGAAAGCCACGCCTGGGTCGAGGTTTTTCTGCCGGGTGGATTTTGGTGGGCGCTCGACCCGACCAACGACTGCGTGGCTGGCGAGCGTCACGTGAAGGTGGCGGCAGGCAGGGACTACCGCGACAGCGCCCCGACCACGGGCGTCTTCAAGGGAACGCACACCAAGGAACTCAAGGTCTCCGTGGTGATGCAGCGGTTGTGACGGCGGCGGACGCGGGCGGAGCCTTGGCCTTGACGAATCCAGCCCGCAGATTTCACCGGATGAAAGAGAAGGGGTAGGAGCGGCTTTACGCCGCGATGAACAACGTCCGCCAGCCATCGCGGCGTAAAGCCGCTCCTACGCAATCCTTGCGAAACGCTACGTTCGGGCTGGCGAAACATGCGGGCGAGCGAATCGCGTCGGTGACGCGGTTTCCCACCGCATGGACATCAATCAGCTCTCGGCGGGGACGACGGAATCGTCGAGGCGCACCTGGTGGGTCTCGACGACTTCATCCTTGTCGTTCACCAGGGCGAGAAAGACGACGAAGGTCCACGGCTTGCGCACGACGCGGTTGCCGACGAGGGAGAATCCATCCCCGTCAGGGTTGAGCACGGCGCGTTCCGGCGTGGCCACGGTGGGACGATTCCAACGCGCCGTCGCCCGCACGACGTCAGGCGCGACCGGTTGCTTTTTCTCGTTGTAGAAGGTCACCCGCAAATTGAGCCCGTCCATGGTGACTCCGAGCCATTGTCCGTTGGAACGCGCGATCGCGATCCCCTTGACCACGCCCTCTTCGTCCTCATCCGTCGCCGCCTTGGGCACCGCCGGTCGCGGCGCCGTCTGCGCGAGCACCGGCACGACCATCCCCATCGACGCGGCCAACAACACCGATTTAGCGAGCGCGGCGTTCAACTTCATGAGGAACACCCTAATCCCGAGTGCGGGCCGGGCAAGCCTCCGGACGTAAACATCGGGTGAACCCGACTATCCCGCCTGGTCGCGCAGCTGCCGCCAGCGGGCGAGGCGTTCGGCGATGCGGGCTTCCATCCCGGCGGTCTTGGGCGTGTAGAGCGTGAGCGGCTTTTCGAGGTAATGTTGTCCCGAGATGTTCTCCGGATAGTCGTGGGAATACCGATACCCCTTTCCGTGGCCGGCGCGCTTGCTGGCCTGGCCGCTCTTGTCGCGGAGCGGGAGCGGGACGGCCTGCACGGGCGCATTCTTCAAGGCTTGGTGCGCCGCGGCAAGGGCGAGGGTGGCCGAGTTGCTCTTCGGCGCGCAGGCGATGTAGAGCGTGGCATGGGCGAGCGCGTACTCCGCCTCGGGCAAGCCGACGAAGTCGCAGGCCTGGTGTGCGGCGACGGCCGTCGGCAGGGCGAGCGGGTCGGCGAGACCCACGTCCTCGCTGGCGAGGATGACGAGACGGCGCGCGATGAAGCGCGGGTCCTCGCCGCCGGCGAGCATCTTCGCGAGCCAGTACATCGCGGCGTCGGGGTCGCTCCCGCGGCAGCTCTTGATGAAGGCCGAAATCGTGTCGTAGTGCTCGTCCTCGTCGGCGTCGTAACGGATGCGCCGCTCGCGCGCGAAGACCTCGAGGTCGGCCGCCGACACCGCCGCGCCCTCGGGCAGACCGAGGACAATGACCTCGAGCGCATTGAGCGCACGGCGCAGGTCGCCGTCGCAAAGCACGGCGAGGTCGCGCAGCAATGCGTCCGCCGCCGTGGCCCGGTGGGTGCCGAGACCGCGCTCCGCATCCTCCAAGGCGCGCCGCAGGACGCCCGCGATCGCCTCGGGCGAGAGCGGCTCGAGGCGGAACAAGTGGCTGCGAGAGAGGAGCGGCGGATTGACGTAGAAGCCGGGGTTGTGGGTGGTCGCCCCGATGAGGCGGACGTTGCCCTCCTCGACGTCGGGCAGGAGGAGGTCCTGCTGCGCCTTGTTGAAACGATGGAGTTCGTCGATGAAGAGGAGCGTGCGCGCCTCGGGCTGGCGCCGGGCCACGGCGAGGATCTCGCGCAACTCGGCCACGTTGGACATGACCGCGTTGATGCGCACAAACCGGCTGCCCGTCTCGCGGGCGATGGCCTCGGCGAAGCTCGTCTTGCCGCAACCTGGCGGTCCGTAGAAGAGCAGGCTGCCGAAACGATTCGTCGCCACGAGGCGCGGCAGGAGCGAGCCCGGCGCGGTGAGGTGGGTCTGGCCCACGATCTCCGCCAGGCCTCGCGGACGCATGCGCGCCGCGAGGGGCTGGCTCGCGCGCGGTGCGGCGGTCTCCGGCGCGGGCGGCGGCGGTTCTCCGAAAAGATCGGGTTGCGGATCGGCGGGCACGGCGTAGTTCTGAACGCCCTTCCGACCGAAAGAAAGAATTCAGTGCGCTCCCCTCGCTCATGAATCCCTCCCCGGCCGGCCATCGCGCTCCGGCGTTGTGGCTGCTCCTTCCCCTGCTCGCCGGTCTCGTGGCCGGGCGGACGCTCGCGTCGCCCGTGCCGATCGCCGCGCTGCTCGCCGGCGCCGCGGTCGCCCTCGGTCTCGCCGCTGTCTGGCGGCCCGCCTGGCCTTGGGCACTCCCGCTGGGCGTCTTTGCGACCAGCCTCGGGCTTCACGACCTTGCACGCAACCGACTGCCGGAGTGGACCGCGCTGCCTCCGCGCGAGGCTCGCCTGGAGATCGAGGTCACACGCATCTTCGGGCCTTCGCTCGACGGCACCCGCCTGAACGGCCTGGCCCGCGTCACCGGCACGGAGCCGCACCTCGCCGATCTCGTCGGGCAACGGGTTTATTTTTCCCTGCGTCCGCCGGCGGGCGCCACGCTCCCCCGCGGCGTGCGCGTCGCAGCCCTGGGCGTGCTGGAGCCGCTCCCGCCGGGGCCGGCGCCTAATTCCTTCGAGCACTACCTCGACGCCGGCGGCATTCACTTCCGGTTTCGTCGCGGGGCCGTCGAGAGCGTGACGCAACCTCCCTCGGCCTACCGCCGCTTGTGCGAGTCGGCGCTGGGACGTTTCGAGCAGATTCTCCGCGCAGGCCTGGCCGACAAGGACGAGCTTGGCGGCGTCTATCGCGCGATGCTGCTCGGCCGGAAGAGCGAGCTCACGGACGCGCAGGACGATCTCTTCCTGCGCAGCGGGACCCTGCACCTCTTCGCCATCAGCGGGCTGCACATCGCCACGATCGCAACGGCGCTGCATGTCGTGCTCGCCTTGATACCGTGTCCGCGGTGGCTGCGCTTCGCGGTGGCAACGGTGCTGTTGTGGCTCTACACCGACATCACCGGCGGCTCGCCGTCGGCCGTGCGCGCCTTTCTCATGGCGACCGTCCTCGCGTCGCTGCCCGTGTTGCGTCTGCCCGGAAACACCCCGGCCGCCCTCGCCTTCTCCGCCCTGCTGGTGCTCGCGCTCGACCCGCTGCAGGCCTTCGGCGCCGGCTTTCAAATGAGCTATGGCATCGTGTCCGCGCTGCTGCTGCTGGGGCTCCCGCTGGCCGACGCCTGGCTGCGGCGTCCGACGGCCGACGAGGCGGTCCCGACGGCGGCCCTGACGCGCACGCAACGCGTCCTCGCCGGCGCGCGGCGCACGGTCGTCACGTCGGTCTGCCTCGGCCTCGCGGCGACAACCGTCGGCACGGTGACCGGCATCGCGTTCTTCCAGCTGTTCACCCCGGGCGCGTTCTTCGCGAACCTGCTCCTGATCCCTCTCGCCTCCCTGGTGGTCGTCGCCGGGTGCGCTTCGTTGGTCTGCGGATTCGCCGGTCTCGCGCCGCTCAGTGTCATCTTCAATCACGCCGCCGCCCTCCTG
>VFQQ010000707.1_pt1 | contig 59189 bp, 61 predicted proteins | sample 3512341 | NCBI WGS metagenome assembly VFQQ01 (sample SAMN10412373, study PRJNA504923) | tailings metagenome | isolation source: Relicate 2 Philex TSF1 revegetated site | place: Philippines: Tuba, Benguet | collected 2017-08-29 | reverse complement strand
GTTGCTCTTCAGGATCGCGCGGAATGCCTCGACCTCGGCCCTGGTCGAGGTCGGACCGACCAGCATGCCCTTGCCGCCCGAGCCATGTACCTCCTTCACCACCAGTTCGGGGAGACGGTCCAGCACATAGGCGAGCTCTTCGGGGTTCGAGCAGTCGTAGGTGGGGACATTGGCGAGCAGCGGCTCCTCGCCGAGATAGAATCGGATCATCTCCGGCACGAAGGGATAGATCGACTTGTCGTCGGCGATGCCGTTGCCGATCGCGTTGACGACATTGACGCGGCGGGCGCGCAGCGCGCCGGCGAGGCCGGGGACACCCAGCATCGAATCGGGCCTGAAGGCGAGCGGATCGAGAAAGGGATCGTCGATCCGGCGGTAGATCACGTCCACCCGCTGGGGACCGCGCGGGGTGCGCATGTACACGCGGTTCTCGTCCACGAAGAGGTCGGAGCCCTGGACCAGCTCGACGCCCATCTCGTCGGCGAGGAAGAGGTGTTCGAAATAGGCGCTGTTGTAGGGGCCCGGGGTCAGCACGACGACGGTCGGTACCCGGTCGGCAGTGAAGGAAGCCTCGCGCAGCGTCTTCAGCAGGAGGTCGGTATAGGTTTCGACCGGCCGCACCTTGGCCGTGGCGAACAGGCCGGGGAAGAGCCGCATCATCACTTCCCGGTTTTCCAGCATGTAGGAAACGCCGGAGGGGGTGCGGGCATTGTCCTCGAGCACGTAGAACTCGTTCTCGTTCACCCGCACGACGTCGATGCCGCAGATATGGGCATGTACGTTGCGGGGCAGGTCGAGACCCTGCGCCAGCGCCACGAACTGCTCGTTCTCGACCACGCGGGCCTCCGGTATCTTGCCGGCGCGGCAGATCTCGCGGCCGTGATAGGCGTCGTGCAGGAAGGCGTTCAGCGCCTTGGCCCGCTGCACCAGTCCCTTGGACAGGGCTTCCCATTCACCGGCGCCGATCACCCGGGGCACCAGGTCGAAGGGGATCGTCGTCTCCACCTCGGCATCGGTGCCGTAGGCGCGGAAGGTGATGCCGAGGCGCTTGAACAGGACGTCCGCCTCGCCGCGCTTGCGGCTCAGGGTCTCGGGGTCCAGGGACTTCAGCCAGCGTTCGACGGCCTTGTATTCGGGCCGGACCTTGCCGTCCGTCCCGTTCATCTCGTCGAATATCGCCCCCCGGAGCATGCGCGAACTCTTCCCTGGCCCTTGCCCGACGGCCATTTTGACGGCAAGCGGGCATTTCCGCTCGCTCTTTATTTCGGCGCCGACTGCCTGCCCATTGGGCAGTGGCGGGCTGGTACAGGGCGGCGATTTCCGGGTAGGGTTTGGTAACCGTGTATGCGTAGATGATCCAGTCCTGATGAAAGTCGGTGATCCCGCCGGTCCGTCCCGCATCACCCCGGCCGCGCGCGGCGCGGGCGGAGCGGGCGCGCCCGCCGTTCCCGCGCGCGCGGCGGGCGCCGCCGACAGCGCCGCCATCCTTGGCATTCCGGAAGCCGAACTGACGCCGCGGGTGCAGAGTGCGATCGCCACGCTGGTGGGCGAGCTGCAGGGCTTGCGCGGCCAGCTTGACCGGATGATGCAGCGGGTGGCCGACCTGGAGCGTCTGGCCGACCGCGACATCCTGACGCCGCTGGTGAACCGCCGCGCCTTCCTGCGCGAGTTGCAGCGCACGGCCGCCCACATCGCCCGTCACGGCAGCATGGCGAGTCTGGCGCTGATCGATCTCGATGGCCTGAAGGCGATCAACGACAAGCACGGGCACGCGGCGGGGGATGCCGCGATCCTGCGGGTGGGCGAAGTGCTGACGGAACAAACCCGGCGGACCGATCTCGTCGGCCGCCTCGGCGGCGATGAGTTCGTCGTCCTCTTCGTGCAGACGGACCCCGAGAACGCCCGGGCGAAAGTGGCGGAGATGCAGGCGGCGCTCGCCCGCCGGCCGCTCGTGGTCGACCAGACGTCGATCCCGTTGCAGTTTTCCTTCGGGGTGGAGCCGGTGCAGCCCAACGGCAACGCCGAGGCGATGCTGGATGCCGCCGACCGGGCCATGTATCGCGACAAGCAGGCGCGTCGGCAGCGGGCGCTTGCGGCTACCGGCTGACCGCCGCTCGCCGCCGCGAGGCGAGATACAGTCCCGGCAGGACCAGGGCGGCCCCCATCAGGTGATGGGGCTGCGGCACTTCGGCGAGCAGCAGCCAGGCGAGGCCGGCGTTGTAGACGGGTGACAGGTAGCTCACGAGTCCGGCGATCCCGGCCCCCAGCACGCGCTGGACAAGCGCATAGCCCTGATAGGCGCCGAGCGAGGGAATCAGGACCAGCATGACGACGATCGCGACTGAGCGCAGGTCGAGGGGCGCGACATGGCCGAGCGCCGCTTCCCCGATCGCGAAAGGGGCGAGGGTGAGGGCGCCGGCGCCCGCTATGGCGGTGAACCGGGCCGCCATGTCCAGCCGGGAGGGCCGTTTGGCCAGCAGAACGGAATAGAGCGCCCAGGCGGAGGCGGAGGCGGCGATCCAGAGGTCGCCCGGGGTGAAGGACAAGCCGGCGAGGACGGCGGGATCGCCGCGGCAGACCACCACCAGCAGTCCGGCGAGGGCCAGGCCTGCGCCGGCCGTCTGCGCCGCCGAGAGACGATCGCCATAGCCGATCCAGGCGATCAGGATGATCCCGACGGGCGAGGCGGCGTAGATCAGGCCGATATTTGTGGCGGTCGTGGTCTGCCCGCCGAGATAGACGATCGCCCCGCAGACGAACATACCGAGAAAGCCGAGCGCCAGCAGGTCGGGCCATTCCGCCGCGACCACCCGGCGCTGGCGCCAGAGCCGCGGACCGGTGAAGCAGAGCATGACCAGAAACGCGCCGGACCAGCGCCAGAAGGCGAGGGCGAAGGGCGGGAAGACGTCGGCCACCGCCCGCGCGGTCAGCTGATTGACCGAGAACATGCCGGGGACGATCAGCAGCAGGAGGACGGCGATGCCGTAGCGGTGCCGCTCCCACAGGCCAGCCGCGCCGGACATCCGTTCAGGCGATGATGTCGGGAAGCAGCAGGCCTTCGAGCTGCAGGATCTGGTCCTTCAACTGCAGCTTCCGCTTCTTCAGGCGCTGAAGCTGCAGGTGGTTGTAGGTCAGCGACTGGGTCAGCGAGGTGATGGCGTCGTCGAGATCCCGGTGCTCTTCGCGCAGTTCGACCAGGCGGCCGCGAATCTCTTCCGGGTTGAAGTCAGGCGGTTCGATCATTGATCACGCGGAAATTGCGGCCCCGGAGCGTTTCGGCCCCTCGGGGCTCGCCGAAAAGCTAGCATCGACGGATGTCGAAGGATAGCGACTCACCGGTGTTCCGGCGGCTCTGGCGCTTCGTGCGGGCGGCCTATGCCGCGCCGGGCGTACGCGAGGCTTGCCTGCGCCTGCAGGATCGCCACGGGCTCGACGTGACGCTGCTCCTCTATCTCGCCTGGGCCCGTCCCCGCTCGGGGGCGGCGATCCGCCGGGCCGATCGGGCGGTGCGGGCCTGGCGCGAGGGCGTTGTCGTCCCGGTTCGCGCGGCGCGCAGAGCCGCCGGCCGGGGGTCGCGCCTCTACGCCCGGCTCCTGGCGGTGGAACTGGCGGCGGAACGCGAGGCCGTGCGGCACCTCGCCGCGCTGCCGGCCGGCTGGCCCTCCGGCGATCCCGCCGGCGGCCTTCTGGCCTATGCGGAGGCCTTCGCCGCCCGGCCGATCGGCCCCCAGGGCCGATCGGCTATCGCGGCTGTCGCGGCCGCCGCTTCTTCGATCCGGCCGCCGGCACCGCCTCGCCCCAGCGGCGCACGAGGCCGGACTCGAGCCCGAACAGGTCGAGCACCCGTCCGACCGAATGATCGATGATGTCCTCCACCGTCTCGGGGCGGGCATAGAAACCCGGGACCGGCGGGGCGATGATGGCGCCCATCTCCGTCGCCGCCGCCATCGCACGGATATGCCCCGCATGCAGCGGCGTCTCGCGCAGCATCAGCACCAGGCGCCGGCGCTCCTTCAGCACCACGTCGGCCGCCCGCGTGAGCAGGTTGGAAGTCACACCCGTCGCGATTTCGGCCAGCGTCTTGACCGAGCAGGGCGCAACGATCATCCCCAGGGTGTGAAAGGAGCCGGAAGCTATAGAGGCGCCGATGTTGCCGACCGGGTGGCAGACGGCGGCGAGCGCGCGGACGTCCTCGGCCCGGCGGTCGGTCTCCAGCGACAGGGTCAGTTCCGCCGCCCGCGTCATGACGAGGTGGCTTTCGACGCCGAGGTCCTTCAGCACCTCGAGCAGGCGCAGGCCGTAGACCACCCCCGACGCACCGCTGATTCCCACTATTAACCTTTTGACTTCCTTCATGTTTTCTCTTTCGGGCTGGCGGCCTCCCGGAAACGGGGCTAGGATATACCCGCTGTTAGGAAACCCGCGCGGAATATCGAATAGAAATCAATAGCCAAGGGAGACCAACGCATGAGCTTCGGTTCGCATCTCGAACAGCTTTCAAACAAGCACGCCACCCTCGAGCAAGCGATCCACGAAGAGATCAACCGGCCACATCCCGACGATGTCCGGCTGATCCAGCTCAAGAAGGAAAAGCTCCGAATAAAGGATGAGATGGTCCGCCTCTCCGCGGAGACCACGCACTGATCATCCCCTAGCGATGCCGGCGCCCGTGCGGGCACCGGCATTGCATCGCTGGATACGCTGGGCTATCCAGACGGCCCCCGTCGAGGGCGAGGCCGCCGTCTTCCCGTTTTGCCCTCTCCCCATCTGCCTGTCCGACCGAGGAAAGCCATGAAGCTCACCCGCAAGGTGAAAGAGATTCTGTCCTGGTACGAAGCCGATTGTCCCGGCACCAAGGCCAATCTGGCCCGGATCCTGATGACGGGCCGTCTGGGCGGCACCGGCAAGATGATCATCCTGCCCGTCGACCAGGGCTTCGAGCATGGTCCGGCGCGCTCCTTCGCCAAGAATCCGCCCGCCTACGACCCGCACTATCACTTCCAGATGGCGATCGATGCCGGCCTGAACGCCTATGCCTCGGTGCTCGGCATGCTGGAAGCCGGCGCCGACACCTTCGCCGGGCAGGTGCCGCTGATCCTGAAGATGAATTCCTCGAATTCGCTCGCCTCCAGCAAGGAAGCGCCGGACCAGGCCATCACCGCCTCGATCGCGGATGCGCTGCGGCTCGGCTGCTCGGCCGTCGGCTTCACGATGTATCCCGGCTCGGACGCGCAGTTCGACATGATGGAAGAGATCCGCGAACTCGCCGAAGAGGCGAAGTCGGTCGGCCTCGCCGTCGTGGTCTGGTCCTATCCCCGCGGCGGCGTCTTGTCGAAGGAAGGCGAGACGGCGATGGACATCTCGGGCTACGCCGCGCATATGGCGGCCCTGATCGGCGCCCATATCATCAAGGTGAAGCTGCCGGGCGCCAATCTCGAACAGGGCGAGGCGAAGAAGGTCTACGAGGCCGAGAAGGTCGACATCTCGACCATGGCCAAGCGCGTCGAACACGTGATGCAATGCGCCTTCGGCGGCCGGCGCATCGTCGTCTTCTCCGGCGGCGCCGCCAAGGGCGAGGATTCGGTCTATGACGACGCCCGCGCCATCCGCGACGGCGGCGGGCATGGCTCGATCATCGGCCGCAACACCTTCCAGCGCCCGCGCGAGCAGGCGCTCGCCATGCTCGATCAGCTGGTGAAGATCTACAAGGGCCAGGAATAGTCCCGACTTGGCCAATCGCTGCCGCCTCTATCTGGTGACGCCGCCGGCCTTCGAGCCGGCGGCCTTCGCCGAACAGCTGAAGGCGGCCCTGGGCGCCGGCGACGTCGGCGCGCTCCAGCTCCGTCTCAAGGGCGTATCCGACGACACCGTCCGCCGAGCCTATGCGGCGATCGCTCCGGTCGCGCAGGCGCGCGGCGTGGCCGTGATCGTCAATGACCGGCCCGACCTCGCCGCCGAACTCGGGGCCGACGGCGTTCATATCGGTCAGGAGGATGCGGACTACGCCACTGCCCGACGCCTGGTGGGCGCCAACGCGACGGTCGGCGTCACCTGCCACGATTCCCGCCATCTGGCGATGGAAGCGGCCGAGCGGGGAGCCGACTATGTCGCCTTCGGCGCCTTCTTCCCGACCACGACCAAGGAGGCGAAGACCGCCGCCCCGGTCGAGATCCTGGAATGGTGGAGCGAGATATTCGAAATCCCCTGCGTCGCCATCGGCGGCATCACGGTGCAGAACTGCGCCCCGCTGGTACGGGCGGGCGCCGATTTCCTGGCTGTCGTGGGCGGCGTATGGTCCCATCCCGAAGGCCCCGCCGCCGCGGTCGAGGCCTTCAATGCAGAGATTGAACGGGCCGGCGGGCGCTGATAGCGTCCGCGCCCCTTCCTGAAGCCGATCCTGGCCCGACCCCCGACGATGGATGGTATGCGATGGCGTTCCGCTCGGCGCTGATCAATGTCATGGTCATGGCCGCGCGCAAGGCGGCGCGTTCGCTCGCCCGCGACTTCGGCGAGGTCGAACAGCTCCAGGTCTCGCGCAAGGGCCCGGCCGATTTCGTCTCGATGGCCGACCTCAAGGCCGAGAAGGTGCTCGTCGCCGAACTGAGGAAGGGCCGGCCCGACTGGGGTTTCCGCCTGGAGGAGGGCGGGGTGATCGAGGGCCGCGATCCGGAGCATCGCTGGGTCGTCGATCCGCTCGACGGCACCACCAACTTCCTGCACGGGCTGCCGCATTTCGCCATCTCCATCGGGGTCGAGAAAGCGGGCGTGCCGGTCGCCGGCCTGATCCTCGACCCGGTGAAGAACGAGATGTTCCTGGCCGAGAAGGGGCAGGGCGCCTTCCTCGACGAGCGCCGCCTGCGGGTTTCCGGCCGCACCCGCCTGAACGAGGCGGTTATCGCCACCGGCCTCCCCTTTCACGGCCGGGAGGGACACGAGCGGGCGCTGCGGGAAGTGGCCAAGGTCGCGCCCGAAGTGGCCGGCATCCGCCGGTTCGGGGCGGCCGCGCTCGACCTCGCCTATGTCGCCGCCGGCCGCTTCGACGGGTTCTGGGAATGGGATCTCAACCCCTGGGACGTCTGCGCCGGCATCATCCTGGTGCAGGAAGCCGGCGGCGTCGTGGCCTCGCTCAAGCCGAACGCCGATCCCCTGGGCGGCGGTTCGATCATCGCCACCAATGGCGGCTTACACAATCCGCTCAAGACGTTGCTGGCCGGCGCGTGATATAGAGACGGTGCCGGGGACGCTTCTGCAAGGGAATACAGAACGGCCATGTCGCGTCTTGCGCTCGCCGCCTTTCTCCTGACTTCCGCCGCCGCGATCGATGCGCTGGCGCAGGCCCCGATCGTCGTCGGCGGCTCGGGGCGCTCCTCGGTCGACGTCAATCTCAATGCCCTCGATGCGCTCGAGTCCGATCCCGGCGTCATGATCGGGCAGCCCTACGGCTCGCGCTATGGCCGCCCGCAACTGCCGGGCGAAGCCGGACCGGGCCAGCGCCCGATCGTCCTGAAGCCGCCGCGGCTCGACGGCAGCCCGGGTCCCGCGCTGGCGAGCGAGCAGCCGGACCGCCGGGTGGCACGCACACCCCCGCCCGCGCCGGAACCCAAGCCCGCGCCGGAGACCGCGCCGCCCGTGCCGGCCGCAGCCAGCGCGGCGGTCACGGCTTCGCCGCCGGCAGGCGCTGCTCCGGCCGCCGCTCCGGCGACGCCGCCGGCCCCGCCACCCGCGCCGGCCGTTTCCGCGCCGCCCCCGCCTCCGGCCCCTCCGCCACCCCCCGCTCCGGCCGAACCGCCGCGCCCGGCGCGGGCGCCCGAGCCGCCCGCGCCGCCGGCCGCGGCCCCCGCCCAGGCTTCCGCGCCCGCCCAGGCTCCCGCGCCTGCCCCGACTCCCGCTCCGGCCCCGGTTCCTGCTCCCGCTGCCGCTCCGCCGCCCGCCGCGCCGCCCGCGCCGGTTTCCGCGCCGGCGGCCCCGCCGCCGGTCGCAGCGGCGCCCGCGCCCGCCGAACCGGGACCCCCGACGCCGTCCGCCGCCACCGCCGGCCTGCCCGTGATTGCCGGGGCAGCGGCCGAGGCGCCCGATCCGGCGCCCTCGGCGCCGGCTTCGGCGGCCCCCGCGCCTCGGCTGATGGCGGGCGGCGCTTTCGGCGGCGGCGCTCCCTCGCGTCCGGCCGACCCGCCGCCGGAGCCCGCGCGCCCCGCCGCCCCGCCCCCCGCCGCCGCGGCTCCCCCGCCGCCCCCGGCCGAACCCCGGCTGATGGCGGGCGGCGCCTTCGGCGGTGGCGCTCCGCGCAGCCTGCCACCGGGTCAGGGCCCAGTGACCAATCCGGCGCCGCCACGCTCGTCGGTGGCCGTGGCGCCGCCCGATTCCCGCGAAGTTCCCCCGCCGGTGGCGCCGCGCGGAGCGGCGCCACCGGTACAGGCGGCCGCTCCCCCGCCGGCCCCCGCCATGGCGATGCTCGCGCGTGTGCAGTTCGCAGCGGGGGCGGAGACGCTGTCGGCCGAAGCGCAGACCCGCCTGAGCGAACTGGCTCGGCGTCTTGCGCGCAGCGACGAGCGCATCGTCGTCCGAGCCTTCGCCGGCGGTGCCGACGAAGTCGCGGCCCGTCGCCTGTCGCTGACCCGTGCGATCGCCGTGCGCAGCTTCCTGAAGGACAACGAGATCGCGCTGGCCCGGATCAACGTGCAGGCCGCCGGCCTGGCGGCGGACGGCGGTCCGGCCGACCGTGTCGATATCCAGTCGCTCGGCCGTTGAGAGCGTTGCGCGCCCTCGTTTCGCCACGAAGATGAAGGATGCAGCAGGGATGACCGCGCCGCGCGCCTATCTCATCCGGATGTCCCTATTCCTTGCGGTGGTGGCACTCGCGGCCGTCATCTTCGGGGCGAGCCTGTATCGCGCCTTCATGATCAACCCGCTGATCAACGGGATGATCCTGGCCGTCTTCCTGCTGGGGATCGGTTACATCTACCTGCAGGTGATCAAGCTCGGCCCCGCCGTCGCCTGGCTGGAACAGTTCAGGCGCGCCGGTGCCGGTCAGGCCGTGCCGGTCGAGGCGCCGCCCTCGCTGCTCGCCCCGCTCGCGGCCCTGGCCAGCATCAACGAGCGCGGCGGCCGCCTCAGCCTGTCCACGCTCTCCACCCGCGCGCTGCTCGATTCCGTGGGCTCACGCCTCGACGAATCGCGCGACACCGCCCGCTACATCGTGGGCCTCCTCGTCTTCCTCGGCCTGCTCGGCACCTTCTGGGGTCTGCTCGAGACGGTCTCGTCGGTGGGCGATGCGATCCGCGCGCTGTCCCCCGCGGGCGGCGACTTCGGCAAGCTGTTCGACGATCTGAAGCGTGGCCTTGAACAGCCGCTCGGCGGCATGGGCACGGCCTTCGCCTCCTCGCTGCTCGGCCTCGCCGGGTCGCTGGTCCTGGGTTTTCTCGACCTGCAGGCCAACCGCGCGCAGAACCGCTTCTACAACGATCTCGAGGAATGGCTCGCCGGCATGACCCGGTTCTCTTCCGGGATGGGCGGCGTGGAGGTCGATGCGTCGGTGCCGGCCTATGTCCGCGCGCTGCTCGAACAGACCGCCGACAGCCTGGAGGGGCTGCAGCGGACCATCGGCCGGGCCGAGGAAAGCCGCGGCAGCATGCACACGGCGCTGCATGACCTGGCCGGCCGGCTGTCGGGGCTGACCGACCAGATGCGGATGGGCCAGGAACTGATGGTGAAGCTGGCCGAGCACCAGATGGAGCTGCGCCCGATCCTGGCCCGGCTGGCCCAGGGTTCCGAGGGCGGCCTCGACGCCGCCAGCCGGGCGCATCTGCGCAATCTCGAACTCAATGTCGGCCGCCTGGTCTCGGAACTGGCGGAGGGGCGCAACCAAGTCGTTTCGGAGATCCGCAGCGAGATCAAGCTGCTCGCGCGCACGATCGCGGCGATCGCCGAAGAAGAACAGCGGCGCTAGGGCCCGTCGATGGCACGCGGCCGTTCCGTCCGTCCGGCGAACGAGGCCTGGCCCGGCTATGTCGACGTCCTGTCGACTCTCCTCCTCGTCATCGTCTTCCTGCTGGTGGTTTTCGCCATCGCCCAGTTCGTGCTGTCGCAAGTGCTGTCGGGCCGTGACGAGGCGCTGTCGCGGCTGAACCTGCAGGTGGCCGAACTGGCCGAACTGCTGGCTCTGGAGAAGCGGACCACGGGCGAGCTTCGCACCAATCTCGCCGAGCTTTCGGCGACGCTGTCGCGGACCACGTCGTCGCGCGACGAACTGGCGCTGCGGATCGACGCGCTGACCCGCCGCGCCGAGGGGGCGGAATCGGATACGCGCCGGACCGAGGGCGAGTTGCGGCTGCAGCTCGCCGAGGTCGAGCGCCTGAAGCGGGACATCGAGGCCTTGCGCAAGGTCAGGGACGAGATGGAGGCTCGGCTCGGCGAGGCCTCCCAGCTGCGCGACCGCACCAAGGAGCTCGAAGCGAAGCTCGCCGACCAGACCGAGAAGACCAACCTGTCCCAGAAGCAGATAGAAGAGCGCGAGACCCGCCTCTCCGAGCTGCAGGCGCTCTATCTCGGCAAGCAGGAGGAGGCGGAGGCGGGCAAGCGGCTGACCGCCGAGGCGCAGGCGCAGGTGGCGGTGCTGAACCAGCAGATCCTGGCGTTGCGCCAGCAACTCGCCCGCCTGGAGGAGGCGCTGCAGGTCTCGGAGGCGAAGGACAAGGAGGCCCAGGCGCAGATCGCCGATCTCGGCCGTCGCCTCAACCTGGCGCTGGCGCAGAAGGTGGAGGAACTGGCGCGCTATCGCTCCGAATTCTTCGGCCGTCTGCGCGAGATCCTGGGCGATCGGCGGGACATCACCGTGGTCGGCGATCGTTTCGTCTTCCAGTCGGAAGTCCTGTTCGACCCCGGATCGGCGGAACTCGGCGAACCCGCGAAGGTCCAGATCAGGAAGCTCGCCCGGGCCCTGCTCGACATCGCCCCCAGGATACCCAAGGAGGTGCCCTGGATCCTGCGCGTCGACGGACATACCGACAGTCAGCCGATACGGACGGCGCAGTTCCCTTCCAACTGGGAACTCTCCACGGCGCGCGCGCTGGCGGTGACCAAGTTCCTGGTCGCCGAAGGCGTGCCGCCGGGGCGCCTGGTCGCGGCCGGGTTCGGCGAGTACCAGCCGCTCGACAGCCGCGGCGACGAGGTCGCTTTCCGCCGCAACCGGCGGATCGAACTGCGTCTCACGGATCGCTGAGACCCGCCGTCAGCCGAGCAGGCTGGAAACCTTCTGGAGCAGCAGGTTGATCAGCTCGCAGGCCGCCGTCAGCGCCGCGGCGATGCCGCTGGTCGTATCCAGCGCCGTCCGCAGGATGAACCAGGCGTAGATCAGGCCGGCGCCATAACCCAGCAGGTAGATGGGCAGGCTGAGCCCGCCGAGAAGCCCGGCGGTGGCGAGGACCGCGAGACCCAGGAAGGCGGTGTTCACCAGCACGCCGCCCCAGTTGCTGGCCACGACAGCCGCGACATAGCCCCGCCCCAGGCCGAGCGCCCGAAGCGCGAAAGCCAGGACCACGGGCAACGTCAGCCAGTAGAGGGGATAGAAGGCGAGCTTCACGGCCCAGCTCGGGCCGGGCTGACCGGAAACGAAAGCCTCGAGCGCGAGGGCGCCGAGGTAAACGGGCAGCACCAGCAGGGCGGCGTAGAAGGAATTGTAGAACCCCTCGGCCGAGAGGTTGAACCACTGCATGCCTTGCGGGTCGAGATGGGCCAGACGCCAGGTGCCGTAGAGCGAGCCGAAGATCTCGCGGACGGAGATCATACGCGCTCGAACCAGCGGTCGATGATGCGCCGGTAGATCGCGGTCAGCAGCGTCAGGTCCTCGACGCGCACCTTCTCGTCGACCTTGTGCATGGTCTGGCCGACCATGCCGATCTCGATCACCGGGCAGTAGCTCTTGATGAAGCGCGCATCCGAAGTGCCGCCGGTGGTGGAAAGCTCCGGTTCGATGCCCGCCGCCTCGCGCACCGCCGCCACCACGGCTTCCGACAGCGCGCCGCGGGCGGTGAGGAAGGGCTCCGAGCCGCGCTCGACCTCGAGTTCGTGCGCGCCGGCATGCTCGGCGCAGACCTGCCGCATCCAGCTTTCCAGCTGGGCGCCGGTATGGGTGGTGTTGAAGCGGATGTTGAATGTGGCCTTTGCCTTCGCCGGGATGACGTTGGTCGCGGGGTTGCCGACGTCGATGGTGGTGACTTCCAGGTTCGATGCCTGGAAGTCGGCCGTGCCGTTATCGAGCTTGCGGCGCTGCAGGGCATCGAGCGTCGGCACCAGGCGGCGGATCGGGTTGTCGGCGAGGTGCGGGTAGGCGATGTGGCCCTGGGCGCCCAGGATTGTGAGCCGGCCGGTGATGGAGCCGCGGCGGCCGATCTTCGCCATGTCCCCGACGGCCTTCGTCGCTGTCGGCTCGCCGACGATGCAGGCGTCGATCCTCTCGCGCCTCTCCTCCATCCAGCGCAGCACCTTGGCGGTGCCGTTGATCGCCGGGCCTTCCTCGTCGCCGGTGATCAGGAAGCTGAGCGAACCGCGGTACTTGCCCGCTTCCTTGCCCTCCAGCCAGTCGGCGGCCGCCGAGGCGAAACAGGCGATGGCGGCCTTCATGTCGGCGGCGCCCCGGCCGATCAGCCAGCCCTGGTCGACCACCGCTTCAAAGGGATCGACGGTCCAGGCCTTGCTGTCGCCGACCGGTACCACGTCGGTGTGGCCGGCGAAGCATAGGTTCGGCCCCGTGTCGCCGATGCGGGCATAGAGGTTGTCGATGCTGGGCGTCCCGGCGGCCTCGAAGGGCAGCCGCGTGCAGCGGAAGCCCAGTCCCTCCAGCGCCTGCTGCAGCACGTCGAGCGCCCCCGCATCGGCCGGGGTCACGCTCGGGCGGCGCATCAAGTCGCGGGCGAGCGCCAGGGCGTCGAGCTGCGGCATAGGGTCAGTCGCGCAGCAGGTCGTTGATGGCGGTCTTTGCCCGGGTCTGTGCGTCGACGATCTTCACGATCACCGCGCAGGACAGGTTTGGCCCGGGCGTGCCGTCCTTCAGCGGCTTGCCGGGGCGGCTGCCGGGCACGACCACCGAATAGGCCGGCACGCGGCCGTAATGGGTCTCGCCGGTCTCGCGGTTGATGATCGGCGTGGTCGCCGAGATGAACGTGCCCATGGCGATCACTGCACCGGTCTCGACGATCACGCCTTCGACCACTTCCGAGCGGGCGCCGATGAAGCAGTCGTCCTCGATGATGACCGGGTTCGCCTGCAGCGGTTCCAGCACGCCGCCGATTCCGACGCCGCCGGACAGGTGGCAGTTGGCGCCGATCTGGGCGCAGGAGCCGACGGTGGCCCAGGTGTCGACCATCGTGCGCGGGCCGACATAGGCGCCGACATTGACGAAGCTCGGCATCAGCACGACGTCGGGAGCGACGAACGCGCTCTTGCGGACGAAGGAGCCGGGGACGGCGCGGAAGCCCGCCTTCCTGAACTGCTCGGGCGTCCAGTGGGCGAACTTCGAGGGTACCTTGTCCCACCAGTTGGTATCGGTGCCGGGGCCGCCGGGGATCAGGTCGTTGTCGGCCAGCCGGAAGGACAGCAGGACGGCCTTTTTCAGCCACTGGTGCACGGTCCAGTCGTTGCCGATGCGCTCGGCGACGCGAAGGCTGCCGCTATCGAGGCCTTCCAGCGCCGCCTCGACGGCATCGCGAACCTCTCCCCTGGTGGCGGCCGAGATTTCGGTCCGGCGTTCCCACGCGGCGTCGATCACCGCGGCCAGCTTGGCCTTTTCCATCTGTCGTCCCCTGAGCGAAGAGGGCCGGAAGATAGCGGGGGTAGGGGGGGTGTCAACCGGCCGCCGGCGAGGCCGGGTCAGCCGCGATCTCGATCAGCCAGGCTTCCAGGTCTTCCGCCACGTGATGCACATGGTCGGTCGCGATGCCGTCGCGGTTGCCGTCGGGCGCGGGAACCCAGACGGTGCCCATCCCCATCGCATGCGCCGGCAGCAGGTTGCGGACGATGTCTTCCACCATCACCGCCCGGGTCGGAGTGATGCCGTGGCGGTCGCAGAGCCAGAGATAGGGCTCCGGATCGGGCTTCGGGCGATAGCCGGAGGCCACGATGTCGAAAACGACGTCGAAATGGCGGGCGATCCCCCGGGCTTCCAGCACCCGCTCGGCATGCCTGACCGAGCCGTTGGTGAAGATCACCTTGCGGCCCGGAAGGCGGGCCAGCGCGGCATCCAGCGCCGGAGAATGCGGCACCTCGGCCAGATCGATGTCGTGGACGTAGTCCATGAAGGCGATGGGATCGACGCCGTGCTCGCTCATCAGGCCGCGAAGGGTCGTGCCATGGCTGCGCCAGTATCCCTTCTGGAGCGTCTTCGCCGCCGCCGGGTCGAGATCGAGCAGTTGCTGGATGAAGAGCCCCATCCGCCGATCGACCTGCGCGAAGAGATTGCAGGAGGCGGGATAGAGCGTGTTGTCGAGGTCGAAAATCCAGGTCTCGACGCGGGAGGGGCTGATCGGCATGTCGATTTCGTTGGGATTTGTCCAGAACTTCCGAGCATTACCGGTTGTTAAGCTTGGCCGGAAGACAATGGGATATGGTGCAATCCGCTTCCGATCAAGTCCCCGGGCCGGGCCCGTCGGCACTGCGACAGGATGTGAACGTCCTGCGGGCGGAGCGTGACCGGTTTCTCGGGCTTGCCTTCGCCGCGGCCGATCTTCTGCTCGAGACCGACGAGGCGGGTGTCATCGCCTTCGCCTCGGGGGCCGCGGCGACCCTCCTCGGCCGCTCGTCGCAGGCTCTGCCGGGCCAGCGGATCTTCGACCTCGTCCTGTCCGACCAGATCGTGCCGCTGAACCGCCTGTTCCAGGCAGCGGCGCGCGGGCTGCGGCCCCAGCCGACGGTGTTCCACTTTATCCAGGATGCGCGCCCGCTGATCGTCTCGGCCGGCACGCTGCCCGATCAGCCCGGCCGCGTCTTCATCACCCTGCGGGCCCCAGCGCCCGCGCGCGACGGCGACGGCACGCGGCTGCTCGATGCCCGCAGCTTCGCACGGACCGCCGAGGCGACGCTGCGCCAGCGCAAGGCCGAGGGACGAAACGTGCAGCTGAGCGTGATCGAGGCGGGCGGCTTCGGTGCGCTGGAGGGCAAGCTCGGCCGGGCCGTATCGAGCGAACTGATGGCCGAGATCGGCGGCATCCTGTCCCAGCGGTCGATCGACGGCGGCCTCGCCGGCCGGCTGGCGGGCGATCGCTTCGGCATCCTGCACGAGCGGCCGGTCGACCTCGAGGGAATGCGCCGGGAGATGGACGCCGTCCTCCGCCGCAGTGATCCCGAGGGCGCGCTCGTCAACATCTCGGCCGCGACCCTCGACATGCTGGGCGAGGGGGCGGAGGGCGAAGCGGGCGTGATCGCGCTGCGCTACGCCATCAACGTGGTCAGCTCGACGCGGCAGTCGCTCTCGCTCGCCGACCTGTCACAGAGGTCGCAAGGGCTGCTGCGCGGCGCCATGGACCGCATCCTGGAGCTGAAGACGATCATCGCGGCGAGCCGGTTCGACATCGCCTACCAGCCCATCGTCGACCTCGCCACGCGGCACGTGCACCATCATGAGGCGCTGTTGCGCTTCTCCGACGGTATCGGACCGGCCGAGCGGATCGCCTTTGCGGAAACCACCGGCCTCATTTCCGATCTCGACCTCGCGGTGGTGCATCGCGTGCTGGCGCGTTCGGCGCAGGCGAAGCTGCGCGGCCGGGCCAAGACGGTCAGCATCAACCTGTCGGGCCGCTCGATCGAGCAGCCGCGCTTCCTCGAAGCCCTGCACAAGCTGATCGCCTCCTATGGCTTCCTCGATGGTCTCGTCATGTTCGAGATCACCGAATCCTCGCAGATCACCGACCTGGATGCAGCGGCGCGGGCGATCGCGACCCTGAGGGCCACGGGCTGCCCGGTCTGCCTGGACGACTTCGGGGCGGGGGCCAGCGCCTTCCACTACCTGCGCGCATTGCCGGTCGACTACGTCAAGATCGACGGGGCCTATGTGCGCGAGGTGCTGAACGTTCCCCGCGACCAGCTCTTCCTCGCCGCGATGGCGCGGCTGTGCACCGATCTGGGCGTCGCCACCATCGGCGAGATGGTCGAGGACGAAGGCACGGCGCGCTTCCTGATCGATCTGGGCGTCCGATACGGCCAAGGCTTCCTGTTCGGCCGCCCCGCACCGGGACCCGCATGACCGCTCTGCCTCTGAAACTGCAACCGCTCGCCGGCCCGATCGGCATCGAGGACCTGCCGCTGCCGGCGCTGCGGCTCGCCGGGGACATGATCCTCGAGGCGAACGCCCTGGCCGCGCCGCTGGTGGCCGCCCTCGGCGGAGACGGGCCGGCGCTCGCCCGGCTGACCGAAAGCGGCGCCACGGGCAGCCTCGTGAAGATCCCGCAGGCGCAGGGGCTCACCGTGTTCAAGGCCTTCGCCCGGCAGGGGCCGGAGGGCACGCTGGTGCTGCTGCATGACGTGACCGTCGAGCGGGACCTGATCAACGCAATGGCGGATTCGCGCTCGAGGTTCAGCGACTTCGTCCGCTGTTCTGCCGATTTCGCCTGGGAAACCGATCCCCAGGGGCAGTTCGCCTACGTGTCGCCCAAGGGGGCCATGGGCTTCGCGGCACGCGACATCGTCGGCCGGCCGGCGCTGAGCTTCATGCGCGAGGTCGCCGAGGACGCGCAGACCCCTTTCGAGGCGCGCACCGCCTGCGAGCGCGAGCCGGTCGAGCTGCGGACGGCCGACGGCTGGGGCATGTTCGAAGTGTCGGCGGTGCCGCGCTACGACGAGATGGGCCTGTGGCGCGGCGCGCGCGGCGTCTGCCGCGACGTGACCGAGGCGCGGCGCCAGCAGGAGGCGCTGGCCGCGGCGCAGGCGCGCCTCGCCGAGATGGCCCGCACGGACAGCCTGACCGGTCTTCTCAACCGGGGTGCCTTCGTGCAGGCGCTGAGCGAGCGGCTGAACGGCTCGCGCGCGGGCGAGCAGCGCGGGGTGCTGTTCTACATCGATCTCGACCGCTTCAAGCTGGTCAACGACACCTACGGGCATGCCGGCGGCGACGACGTGCTGCGGCGGACGGCGGAAATCCTGACCCGGGCGGTGCGGACGAGCGACCTGGTGGCCCGGGTCGGCGGCGACGAGTTCGTCCTGTGGCTGCAGCAGATGCTGCCGGAGGAGGCGCCGGCCAAGGCGGCGGCGCTGGCGCAAGGGATCGCGACCGCGGCCGAGGACTATCCGGCCGCGCGCGGCCTGTTCGGGGCCTCGGTCGGCTTCGCCTCGACCGCGGGGGGCGGCGATCCGGAAGCCCTGATGGCGCAGGCGGACGGGCAGATGTACGGCGTGAAGAAGGCTGGGCGGGGGACGTGATGCTGGGCAAGTTGATCCGGGAGGTTTTCGGCGACAAGCCGCGGGACTACGAAGGACAGAAGGCGGTCATCGAGGCCGGCGCCGAGGGCCAGCAGCGCAAGCTCGCCGGGCGCGAGGATACCAAGCCGGAGATCCTGTACTACCTGGCCGGGAACGGCAGCCCGCCGGTCCGCCGGGCCGTGGCGGCCAACCCGGCGACGCCGCGGCAGGCCGACCTGCTGATGGCCGGGGATGCGGACGAGGAGGTCAGGACGCAGATCGCCATGAAGATCCGCCGGCTGCTGCCCGACATCGGGCCGGGACAGGCGGAGAAGCTGCGCGACCTGACGCTGCGCACCATCGAGACGCTGGTCAGCGACCAGCTTCCCCGGGTGCGGGCCGCGCTCGCCGAGGCGATCAAGCACTCGCCGCACATCCCCAAGCACATCGCGCTGCAGCTGGCCAAGGACGTCGAGGCCGAGGTCTCCGGCCCGATCCTGGAATTCTCGCCGCTGCTCGGCGATGCCGACCTGCGCGAGATCATCGCCAGCGGGGTGGCGAGCGCCGCACTCTCGGCCATCGCCCGCCGCAAGGAACTTTCGGCAGACGTGGCGGATGCCATCGTCGCCACCATCGACGTGCCGGCCATCGCCAGCCTGCTCGCCAACCCCTCCGCCCAGGTGCGCGAGGAGACGCTGGACCGCATCATCGAGACGGCGCGCAGCGTCGAACAGCTGCACCGCCCGCTGGTCTATCGGCCGGAACTGTCGATCCGCGCCATCCGCCGCATCGCCGAGTTCGTCTCCGCCTCGCTGCTGGAGCGTCTGGGAGATCGCCACAGCCTGCCCGATGCCCTGAGGAGCGAGCTCAAGGCCAAGGCGAGGAGCGCGCTCGAGGCCGAGGCGCCGCAGGACGCCGGGGACGAGGACGCCATGGGCCTCGCCCTCGACCGGGGCGACCGCGCCGGCATCTTCGCCACCCTGGCCGGCGCCGCGAAGCTGAGCGTGCCGGCGGTGGAGCGCATCTTCCAGCTGAAGAGCGCCCGCGGCATCGTCGCGCTCGCCTGGCAGGCCGGGCTGCCGATGCGCCTGGCGCTGCGCCTGCAGTCGGAAGTCGCCGGCATCCAGCCGCGCGACATGGTCTATGCCCGCGGCGGCACCGACTATCCCTTCCCGCCGGAGGAACTCGAGGAGCAGATCGCCTTCTTCAGGGCGGCCTGATCGCTCAGGAGGCCTTCGGCTTGGAGATCATCGTGCCGACGCCGTGCTCGGTGAAGACTTCGAGCAGCAGGACATGCGGCAGGCGGCCGTCGAGGATATGGGCGGCGCCCACCCCGTCGCGCACGGCGTTCAGGCAGCATTCCACCTTCGGGATCATGCCGCCGGCGATGGTGCCGTCGCCGAGCAGGATATAGGCGTCCTTCGGCGTCAGCGTCGCGATCAGGCGCTTCTCCTTGTCGAGCACGCCGGCCACGTCGGTCATCATCACGAGCTTGGAGGCGCCGAGCGCGGCGGCGATGGCGCCGGCGGCCGTGTCGGCGTTGATGTTGTAGCTCTCGCCATGCTCGCCCACCCCGATCGGCGCGATCACCGGGATCACGTTCGAGGACTGGAAGGGCTTCAGGATGTCGGTGTTGATCTTGGAGGGTTCGCCGACATAGCCGAGGTCGAGCAGCTTCTCGACGTTCGAATTCTCGTCGCGCTTGGCCCGCCTCAGCTTGCGGGCCTCGATCAGCCGACCGTCCTTGCCGGAGAGGCCGATCGCCATCCCGCCCTGCTGGTTGATGGCCGAGACGATCTGCTTGTTGATGGACCCGGACAGCACCATCTCGACCACGTCCATGGTCTCGCGGTCGGTGACACGCAGGCCGTCGATGAAGGCGGTCTTGATCTTCAGCCGGTCCAGCATGGTGCCGATCTGCGGTCCGCCGCCGTGGACCACGACCGGGTTGATGCCGATCTGCTTCAGGAGCACCACGTCGCGGGCGAAGTTCTGCCCCGCCTCCTCCTCGCCCATGGCATGACCGCCGTACTTGACGACGAAGGTCTGGCCGGCGAAGCGGCGCATATAGGGCAGCGCCTCGGACAGCGTCTTGGCGGTCTCGAGGATTTTCTGGCTGGGGTGCCCCAGGGAGACGATTTCCGACATGGCGGCGGCTTATATCCCAATCAACCGCCTGCCGCCAGACGAGCGAGCGAGGCGCGCAGTTCCGGTATCCCGAGACCGGTATGCGAGGAGGTGACCGCGATCTCGGGATGGGCGGCGAGGTGAGCCTTAGCCTCTTTCGATGTCCGTTCGGTGACCTCGGCGAGTTCGGCCGGCTTCACCCTGTCGGCTTTGGTCAGCACGACCTTGAACACGACGGCGGTCTCGTCGAGGAGCTTCATCACTTCCTGGTCGACCGGCTTGATGCCGTGGCGGGCGTCGATCAGGAAGCAGACCTGCCTGAGCGTCGGGCGGCCGCGCAGGTAGCCGCGGACCAGCCGGTTCCAGCCGTCGACCAGCGCTTTCGGCGCCTTGGCATAGCCGTGCCCCGGCAGGTCGACCAGCATCAGCCGGCCCGACAGGTCGAAGAAGTTGAGCTGCTGCGTGCGCCCGGGCGTGACCGAGGTGCGGGCGAGCGTGGTCCGCCCGGTCAGCGCGTTGACGAGCGAGGACTTGCCCACGTTGGAGCGGCCGCAGAAGGCGACCTCCACCTGCCCGGTCTCGGGCAGGTCCTTCAGCGCCACCGCGCCCATGACGAAGCGGCATTCGCGGGCGAAGAGGAGGCGGCCCGCCTCGAGCCCGGCCGCGTCGCCCGCCGGCTGGCCGGCCGCCGCGGTCACGTCTTCGCCGGCTCGGGCAGCTTGTGCTGGCGCATGATCGTCCATTGCTGGGCGATGGACAGCAGGTTGTTCCAGGTCCAGTAGATGACGAGGCCGGAGGCGAAGCTGCCCAGCATGAAGGTGAAGAAGATCGGCATCAGCATGAACATCTTCGCCTGGATCGGGTCCGGCGGCGTCGGGTTCATCTTCATCTGCAGCCACATGGAGATGCCCATCAGGATCGGCCAGACGCCGATCGACAGGATCATGAGCGGGCCGAGGTTCGGCACGTCGTAGGGCAGCAGGCCGAAGAGATTGATCCAGCTCGTCGGGTCCGGCGCCGACAGGTCGTGGATCCAGCCGTAGAAGGGCGCGTGCCGCATCTCGATGGTGGTGAAGATCACCTTGTAGAGGGCGAAGAAGACCGGGATCTGCAGCAGGATCGGCAGGCAGCCGGCGGCCGGGTTCACCTTGTGCTTCTTGTAGAGGACCATCATCTCCTGGTTCATGCGCTGGCGGTCCTCGCCGAAGCGCTCGCGCAGCTTCAGCATCTCGGGCTGAAGCAGCTTCATCTTGTTCATCGCCTTGTAGGAGGTCTGGGCGAGGGGGAAGAACACCGCCTTGATGACCACGGTCAGCGCCAGGATGGCGAGGCCGAAATTGCCGAGCAGGCCGTTCAGCCAGTGCAGGGCGTGGAAGATCGGCTTGGTCAGGAAGTAGAACCAGCCCCAGTCGATGGCGAGGTCGAAGCGGTAGATGCCGAGCTTCTCGCCATAGCCGTCGATCAGTTCGGTCACCTTGGCACCGGCGAAGAGCCGCGTCTCCGCCGTGGCCGAGGCGCCCGGCGCCACGTCGAGCGCCGGCGCCAGGATGTCGGACTGGTAGATGTCCTTGTTGGCGCCGCCGGCGAAATGCTTGAAGGAGGCCGTCACCTCCTTGTCCTGCGGCGGGATCAGCGCCGCCAGCCAGTAGTCGTCGGTGATGCCGAGCCAGCCGCCGGTCGTCTTCGTGGTGACGGTGGCATCCTCGACGATGTCGGAATAGGAGGGCTCCTGCAGCTTGCCCGCGAGCACGCCGACCGGGCCCTCGTGCAGGACGTAGAAGCCGCGGGTGACCGGCGTGCCGTGCCGGGAGATCAGCGCGTAGGGGTTGAGCTGGACCGGCTGGCCGGTCCGGTTCTCCACCGTCTGGGTGACGGTGAGCATATAGGCGTCGTCGAGGGCGATCTTCCGGCTGAAGAGCAGGCCCTGGCCGTTGTCCCAGGTGAGGGTGACCGCCTCGCCCGAGGCCAGGACCTGCCGGTCGGCGGTCCATACCGTGTCGGGGCCCGGCACGGCGAGACCGCGGCCGACCATGCCGAATTCGGCGTAATAGGGATGCGCCGACCCGGTGGGGGCGAAGAGGACGATGTTGGGCGAATTCCTCGCGGTGGTCTGGTGGTAGTCCTTGAGCACCACGTCGTCGATGCGCGCGCCCTTCAGCGAAATCGAGCCGGACAGGCGCTTGCCCTCGATCCTGACGCGGGGGCCTTCGGCCAGCACGTCGGCGCGCTCGCGCACGCTCGAGACCGGGGGCAGGGCGGGCTGGCCCGGGATGCGGGCAGTGCCGTCGGGCGTGGCGGCGGGATTGGTCGCGGCCTTCTCCGCCTGTTCCTGCTGCCTGGCGAGTTCGGCCTTCTGGCGCGGCACCTCGTAGAAGAACTGGAAGCCGAGCAGGATGGCGAGGCTGATCGCGATGGCGAGGACGAGATTCTTCTGATCGGTCATCGGGGAGCCGTGGGGATCCTGTGGGTGGACCGGCAGTCGGGCCGGGGCGGGACCGGGTCGTAGCCCGAACCGCCGAAGGGGTGGCAGCGGCAGAGACGGCGGGCGGCGAGCGCCCCGCCGCGGAGCGCGCCGTGGGTGGCGATGGCTTCCGCCGCGTATTCCGAGCAGGACGGGGCGAAGCGGCAGTTGACGCCCAGCATGGGCGACAGCGTGTAGCGGTAGGCCAGCACCGCGCCGCGCAGGATATGGGCGAGGGGGGTCATGCCGGACATTTTTGTCCGCCGTCGCTGCCCTCTTTACTCCTCCCCCGTCCGCCAGGATGGGGGAGGTTGGGAGGGGGCTGGTCCCTGAGGTCGACGGTCGAGCGGGCGTCGCCCCCACCCCGACCCTCCCCCATCTCCGACGGGGGAGGGGGAGTTCCTTCGACCCACGCGCCCAGCTTCTTCAGGGCATGGGTGAAATCGGCGGTGATGCGCGCGAAGGGGGCGTCGAAGGCGGTTTCGCGGGCGACGGCGACGAAGTCGCGGCCCGGCGCGGCGTGCGCGGGCAGGATCATCTGCGCGGCGGCCTTCAGGCGGCGGCGGGCGCGATTCCTGTGCACGGCGTTGCCGACCGCCTTCTTCGACGTGGTGAAGCCGATGCGGGCCGGTGCTTCGGGGCCCAGCCAGCTTTCCGCCATCTGCAGGATGAGGGTCGACGTCACCGCACGGCGGCGGGTCGCGGCGACCCGCAAATACTCGGGGCGCCGGGTGAGTCGCCCGACGCGCACGCCCATGGATTTAGGCGGAGAGCTTCTTGCGGCCCTGGGCGCGACGCGCGTTGATGACCTTGCGGCCGCCGACGGTTGCCATGCGGGCCCGGAAGCCATGACGGCGCTTCCGCACGAGGCGGCTCGGCTGATAGGTGCGTTTCACGACGAGAACTCCTGCGGGCGGCGCCCTCGGGCACCGCAGTCGAGGCCGCGCTTATAGGGAGAGGGGGGCTTTCCGTCAACCGAACGATGCCCGCCGCGACAGATGGCCCGGCGGACCGGCGGGTGCGGACAATTCCGTCCGCTTCGCGGAATCGCGGCGGACATTCTTGTCCGCTCGTTGCTTCTCCCTCCCTCGCGATGCGACAGCAGCGTGGGGGAGGGCCGGGGTGCGGGCGGTTGCGGCATAGTCTATCCCGTGAATCATCGTCACCACCCCACCCCGACCCTCCCCCGGCTGGCGCCGAGGGAGGGAGACAAGGGGCGGACATTTTTGTCCGCTTGCTGGCGCGGGCGGATGGACGCGGATGCCGGGATCAAGTCCGGGCGTCACGTAACCGGCTGATTTGACGCGAGTTTCAGAAATTTTCCCATCGAACCGCCCCCTGCCTAAGGCAGCCAATTCGCGCCAATTCGAGCCAGCACGGACCCATGCGGCACCGGCTTTCGCCCGTGCCGCGCCGGTTTCGGCCAGGGCCGGCCGGGCCGTCATGGCGCCGCCTCCGGCACGCCGGCCCTGGCCGAAACCGGCGGGGGCGGGCGGAGCGGGGAATCGCCGCTCGGCATGTCGACCAGGTGCAGGAGCTGGCGGTGCAGATAGGGCAGCGGCCGGTCGGCCGGCAGGATGCGGCCACCGTCCTCCCCGGCGCCCTCGGCCAGGATTTCCTCGTCCCCGGCTTCCCCGTCCCCGGCTTCCCCGTCCCCGGCTTCATCGTCTTCCGCCAGCGCCTCGGCGGCGGGGATGTGCATTTGGCCGGGCAGGTCGTCATCCGCCTCGTCCTCGTCGCGCGGAGGAACCGGGTCCCAGAGCGGCGTGGAGAGACCAAGTTCGCCCTTCACCAGATGGTCGGCCAGCCATTTCAGGACGGCGGCATTGCCCTTTTCCATGGCGGCCTCGACCGCATCCGGCAGTTTGAGCATCAGCATGGCGAGCCGCCGGCGCGACAGTTCGGCGAGGCCGGCCTGCTCCGCCGCAATCCAGTTCCTGAAACGTTCCGAACGGGTGAGGTTGCGGCGGATGGCGGCGGCCGGGCAGTCGAGACGCGCGGCGACTTCGCCGACGGTCAGACCGCGGGCGAGGAGGGCGGCCGCCTCGCGCCAGTCGATGCGGCGGCGGGCGGGGGTTGGGGTGGATTGCGTGTGATGGTCTTCAAACATCGGTCGATCTCCATTTTTAAATCCAAAAGAGAATTTTACAAGAAACTTGGCGCGAGTCAATTTATTTCCACTCGAAGAGAAATTTTGCCGGCCGGCTTGATGTGCGCGCTCCCCCTCTTTTCATGTGTAGAGCATGTGACTATGTTCTCCACATGACCGCGATGATCCAGATTCGCAACGTGCCGGATGCCCTGCACCGCCGTCTGAAGTCGCGCGCGGCGCTCGCGGGCATGTCCCTCTCCGACTATCTCCTGAACGAGATTCGTCAGGTAGCCGAGCGGCCGACGCTCGACGAAATGCGCGAGCGGCTGGCGAGCCGCCCGAAAACAACGCTTTCAGAATCCCTGGTCGATGCCGTGCGGGCAGAACGCGACGGGCGATGATCGTTGTCGATGCCTCCGCCGTGCTGGAGGTGTTGTTACAGACGTCGAACACGCCGGCCGTTGAGAAGCGGCTGTACGAGGCCGGACAGACCCTGCACGCGCCGCACCTGATCGATATCGAAGTGGCACAGGTGCTTCGCCGCGTCGCGATGGCGGGCCGCATCGACGGTGACCGCGGCCGCATGGCCCTCAGCGATTTCGCCGACCTGCCGATGCAGCGCTATCCGCATGAATTGCTGATGCCAAGGGTCTGGGCGCTTCGACACAATCTCACGGCCTATGACGCTGCCTATGTCGCTCTGGCCGAACTGCTGGATGCACCGCTCCTCACGCGTGACGGCCGGATCGCCAGGGCGACGGGGCATCGGGCAAGGGTGGAAGTGGTTTGAAGGAGACGCCGCATCAGCGGAAGTAGTCGCGTGGTTCCTTGCCATCGACGCGCCAGCCGCGGATCAGGGCACGACGGTCGTCTGTTATCGCAAGATCGATGGTCACCACGGCTTTCCGGTCGCGCAGCAACTGCTCGAGGCGCGGGCCATACTCTTCCGCGATGAAGAGGCGTGGCCGCACGTAGATCTCTGGTTTCTTCGGCCGGAAGACGGGAGGCTCGGTAGTGCCGAAGTAAAGTCCGTCGACCAGCGCGAGGCAGCCTTCGGTCGCGAAGCTGGCGCGTGGTCCTTTCGCGGCGTCTACCGGTGCCGTGAGGCAGAGCGGCTGGCCGGTGATGGGGCGCTCGCGCGGCGGCGCCACCGCCCAATGCCAATCGTATTCGAAGATGAGGTAGTGGCCGCGCAGCAAATCGCGAGGATCGACCCCGCGGATCGGCACCGAGAATACCTGCGCGGACCGGAGATCGCGCTCGGCCTGGGCCACCATCGCGCCGAGGACGAGGATGGGCAGCGCCAGCGCCGCGGCGAGAAGACTGAGGCGCAGCCGGTTCATGCGGCCTGCCCGGAAATCCGTCCGGGGAAGCGGCGGAACAACCAGCGGCCCGCGGCGGCGAGAGCAAGGCAGATCACCCCGCCGGCGATCAGGCCGAGGCCGGTATTGAGCAGGCCACCGAAAGCCTGCCAGTAGAAGATCAGGATGCGGACGGCGATGACCGCGAAGGCGATGATGAACAACAGGCGCCGGCCGCCGCGGAGCGCCAGCCAGCCGGCGAGGGCCCAGAAGGCGATGAAGGGCGCGGCGAGCAGCAGCGAGACCATGTTCGAATCGCTTGGCCCCTCCCGCATGCCGCCGGCACCGAGGCGGGCGAGGCCCACTGATACCAGCCAGCCGAGGGCCGCCCCCACCATCAGGGCGAGAATAGGCATCAGCAGCCCGCCAAGCTGCCGCCGGCGCAGCAGCATGGCCGCAATTGCGATGCCGACGAGCACAAGGCCAAAGAGCGGTTCGGCCCAGTTCAGTTCGTGCCTGCCTGAGGGGGCCGCGAGCTGGATCTGCGGTGCGCTGCCCGCGGCGAGGAGGGCAAGGAGGGCGAGCTGGCGGAGCGTGCCGGCCTGGGCGCGGCGCCGGACCCAGGGATCGAGACATAGAGCGGCGAAGAGCAGGATGGCCGTCAGCAGCAGGAGCGGGAGAACCTTCGGCTCGGCCGGCATCCAGCGCTTGAGTGGCGAGAGTATATCGGACCAGCCGGTGATCATTGCGGCGCCCACCGCAAGCGCCCAGGCTGCGGCCAGCAAGCGACTGTCGGTGCCGAGAAGAAGAAACGGCGTGCAGATGGCGACCCAGGTGGCCAACGCGACCCATATCTTGCCGTCGAGCTGATAGACTTGACTGATCAGCGCGATGCTGGCCAGCACAAGTCCGAAGAGCAGAAAGGCGAGAATATCGCGGACCCGCGGGCAGCCCTTCGCGTCGGCGGCGAGGAGGCCGCCGGCGAGGGCGGCGAGCAGCAGGAAGTCGATCCCGAGCTTCAGGTTGGCGGGGATGTGGTCCCAGTTGGCGGCAACCACGGAGACGATGCCGGTGGCGATGGCAAGACAGCCCAGGCCGGAAACGGCCCAAAGCCAGAGTGGCCGCTGTTCCTGTGCTTCATGAAGACGGATGCGCTCGACGGTATCCGCATCGATGAGGCCGGCTTCCTGCCAGCGGGTGAGATACCGATTCTCGAACATTCGGACTGACGCTAGTTGCACAACCCTAGGAAGGCAATGCCGGCGGCGTCAGCACCGCTTGCTCATGTACACGGTGACGCCGCCCTTCTCGAACGGCTCCTTCTTCTCGATGGCGTAGCCCTCGCTCCGGTAGAGCGCGACATTGCCAGCGAAGAGGGCGTTGGTGAGGAGGCGGAGTTCGGCGAGGCCCGCTTCGGCGGCGAGGGCTTCCGCGCGCTTCAGGAGACGGCGGCCGAGGCCCTGGCGCTGCGCCGCCGGGCTGACGGCGATGTTCTCGATCCAGAGGTGATCGGGACGGAGCATGGTCTCGATCAGGGCGAGCGTTTCGCCGCCGAGCGAGAGCAGGTCGATCCGGTGCTCGCGCACCGCCGTCTCGTAATCGGCCTGCATCGGCATCGGCTCGCGCCCCACCACCGGCACCCACTTCGCATAGGCGGCGCGGGTGAGGTCGCGCACGAAGGCGGCATCGGCCGGCCCGGCGCGGCGGAAGGCTGGCGTCACGGCCGGCGCGCGACGGCGAGGGTCAGGCCGAGGCCGCAGAGCACGGCGCCCGAGCCCTGGCGCAGGCGGCGGATGATGCCGGGTCGGGCGGCGAGGCGATCGCGGGCACCGGCTGCGAGGAAGGTGACGACGATGTCGGCGCCGGTATTGAGCGCCACCGACATGCCGCCGAGGAGGATGAACTGCGCCGCGACCGAGCCCGCGCCCGCATCGACGAATTGCGGAATGAAGGCGAGGAAGAAGGCGGCGGTCTTGGGGTTCAGCGCCTCGACCACGATCCCTTCGCCGAAGGCGCGCCGCGCGCCGGTGGCGGTGGTCGCGATCGCGCCGACCGGCTTCCCCGCCGATCGCCAGGTGCGATAGCCGAGCCAGAGCAGATAGAGGGCGCCGGCGAGCTTCAGCGCCGTGAAGGCCTCGGCGCTGGCCAGCACCAGGGCGGAGACGCCGAGGGCGCCGGCGCCCACATGCACGAAGCCGCCGATGCCGGTGCCGAGGCTGGAGGCGATGCCCTCGGCCCGCCCGCCGGCCAGGCTGCGGGCGGCGACATAGAAGATGCCGGGCCCGGGCGAGAGGGCGATCAGGAGGGCGGCGGCGAGGAAGAGGGCGAGGTCGGCGGGGGAGAGCGGCATGCGGGCACCATAGCCCGCCTGCCCGCGCTCCTCGCGCCGCATGATCGCGACATTGCCTTGCGGGGTTGCGGCAGCGGATAGTGGAGCGGATGGCGGGAGGGGCGGCGCGGCCGTGGATCGCGCCGCGTCCGCGCCTGGCGGGCGTCCGGGGGAGAGGCGAATGTCGATCGAGATGCTCGGGGTCGCCGTCTTCGCCGTGCTGATCCTCACCTGCTTCTGCGTCGGGGACGCGAACAGCCGCCGCAACCGGTGGGTCCTCAGCCTCGGCATGCTGCTGTCAATTGCCCTCGGCGTAGTCGGCCTCGCCACCTTTTATGCGATCGGCATCCCGATCCTGAACATCAGCTTCTCGCGCCTGACCGCGAGCCGCTTCAGGGAAGGGAGCCTGCTCATCGTGCTGATGCACAGCTTCCTGCCGGTCATCGAGCTCGGCCTCGGAATCGCCTTCTACCGGACCTTCGCCGGCCGCTACCGTCGGGTGACCAATCCCGGCCTGCCCTGACCGGGGCTGCTCTCGCCCCCGAGCTTCGGCCGGCGCCGGAGCGCCAGTTCGCGATAGAGCGCTTCCGGGCTGGTGGCGATCTCCTGGGCGATGCTGCGCCAGGCACCTTTCGGCGGCAGGGCGCCGCCGTTGCCGGCGATCCAGGCATCGAGGCGGGCGGCGACGGTGTTGAGCGACAGAATCTCGGCCCGCTGGCGCGCCGCCTGCACCTCGGCGGCGAGATGGCGGGTCCAGGCTTCGGCGAAACCGGGGTCGCGGGCGAGGCGGGTTCGGAGATCGGCCCGGCGGAAGACCAGGAGGTCGGAGGCCGCCGCGGCCTGGGCGGCGCAGTGGTAGCGGGCGGCGAAGAGCGAGGCTTCGGCCAGCACCGCGCCGGCCCCGGCGCGCTGCAGGACGAGGCTGCCGCCATCCGCCTGCAGGCGGATCAGGCGCACCTCGCCCGCCAGCACCAGGTGCATGGCGCGCACCGGATCGTCCGGGTGGAACAGGAAGCTTCCGGCGGCGAGGTGCCGGCGGCGGGCGGGAAGGGCGCGCAGGAGGTCGGGCAAGGAGGGCGACATGATCCTTATCATGTCATCCCCGGGGCACCGCGTGGCAAGAGCGGGGCCGGTGGACAAACGAGGGAGCGAAGCCATGCGCGGATTTCCGCTGGTGCTGGCGATCATGCTGATGCCCGTGGCGGCTTCGGCCCAGGGCGGGCATCACGGGCATCACCCGCCGGCCTCGCCCTATGCGGGCGAGGAAAGGCGGGCGATCAAGAGCCTGTCGGAAGCCGATCTCGCCGAGCTTCGCCGGGGCGGCGGCTGGGGGTTGGCCAAGGCGGCGGAGCTGAACGGCTATCCCGGGCCGGCGCATCTGCTGGAGCTGAAGGAGGCCGTGGGGCTGGCGCCCGGGCAGGTGGCCGCGGTGCAGGCCCTGTTCGAGCGCATGCAGGCGGCGGCGAAGGAGGAGGGCGCGCGCTTCATCGCCCTGGAGACGGCGCTGGAGGAGGCGTTCCGCGACCGCACGGTCACGCCCGAAAGCCTGCGCGCGGCGCTCGGTGCGATCGCCGCCTCGCAGGCGCGGCTGCGCGGCATCCATCTGGCCGCGCATCTCGACACGGTGACGCTGATCTCCCCCGAGCAGGTGGCGGCCTACAACCGGCTGCGCGGCTATGCGGCCGGCGCCTGCGCCGCGGTGCCGGCGGGGCACGATGCGGCGATGTGGCGGCGCCACAACGGCTGCGACTGAGCGCCGATCGAAGCGGCCGCTTGCAGGCGGCCGCCGCGGCTGGCATCGATGCGGGGTGAGCCCGCGCATCGCCTGCCTCGCCTGGGGCTCCCTCGTCTGGGACCCGCGGGGCCTGCCGCATCTGCCGCCCTGGAAGCGGGACGGGCCGGCGGCGCGGGTGGAATTCGCCCGCCAGTCGCGCGACGGCCGCATCACCCTGGTGCTGGAGGCGCGGGGCGATCCGGTGCCGCTCCTCTGGGCCGAGATGCCGGGTGATCTCGAACCCTCGCTCTTGGCGCTCCGCGACCGCGAGGGCATCACGCCGCCCGACTGGCGGTCCTCGATCGGGTGCTGGCGGGCGGGGGAGGCGGCGCCGGCGGCGATTCCGGATCTGCCCGCCTGGGCGGGGCTGCGCGGGCTCGGCGCGGTGATCTGGACCGCCCTCGGGCCGCGCTACGAGACGCGATCGATGGAACTGCTCGCCTGTCCGCCGCTCGACTGGGTGCTGGCCCATCTCGACGGGTTGCGGGGCGAGGCGCGGGTACGGGCGGAGACCTATGTCAGGCGGGCGCCGGCGCAGATCGACACGCCCTATCGCCGCGCCATCGCCGCGCTGCTCGGCTGGGTGTGACCCCGCTCACGCCGCCGTCCGGCCCCTCCCGAATGTGAGTGGCCGCGGCGGCGATCGGGGCTAACGTCCAGGCTACGGCATGGAGTTTGCCGATGCGGGTTGCCCAGGCGGTCGATCGTTTCGTCGAGGCGGCGCTGGCGCCGGACCTCTGGCCCGAGGCGCTGGACGCGGTGTCGCGCGCGCTCGGCGCGGAAGGGGCGACGCTGGTGCTGGGGCGGACCTCCACCACCTCGCTGATGGTCTCGCGCTCGATCGCACCGATCGTCGCCGAATACTTCACCGGCCGCACCGCGCCCGACCCGCGCGAGGACCGGGTGATGCCGCGGCTGCAGGACGGCTTCCTCACCGACCTCGACAGTTTCACCGCCGAGGAGATCGCCCGCGATCCCTTCTATCAGGAGTTCCTGCGCCCGCACGGCTTCGGCTTCCATGCCGTCGCCACGCTGGCGGCCGCGCCGGAGCCGCTGGTGCTGAGTCTGAAGCGGCCGCTTTCGGGCGGGCAATACGACGGCGGGGACCTGGCCGGACTGCAGGCCGCGCTGCCGCATCTGCGCGGCGCTGCGCGGGTCGCCGTCTCGGCCTGGCGGGCCTCCTTCGCCGGCCGGCTCGACGCCTTCGCGCGCATCGGCGTGGGCGCCGCCCTGCTCGACCGCCGCGGACGGGTGGTCGAGACGAACGAGGCGGTGCCGCTCGGCGACGGGCTGAGCGTGCTGGCACGGGAACTGGTGGCCGGACTCGCCAGCGACCGCGCCGCGCTGAACCAGATGATCGCCGCCGCCCTGCGCCCGCCGGGCGAGGGGCCGCCGCCCGGCCCCGTCGCCATCCGCCGCCCCTCCGGCCGGCGGCCGATCGTGGCCGAGGCCCTGCCCGTCGCCGGGGCGATGCGCAGCCTGCTCGCGCCGGGAGTGGTGATCGTGCTGCTGCGCGACCTCGCCCGCGAGACGGTGCCGGCGGCGGAGACGCTGCGCCGCCTGTTCCGGCTGACCCCGCGCGAGGCGGCGCTGGCCAGCCATCTTGCCGCCGGCCGGTCGCTGCAGGAGGCGGCGCTGGCGATCGGCATCAGCGAAGCGCATGCGCGCCAGCGGCTGAAGAGCGTCTTCGCCAAGACCGAGACGGTGCGGCAGGGCGACCTGATCGCGCTGCTGGCCCGGCTGCGCTAGGCGGTCCGCTCGAAGCGCAGGTTCCTGATCCGGGCGGAGGAGACGGTGAGCGCCGACGGCCGGCCGCCGCCGGCGCGCTCGAGCCGGGCGATGCAGCTCATCGGCAGCCAGTTCGAGGGGATCTCGAGTTCGACCACGTCGCCGGCCACGCCGCGCACCGGACCCGGCGCCCGGCCGGCCCGCAACGGTCCGGAGACCACCACCTCGAGCCCGGCGGCGCCGCGCGCGATCCGCCAGGTCGCCCCGGCATCGGCGCAGACATAGGTTCCCGCCAGATCGGCCGGCGGCGCCGGCCGTTCGGGTAGGCGGGTGAAGGGGACGACGCGGCCGGCGCCGAGCGCGACGTCCAGCACCCCGCCGCCCGAAGGCGGGCGGAGCGCGAATTCGAAGGCGCCGCGATCGGCGGCGAGCCAGCCGTCCTCGCGGGGGAGGAGGCGGAAGGGAACGCCGCCCTGCGTCACCCTGGGATGGCCGTCGGCCACATCGAGGTGGAAGAGGAGGAGTTCCTCCGCCGAGGCATAGGTGCCGGCGGCGGCCTCGATCGCGGCGAGATCGGGGGCGGGCGGCGGCGGCTGCAGGAAGCCCTCGCCCTCGAGCACCCGCACCGCGGCGGCGCGGGCCGCGACATGCGGGTCGATGCTGCCGCAATTGGCGATGACGACGACGGTGAGGCCGGCGCCGGGGATACGCAGGAACTCGGTGCGATAGCCCGGCCACAGCCCGCCATGGCCGATGGTGGCGAGGCCGCGCAGCGTGCCGTGTTCCAGGCCGCGGGCATAGGCGCTGGCGGCGCCGCCCGAAAGGGGTTCACGGCGCATCAGCCCGGCCACCAGATCGGCCGGACCAAGGCGCGGCCGGTCGAAATGCCGCGACCAGAGCATCAGGTCGTGCAGGCAGGAGACGAGGCCGCCCTCGCCCGCGAGCGGAAAGCCGTGCGCGGCGCGGCGGAAGCCTCCGCCCGGAGTCTCGAGATAGCCGGTGGCGAGCCCGGGGACGACGGCGTCGGTCGTGGGCGTCAGCGCGGTGCCGTTCATCCCGAGCGGGGCGAAGAGGCGGTCGTGCAGTACCTCAGGCAGCGGCCGGCCCTCCACCGCCTCGATGATGCGGCCGAGCAGCAGGAAATTGGTGTTGCAGTAGAGGAAGCGGCTGCCCGGATCGAAGCTCAAGTGCCGGTTGCGGGCGACCGCGGCCTCGACCTCGGCCGCCGTCGTTGGATCGTCGAGCGTGGCGCCGCCGAGGCGGAGCAGCTCCAGGAAGTCGGGCAGGCCGGAGACGTTGCGCATCAGCTGGTCGATGCTGACCGGAAGGTCGGGCAGCGCGGGCAGGTATCGGCTGGGGCGGGCGGTGACGTCGATCCTGCCCTCGGCCGCCAGCATCAGGATCGCGGCACAGACGAACTGCTTGGTGACCGAAGCGATGCGGAAGCGCGTTGCCGTGTGGAGGGGAACGCCGAGCTCGATACTGGCGAGGCCATAGGCCTTCTCGAACACCAGATCGCCCTGGCGGGCGATGCCGATCACCGCGCCCGGATGGCCGGGCGCGGTCCAGCGCGCGAACAGCGCGTCGATACGGGCCTCGAGACTGAGAGCGTCGATGGCGGTCATCGGCAGGTTCCATGGCACCGGAGAACGTCGTGTGGCATTACCACAGTGAAACCGATCATTGCCAACGGGACGGCGGACTCGGCGCCGACGGGATCATGGCGCCGAGCCGGAGCGAGGACCGGTGACCGTCCTGGCCGACAGCAGTGTCGTCCGGGATGTTTTCAAAGACGATCCCGCCTGGACCCGAGGCGGGTCCGCAATCAAGCGGTCTTCCTCACCAGGCCGGTCAGTGTCTTGTAGCGGGCGGCGATGGCCTCGAGCTCGCCTTCCGCGAAGACGTCCTCGATGCGGGCGAAGCCGCCGGGCGCGCGCTCGTGGGCGAGCTGCATGCACTGCTCCGGCCCGTTCTGGCGGTTGGCGCGGACGATGGCGGCGGTCTTGGGCAGGCGATCCTCCTCATAGGCCTGAAGCGCCGCCACCGGATCGGCATGCGCCGCCAGGGCCTGCACCAGGGCGCGGGCGTCGAGTATCGCCTGGCTCGCCCCGTTGGAGCCGATCGGATACATCGGATGCGCCGCGTCGCCGAGCAGCGTCATCCGCCCGTGGCTCCATTTAGGCAAGGGGTCGCGGTCGACCATGGGGAACTCGTAGATCGCCTCGGCGCCGCGGATCAGTCCCGGCACGTCGAGCCAGTCGAAGCGCCAGCCCTCGAAGCGGGGCAGGAAGATGCCGGCCTCGACCTCGCGGTTCCAGTCCTCGCGCGCCAGCGTCTGCGGCACCACCAGTTCCGCGATCCAGTTGATGCGCTGCAGGCCGTCGCTTCCGGGCGCCGCGATCGGATAGCAGACGAACTTCTGGTCCTGATAGCCCGCCATGATCATGCTGGCGCCGGTGAGGAAGGGCTTCGCCATGCTGGTCGCCCGCCAGAGCATGCGCCCCGAATAGCGCGGCGGCCCTTCGTCGGGGTAGAGCTGGGCGCGGGCGCGCGAATGGATGCCGTCGGCGGCGATCAGGATGTCGGCGCCGACCGTGAGCGGGGCGCCGGCGATGGTCTCGAAGCGCGCCTCGGCCGCGCCGGGGAGGGTGGCGAAGCCGGTCAGGCGGTGCCCGGCGAGAATCCGTTCCCGGCCGAGCCGGTCCAGCGCGGCACGGAACAGGCACAGCTGCAGCGCGCCCCGCGGCAGGGAGATCTGCGGCGCGGCGAAGCCCGCATGCCGGCCGCGCGGCTCGCCCCAGATGCGCTGGCCGTGGTCGTTGAAATAGACCAGTTCGCGCGTCGCCACGCCTTCCGCCAGCAGGCTGTCGATCAGGCCGAGACCGTCCAGCACCTCTGCGGCATGCGGCAGCAGGTTGATGCCGACCCCGAGCGGCAGGATCTGCGCCGCGGCCTCGTAGACGGTGACCTCGTGACCGGCGGCATGAAGCGCGAGCGCGGCGGCGAGGCCGCCGATACCGGCTCCGGCGATGGCGATGCGCATGGGACCCCTAGACGACCTGCAGACGCTGACGATCGAAGAAGCGGAGGCATTGGGCGAGCGACTTGCCCCGCTTCAGCACCCGGTCGCCGAGGCCGACAACGGCATAGGCGCCCTGCTTGCGGGCGAGTTTCGGCGCCTTGACGATGCGATAGAGCGGCCGTTCGGCGCTGCGCCGGAAGATCGCGAAGCTGCAGGCTTCCTCGCTATGGCCGATCGCATAGTCGCGCCACTCGCCGCGGGCCACCATATGGGCGTAGAGATTGAGGATCAGGCCCAGTTCCAGACGGTCGAAGAACACTTCGGGCGCCTTGCCCGGCCGCGCCGCTGCGGCCGGGCGGGCGCCCCGCCACTCTTCGATATCGACAACCTCGCTCACCGCGCCTCCCCCGGTTCATGGGTTCCGTCAACGGACCGTCACGATTGAACGCCCCGAGGGCGCGGGCGTCAACCGTCAGCCAGCAGGGGGTTGCGGATCTTGAGGTCGGCCATGCGGCTGAAATCGCGGTCGGCGGACCACAGTTCGCTGACGCCGTGGCGCCATCCCGTGAAAGGGCGAATCCTCGCGATGGGCATAGACGAGGATATTGGTATCGACGGCGATCAACCGCCGCGACCCTCATAGATCATCGAGCGGATTTTCTCCCAATCCGCATCCTTCATCTCCGGCTGCAGGCCCTGGCCGCCGACGCTTGCCTTGCGAAGCTTGAACGGCTTTTCCTGCTTTTCGGACAGTACCCGGCGGAGCCCTCGTTCAATGAGGGCCTTTAGTGTCGTCCCTTCGGCGGGAGGCGAGATCGCGGGCCTCCTGCAGGAGCGGGTCGGAGATTTCGACGGTGGTCTTCATATGGGTACCCATATTGCTGGGTCAGAGCATATGGGTACCCATATTCGAAGGAAAATCAGGGCTCGATCAGTCCGCCGCCATCCGGCCCGCGGCCTTGGGCTTCAGGTGCCGGACCTTGGGCAGCACCTCCTTCGAGAGTAGCTCGAGCGAGCGGCGCCAGACCGCGGGCGTTTCCGCATAGTCGAAGCCGAAGACGAGCAGTTCGCCGAAACCGCCGACCTCCTCGTAGATCTGCTCGATCTTACGCGCCACGGTGGACGGCGATCCCACGATCCAGTTGCGCTCGGCGCAGTATTCCGGGGTCACGTCGCTGTCCGGCACCGCCTGATCGTGCTTCAGGTACTCGAAGAAGCCGAACTGGGCGAGCAGGGGGAGGAAGTATTCCCGCATCATCCGGCCCATATGGGAGCCCACGGAGAGCTTCATCGCCTCCGCGTCCGTATCGGCGACGAAAACCTCGCGCACCAGGCGCCAGTCGTTGCGGTCGGGCGTCCGGCCTGCCTTGGCGGCACCGATCTCGACCGATTCCCAGTGGCTCTTCACATAGGCCGGGTTGAGGTTGAGGCTCATCGGCAGGAAGCCCTTCTCGCCGGCGAGCTTCAGCGTGTCGGAGCCCTTGGAGAGTCCGGCGACGCCGATCGGCGGATGCGGGGTCTGCAGCGGCCTGATATGCGGCTTCAGGAACCCGAACATCGTGTCGGGCTTGGTCACGTGCCAGAACTTGCCCTTGTAGTCGAAGGGCTCGTTCGCGCTCCACAGCTTCAGGATGATGTCGAGCGCCTCGCGCGTCATGTCGCGGTTCTGCCCCGACATGCCGTCGACGTTGAACATGGCCCAGTCGGAGGGGAGGCCCGAGGCCGCGACGCCGAAATTGAGCCGGCCGCCGGAGATGTGGTCGAGCATGGCGACGCGGTTCGCGAGTTCGGCCGGGTGGTGGTAGGGAAGCAGGAAGCCGCCGGGGCCGAGGCGGATGTTCTTCGTCTGCATCAGCCCTTGCGCGACCAGGAGGTCGGGCGAGGGATGCGGTTCCCAGGGGGCCGTGTGGTGCTCGCCGATCCAGCATTCCTCGTAGCCGAGTTCGTCGAGCCAGCGGATGACCTGCAGGTCCCATTCGTGTCCCGCCTTGAGGGATCGCTCCGGCGGATGGGACGGCATGGTGAAGTAACCCAATCGCATGGCTTCCTCCGTTCCCTGATCGCACGCGGTCTGCCGCCGCGCGTCGGGAGGAAGCGTGACCCTCGCCAGAAGCAGAGTCAATCAGCGGTGGACCGGCGCGGCGATACCGCACCGGTCCGTGCGAAGTCAGTTCGGCAGGAGCACCTTGTCGATCGAGTGGATGACGCCGTTCGACTGGATGACGTCATAGACGCTGATATTGGCGGAAGCACCCTTGTCGTCCGTGATGGAGATGTTGGACGGGCCGTTCGCCATGGCGGTAAGCGTGCCGCCGGAAGCCGTCTTCAGGGTCGCCTTGCCCTTGCCCATGTCCACCTGCTTCTTCAGGTCGACATAGGTGAGCTTGCCCGGCACCACGTGATAGGTCAGCACTTTGGTGAGCGCCGGCTTGTTCTCGGGCTTCAACAGCGTGTCGACGGTGCCGGCCGGCAGCGCGGAGAAGGCCGCGTTGGTGGGGGCGAAGACGGTGAAGGGCCCCTTCCCCTTCAGCGTCTCCACGAGGCCGGCCGCCTTCACCGCGGCGACCAGCGTCGTGTGGTCGGCCGAATTGACGGCGTTGTCGACGATGTCCTTCGAGGGCAGCATTTCCTTGCCGCCCACCATCACCGCCGCGATGGCAGGCGTGGCGACCGCGAGTGCGGCGGCGAAGCCGATGGCGAGCCAGGGCTTGTCGAACTTGCGCATGGTTGTCGTTCCTTCCGTGGAGCCTCCGAAGGCGCCGGCCCGCGACAGTGCGGCCGGTGTCTTCAGGGGCGTCTACGGCAGGGCTCCCGCCGCGGATGGCCGATCACGGCAACTTGGCAGCGAAGCACGGGCGGATCACGGTTGCGGCAGAACGCTCGACTTCGCGGCCCGCCGGTCCAAAACCCCTCAGTCCCGATCCTCGATCGCCTCCATGTCCTCGTCGGAGAAGCCGAAATGATGGCCGATCTCGTGGATCATCACGTGGCGGACCAGATGGGCGAAATCCTCCGTCCCCTCCTCGCACCAGAAGTCGAGCAGGGGGCGGCGGTAGAGGAAGATCATGTCCGGCTCGGTTCCGCTGCGCGGGTTCTCGCGCCCCTCGACGCTGACGCCGCGATACAGGCCCAGCAGGTCGAAGGGGCTCTCCAGCTCCATCTCGCGCTCGGTCTCCTCGTCGGGAAAGTCCTCGACCCGGACGACGATGTCCCCGAGATGCCGCCTCAACGGGTCGGGGATGGTGGCCAGGGCCTCCCTGGCGAGACGCTCGATCTCCTCGAGCGTCGGGGGGAGCAGCGGCGCGGTCATGGCCCGGCCACCCGGTCGATGAAGAGGGCGAGCGCCACGTCCCTGTCGGTGACGCCGCCGGCGTCATGGGTGGAGAGCGTGACCGAGACCCTGTTGTAGACGTTCGACCACTCCGGATGATGGTCCATGCTCTCCGCCATCAGCGCGACCCGGGTCATGAAGGCGAAGGCGGCGTTGAAGTCCGGGAAGGCGAAGGTGCGGGAGATGGCGTCCCGCCCCTCGACCTCGCTCCAGCCCGGCAGTTCCGCCAGGGCCTCCTTCCTCAATTCGGCACTCAGCTTCTCGGCCATGGCACATCCAAGCGATCGTCCCGGCGGTGACTTAGCGCCCCCATGCGCCGAAGTCACGCCGGGTTGCCGCCCGGTGCGGGCTTCCATAGATTGCAGGCCAACCAACACCGAGGGGAGAGGTCCGGGAGTGTCACCGAAAGCCGCGGGCGTCTCCGCCTTGTTGCCGCTCTTCGCCGCCATGCCGGCCTTCGCCGCCGAGGGCGCCCCGCATCTGGACGGCAGCCAACTGGGGCTGATCTGGGCGGTCCCCTTCGCCGGGATCCTGCTCTCGATCGCCATCATGCCGCTCGCCGTGCCGCATTTCTGGCACCATCACTTCGGCAAGATATCGGCCTTCTGGGCGCTCGCCTTCGTGCTGCCGGCGGCGGTCCTGCACGGACCGGCGCTGGCGGGCTACGAGGTGCTGCACACGCTGCTGCTCGAGTACATCCCCTTCATCATCCTGCTCTTCGCGCTCTTCACCGTGGCCGGCGGCATCTACGTGCGCGGCAACCTGCACGGCTCGCCCGGGGTGAATACCGGGTTCCTCGCCATCGGCACGGTGATCGCGAGCTGGACCGGCACCACCGGTGCGGCGATGCTGCTGATCCGGCCGCTGATCCGCGCCAACGATTCACGCCGGCACAACGCCCATGTGGTGGTCTTCTTCATCTTCCTGGTCGCCAATGTCGGCGGCTCGCTGACGCCGCTCGGCGATCCGCCGCTCTTCCTCGGCTTCCTGAAGGGCGTGTCCTTCTTCTGGCCGACCGTGCACCTCTTCCTGCCGATGCTGGTGGTCTCGGTCATGGTGCTGACGGTGTTCTATTTCCTCGACCGCTGGTTCTATGCCAGGGAGGAGGGCATGCCGCCGGCGCGCGATCCGACCCCCGACAGCCGCGTCGGGATCGAGGGTTGGGTCAATGTCGCGCTGCTCGGCGGGGTGGTGCTGGCGGTGCTGATGAGCGGTTCCTGGAAGCCGGGCATCGGCATCACGATCTATCACGTGACGGTGGAACTGCAGAACATCGCCCGCGACCTGCTCCTGCTCGTCATCGCCGGCCTGTCGATGGCGCTCACCCGGCGCGACATCCGCGCGGCGAACGGCTTCTCCTGGGGCCCGATCGCCGAGGTGGCGAAGCTCTTCGTCGGCATCTTCCTCACCATCATCCCGGCCATCGCCATCCTGAAGGCGGGCCGGGAGGGCGCGCTGGCGCCACTGGTCAACCTGGTGACCGGCGCGAACGGCGAGCCGGTGAACGTCTGGTACTTCTGGCTGACCGGCATCCTGTCGAGCTTCCTCGACAACGCGCCGACCTATCTCGTCTTCTTCAACATGGCGGGCGGCGATCCCGTGCAGCTCATGGGGCCGCTGGCGCTCACGCTCGGCGCCATCTCCGCCGGTGCGGTCTTCATGGGCGCCAATACCTATATCGGCAACGCGCCCAATTTCATGGTCAAGGCCATTGCCGAGGAGAACGGCGTCAAGATGCCCTCCTTCTTCGGCTACATGGCCTGGTCGTGCGTCATCCTGCTGCCGTGCTTCGCCGTGGTGACGCTGATCTTCTACCGGTGACCCCGGGCGTTCGCGCTTCCGATCGGCACCGGGACCGGGGGAGGCCCGCATGTCGGTCGAGATGGGCTGCCTGTTCGCGGCCATGCTGCTGGGGCTGGTCCACCTGACCGCGGCGTCCTTCGCCTTCAAGGCGCAGGTCGGAAACCGCTATACCGTCGGGCCGCGCGACGAGGACATCAGACCGCGCGGTCTGGCCGGGCGACTCGACCGGGCGCAGCGGAATTTCCTGGAAACGTTCCCGATCTTCGCCGCCGCCGTACTGATGCTGCATCTGCTGGATCGGAACGGCGGGCTCAGCGCCGCCGGTGCGGCGCTCTACATCGCCGGCCGGGTCGCTTACCTGCCGCTCTATGCCTGGGGGTTGCCCTGGCTCAGGACCTTCTCCTGGAACCTCGCGACGCTCGGCCTGGTCCTGGCGATGGGACAGATCCTGCTCTGAGCGAGGCGGCTCAGGCCTTCAGCGCCGCGACGCCGGGAAGGGTCTTGCCTTCCAGCCATTCCAGGAAGGCGCCGCCCGCGGTCGAGACATAGGTGAAATCCTCGACCACGCCGGCATGGGCGAGCGCCGCCACCGTGTCGCCGCCGCCGGCGACGGAGAGGAGCTTGCCCGCCCTGGTCAGCGAAGCCGCTTCCTTCGCCAGCGACACCGTGCCGGCATCGAAGGGCGCGGTCTCGAAGGCACCGACCGGACCGTTCCACACCAGCGTCCTGCAGGCGGCGATCTCCTTCGCCAGCGCCGCCACCGACTTCGGCCCGATGTCGAGGATCATCGCATCCGCCGGCACCGCATTGACCGCAACCGTCTCGGAGGCGGCACCGGCCTTGAATTCCTTCGCCACCACCGCGTCTTCGGGGAGCAGGATGGTGCAGCCGCGGGCCTTCGCCTTCTCGACGATCTCGCGCGCGGTCGCCGCCAGGTCGCGCTCGCACAGCGACTTGCCGACCTCGACCCCCTGCGCGAAGAGGAAGGTATTGGCCATGCCGCCGCCGATGATCAGCCGGTCGACCTTGGCGACCAGATTGCCGAGCAGTTCGAGCTTGGTCGAAACCTTGGCGCCGCCGACGATGGCGACCACCGGGCGCTCGGGTTGTTCCAGCGCCTTGGAAAGCGCGTCGAGCTCGGCCTGCATGTTCCGGCCGGCGATCGCCGGCAGCCTGTGCGCCAGCCCCTCGGTCGAGGCATGGGCGCGATGGGCGCAGGAGAAGGCGTCGTTGACATAGAGATCGCCGAGCCGCGCCAAGTCGGCGACGAAATCGGCGCCGTTCTTTTCCTCGGCGGCATGGAAGCGGGTGTTCTCGAGCAGGAGGACGCCGCCGGCCGCAAGCTTCGCCACCGCGGCCTCCGCTTCGGGACCGATGCAATCCTCGGCGAAGGCCACCGGCCGGCCGAGGCGGCTCGCCACCGCCTCGGCCACCGGCTTCAGGGACTGCTTGGGGTCCCGCTTGCCGTCGGGCCGGCCGAAATGGGCGAGAAGGACGACCTTCGCTCCCTTCTCGGCCAGTTCGCGAATGGTGGGAAGCACGCGGTCGATTCGGGTCGCGTCCGTCATCTTGCCGTCCTTCATCGGCAGGTTCAGGTCCACCCGGGTCAAGACGCGCTTGCCCTTGACGTCGGCGGTATCGAGCGTGCGGAAAGCGGGCATCGTACCGGTCTCTTCCCGTCGCCGATCAGAGGAACTTCGCCATGACCATGGCGGTGTCCGACATGCGGTTGGAGAAGCCCCACTCGTTGTCGTACCAGGACAGCACGCGCACGAACTTGCCGTCGATCACCTGGGTCTGCTTCAGGTCGAAGGTGGAGGAGGCCGGGTTGTGGTTGAAGTCCATCGACACCAGCGGCTCGCTGTTGACGTCGAGGATGCCCTTGAGCGCGCCGGAAGCGGCGGCGACGATCGCCTTGTTCACTTCCTCGATCGTCGTGGCGCGCTTGGGCACGAACTTGAAGTCGATCAGCGAGACGTTCGGCGTCGGCACGCGGATCGAGGTGCCGTCGAGCTTGCCCTTCAGTTCCGGCAGCACGAGGCCCACGGCCTTGGCCGCGCCGGTGGTGGAGGGGATCATCGACAGGTTGGCGGCGCGGGCGCGCTGCAGGTCCTTGTGCAGGGTGTCCTGCAGCGACTGGTCGCCGGTATAGGCGTGGATGGTGGTCATGAAGCCGTGCTCGATGCCGATGGCCTGGTTCAGCACATGGGCGACCGGGGCGAGACAGTTGGTGGTGCAGGAGGCGTTGGAGACGACGACATGGTCCTTGGTCAGCTTGTCGTGGTTCACGCCGTAGACGACCGTGAGGTCGGCATCGCCCGAGGGGCCGGAGATGAGGACGCGCTTGGCGCCGGCCTCCAGGTGCTTCGCCGCCTTGTCGCGGTCGGTGAAGATGCCGGTGCATTCCATCGCGATGTCGACGCCGAGCGCCTTCCAGGGCAGCTTCGCCGGGTCACGCTCGGCCGAGACCTTGATCGGGCCGTAGCCGATGTCGATCGCATCCTCGGAGGCCTCGACCTTGCCGGGGAAGCGGCCGTGCACGCTGTCGTACTTGATCAGATGGGCGTTGGTGGCGACGGGGCCGAGATCGTTGATGCCGACGACCTGGATGTCTTTCCGGCCGCTTTCGGCGATGGCGCGGAAGACCAGGCGGCCGATGCGACCGAAACCATTGATACCGACACGAACGGCCATAATCGTCATCCTCCGGCAAGGGGGCGGGTTCAAGTGCTGCCGCGTTCTAACGGCTAGACCGCGGGCGGGCAATCTCCGCAGGCGAGTGTGAGGAATGCGTTAAACTCGCAGCCGGCCGCTCCGTTCCGCACGCGTTCCGGCAGGGCGTCAGGCGCCTGCCGTGCCGAGCAGCGGCAGGCTGCGGGCACGCCGCCCGCTCGCCGCGAAAAGGGCATTGCCCAGGGCGGGGGCGACCGGCGGCAGGCCGGGCTCCCCGAGCCCGCCCCAGGGGCCGTCTCCTGCGAGGAAGTGAACCTCGATCGAAGGCGGGGTGTCGGCCATGCCGGCGATGCGATAGTCGGCGAAGTTGCGCTGGCGGACAGCGCCCGATTCGACGTCGATGCGCTCCGCGATCGCGGCGCCCAGTCCCATGACGATGGCGCCCTCGACCTGCTGGGTGGCCGTGTCGGGGTGGCAGACGCCGCCGCAGTCGACCGCGGCGACGACACGGTGCACCCGGGGCGCGCCGTTCTCCAGCGAGGCCTCGATCACCTGCGCCACGACGCTGCCGAAGCTCTCCACCAGGGCGATACCGCGACCCCATCCGGGGGGAAGCGGGCCACCCCAGCCGGCCCTTTCGGCCGCCAGCACGAGCACCCGGGCATGCCGGGATTCCGGGGCGAGCAGGTCGCGGCGATAGGCGAAGGGGTCGCGCCCCGCCGCATGCGCCAGCTCGTCGATGAAGGTCTCGGTGTAGAAGCCGTGCTGCGTGTGCGCGACCGATCGCCAGGATCCCTGCGCCACGTGCACGGACAGCGGTACGGACCTGATCGACTGGTGCGGAATCCGGTAGGGCAGGCCATAGGCCTCGTTGCGGCCCGGGGTGTCGATGAAAACCTGTGACCAGGCGGCCGGCGTCCCGTCCGGCGCCAGCGCGGCGCGGATGCGGGTCGAGACCTGCGGGCGGTAGGTGCCCTGGGCGAAATCCTCCTCCCGGCTCCAGATCATCTGCACCGGGTTGGGCGAGGCGGCGCGGGCCAGATGCACCGCCTGCTGCAGGTGGCGCGGGTGGTTGAAGGCGACGCGCCGGCCGAAGGAGCCGCCGACGGGGAGCGCCTCGATGGCGACGCGCTCGGCCGGAAGGCCGGCGATCTTCGCCACCCTCATCTTGGCCCCGAGCGCGTCCTGTTCCCCGCTCCAGACGGTGAGGCGGCCGTCCTTCAGCTGCGCCGTCAGGTTGATCGGTTCCATGGCGGCGTGGTGCAGGAAGGGGACGCGGTAGCTCGCCTCGACGACGCGCTGGCCCGCCTGCCTGAAGGCGGCCTCGACGTCGCCGGCCTCGTGCATGACCTTGCCCTCGCCCGAGGCGAGGACCCGCGCCTGGGCCGCGAAGAGCCCCTCGGTCGAGACGCCGCCGTTGCCCCCGTCGGTGAAGACCGGCCGCAGCCGGCCCAGAGCCTTCTGGGCCTGCCACCAGCTGCCGGCAATGACGGCGATGCCGTCGTCATCGGTCAGGACCTGTTCCACGCCCTGCACAGCCCTGGCCGGCGCGGGATCGACGGAGGCGAGCCTGCCGCCGTGAACCGGCGGTGCCATCACCGCGGCATAGCGCATCCCGGGCAGGCGCAGGTCGATGGCATAGAGCGGGGCGCCCGTCACCTTCGCCGGAATGTCGAGGCGAGGCAGCGAGGTGCCGACGAGACGGTACTGCGCCGGCGGCTTCATGGGCGGGTCGGCGGGGACGGGCAGCCCGGACGCTTCGGCCGCGAGTTCGCCATAGCGCAGGGTGCGGCCGGATCTCGCGTGGGTGACCACGCCGTCCCTGGTCACGAGTTCCGCGGCCGGCACGCCGAGCCGGCGGGCGGCGGCTTCGAGCAGCATCACGCGGGCGGCGGCCCCGACGACGCGCAGTCCGCCCTGGCCGGTGAAGCGCACGGCAGTCGATCCGCCGGTGATCTGCAGATTGATGAACCGTGCCGCTTCCGTGAACGTCGCCTCGACGGGCGCATCGAGGAAGCGGGGCACCCTCCATCCCTGCAGGACCCAACCCTGCGCCAGGAAGCGGTTGGCGAAGGCCTTTTCGCCGGGCGCGCGCTCGGTCCGCACCTTCGACCAGTCGGCGTCCAGTTCCTCCGCGAGGATCATGGCGAGCGCCGTATGGGTGCCCTGACCCATGTCGACATGCGGCACATAGACGGTCACGGTGTCGTCGCTGCCGATCTTGACCCAGCCGGCGATCAGCCGGCCGCCGTCGCCGGTGGTGAGTGCGGCGGCTTCAGCCTTGAAACCGTCGGTCCAGGCGCGATAGCCGATCACGAGGCCGCCGGCCGCGGCCGCCGCGCCCGCCAGCAGGAAGGTTCTGCGCTTCACCGCCGCCTCCTTACGCCTGACCGGACAGGGCGCGGATGGCGCGGCGGACCCTGGGATAGGTGCCGCAGCGGCAGAGATTGGTGATCGCGGCGTCGATCTCCGCATCCGTCGGCTTCGGGTTCGAGCGCAGCAGCGCGGCAGCCGCCATGATCATGCCCGATTGGCAGTAGCCGCATTGCGGCACCTGGAGGTCGATCCAGGCCTGCTGCACGGGATGCAGGCGGGCCCGCGCGGTGGCGGCAAGACCCTCGATGGTTGTGATGGCCGTCCCCGCCGCCGCCGTCAGCGGCAACGTACAGGCGCGAACCGCCTCGCCGTCGACATGAACCGTGCAGGCCCCGCAGGCACCGATCCCGCAGCCGTAACGGGTGCCGGTGAGGCCCAGATCCTCGCGCAGAACCCACAGCAGCGGCTTGTCGTCCTCCGCCTCGATGGGTCGGACGTCTCCATTCACGGTGAGCCGGGTCATGCCGCTTCTCCCTGCGCGCGAGTGCGGGAGACAGTAAGTGTTCAATGAAAACTAATCAATGAACATATAAATGAAAACTTCTTCATCCACGGCCGAGACCGGCGGTCAGGGTCTCGACCAGGCTGTCGGCCAGCCGCCCGGTCTCGGCCCAGGGAAAGCCCGGCCGGGCGATCAGCAGCGCCACCAGCCCGTGCAGCCCGGCCCAGAGGGTCTGGGTGGCGACGGCGGGGTCGGCCTCGGTGACGCAGCCGGTCTCCTGCAGCTTCTGCACCTGTTCCAGCACGATCAGATAGGCCTGCAGGCCGAGACCCTGCTGCGCAAAGGGCCGGGTCAGGTCCTTGTCCCGGTGGAAGGGCTTGAGCGGCGCATCCGAGGTCATGAAGACGAGCTGGTATTCGTCGCGGTTGGCGAGGCCGAAGCGGATATAGGCATGGGACAGCCGCCGGAGCAGGTCGGGCCCCGGCTCGACGCCCTCGATGGCGGCGCGCAGCGCGTCGCCGAGGCGGGAAAAGGTGGCCTGCGACAGCGCGAAGAGGATCTCTTCCTTGCTCTGGAAATAGACATACAGACCGGTCTGCGACAGGCCGGCGCGTTCGGCGAGCCTTCGGGTCGTCACCTGGGCATAGCCTTCGGCGACGAACAGCGCCTTGGCGGCGGCCAGGATCTCCGCCCGCCGTTCATGCCCCTGGCCGCGGGGCTTGCGGCCGCGGGCCCTGGGCTGGCTCGCCGGCATGGCGGTCAGATCATCGCCATGCCGCCGTTCACATGCAGCGTCTGCCCGGTGACATAGGCGGCCTCCTCGCTCGCCAGATAGACCACGGCGGCGGCGATATCGGCGCCGGTGCCCAGCCGGCCGGCCGGAATGCCGCCCGTCAGCTTCGCCTTCTGCTCCTCCGACAGGACGTCGGTCATCGCCGTCCGGATGAAGCCGGGGGCGACGCAGTTCACGGTGATGTTGCGCGAGGCCACTTCCTGGGCCAGCGACTTCGACATGCCGATCAAGCCGGCCTTGGAGGCGGCGTAGTTCGCCTGGCCCGGATTGCCGGTGACACCGACGATCGACGTGATCGAGATGACGCGGCCCCAGCGGCGCTTCATCATGCCCCGGAAGGAAGCGCGCGCGAGCTTGAAGGCGGCCAGCAGGTTCACGTCCAGCACCGCGCGGAAATCCTCGTCCTTCATGCGCAGCGCCAGCTGGTCGCGGGTGAGGCCTGCATTGTTGACCAGGATGTCGAGGCTGCCCATGGCGGCTTCGACCGCCGGTACCAGCTTGTCGACCGCTTCCCCGTCGGCGAGGTTGCAGGCGAAGACCTGCGCCCCGTCGCCGAGCTCGGCCTTGAGCGCCTCCAGCGCCTCGGTCTTCGTTCCCGACAACGCCACCTTGGCGCCGGCCTTGTGCAGGGCGCGGGCGACCGCTCCGCCGATGCCGCCCGAAGCGCCGGTGATGAGCGCCACCTTGCCGGTCAGATCGAACATGCTGGCTTCTCCTTGCTTGTCTCCCCTCCCTCGCGCCGCGCAGCGGCGTGGGGAGGAGAATGCGGTCAGGCGATCGTCTTCAGCAGCGTCTCCACCTCGGCCGGGGTATGGGCCGAGAGCGGTGCGATTTCCTTGTCGATGCGCTTCACCAGGCCCGACAGGATCTTGCCGGTGCCGACCTCGACCATCTGGTCGACGCCCTTCTCCTTCAGGAAGAGCACCGTCTCGCGCCACCGCACCAGGCCGGTCACCTGCTTCACCAGGAGGCCGCGGATTGTTTCCGGATCGGAGGTCTCGGTGGCGGTGACGTTGGGGACCAGCGGCACCGTCGGCGGCGCCAGCGTGGTGCCGGCCAGGGCTTCCGCCATGGCATCGGCGGCCGGCTGCATCAGCGCGCAATGGAAGGGGGCGGAGACGGTGAGCAGCATCGCCTTCTTGCCCTTCGCCTTCGCCACCTCGACGGCGCGGTCGATCGCCGCCTTGGCGCCGGACAGCACCACCTGGCCCGGGCCGTTGTCATTGGCGCAGTCGCAGACCTCGCCCTGGGCCGCTTCCTTGGCGATCTCCTCGGCCAGCGACAGTTCGACGCCGAGGAGAGCCGCCATGCCGCCGGCGCCGACGGGGACCGCCTTCTGCATGGCCTGGCCGCGCAGCTTCAGGAGGCGCGCGGTGTCCGGGATCGACATCGCCCCGGCGGCGGCCAGCGCCGAGTATTCGCCGAGCGAATGGCCGGCGACGTAGGCGGCCTTGTCGGCGAGCTTGAACTTGCCCTCGCTTTCCAGCACCCGCACCACGGCGACCGAGACCGCCATCAGCGCCGCCTGGGCATTCTCGGTCAGCACCAAGTCGGCCTCGGGGCCTTCGAACATCAGCTTCGACAGCTTCTGTTTCAGCGCCTCGTCGATCTCCTCGAACAGGTGGCGGGCGACCGGAAAGGCTTCGGCCAGTTCGCGGCCCATGCCCACGGCCTGCGAGCCCTGGCCCGGAAATACGAATGCGCGGCTCATCGATTCTCCCCGAAACGGTCTGCTGGTGGTTTGTCGTCCTGGCATAGTCGCGCCGGCGCGAGGCGAAAAGCGGGAATTTCCGACAATCCGGCCGCGGTGTACCTTTCTTCCATCTTAGGAAGAAAGAAGAAGGTGGCGCTCAACATCAAATCCCCCGAGGCCGACCGCCTGGCCCGCGCATTGGCCAAGGCCACTGGCGAGAGCATCACCGAGGCGGTGACGAAGGCACTCGAGGAACGGCTCGACCGGGTCGAGCGCAGGCGAGGCAAATCGGCGGGAGATATTCTGCGTGAGATCAGTGCCCGCACTTCGCAGCTTCCATGGCGTGACGACATCACGAATGAGGAAGCCGTCGGCCATGACGAGCGGGGGATCTGGTAGCAATGGTGATCGATTCGTCGGCGGTGATTGCCGCGCTTCGCGACGAGTTGCAAGCGGAGGCTATTCGCTCATGCGTCAACGCTGCCGCCGACCGGTACATGTCCGCCGTCTCGGTTTATGAGACCCGAATCGTTCTGATCCATCGGTCGCATCCGGAAACGCTCGACGCTTTCTAGTATTTCCTGCGCGAGGCCGGCATCATCATCAGTCCCTTCGATGAAGTGCAGGCGTTTCACGCGGCGCGCGCCTACCGGCGCTACGGCAAGGGTATGGGCCATCCGGCACAACTCAATATGGGCGACTGCGCCGCCTATGCGCTGGCGAAGTCGCTCGACCTGCCGCTGCTCTATGTCCGCAAGGACTTTTCGAAGACGGACGTCAAGTCGGCCCTCTGATCACCCGCGCGCTCTGAGCGAATAGAAGCGCATGTCTCCATAGCCCTTGGCGGCGGGCCCGACGCCCACGTAGTCGCATTGGAAGGTCTTGTTGCCGACGGCGGCGAGGTCGGCGGCGAACTGTTCGGTGACATAGACGGCGCCGACCGGCGTGACCGGTTCGATCCGCGCGGTCCTGCTCACATGCACGCCGAAGTAGTTGATGCGGTCCTGGATCGGGTCATGCATCCGGAAGACGGGTCCGACATGTCCGCCCAGGCGCAGCGCGAGGTGGCCGGGGAGCCGATCGCGCACCGGATCGAGGGCCTTCATCGCCTTCTGCAGGTCGACGGCGAGGGCGGCGGCGGTGACCGCGTCCTCGACCACCAGGAAGACCCCATCGCCCCAGGTATTGGCCGAGAGCACCCTCTCGCCATAGCCGGCGATGGCGCGGTGCAGACCGCCCAGCACGATCTCGACGAAGCGCGGCAGTTCCGTCTCGGTCAGCTTGCTGAAGCCCTTCACGTCGCCGAACAGCATGGCGTGCAGCTCGCGCCGCTTCCTGACCGGGGCGCTCGCCGGGCCGGCGGTGCCGGTCACGGAAATGACCTCGGTCCGGCCCCCGCCCGCCTTCCAGGCCGCGATATCGGCGGCCGCGCCGGCGAGGCCGTTGCCGGCCATCCCGTCCCAGACGACCAGTTGCACCGCTTCGCCCTGGAGGAAGCCCGCCCTCAGCCGCGCGAGGCCCATGGCCATGCGGCTGCAATAGGCGAACAGACCGTCATCGTCGAGCCAGGCATCGGTGGTGGCGAAGCTGACCGACTTCGCGGCCGCGAGGCAGCGGTCGAAGCGCTCACCCCAACCGGGACCCGAGGGCACGACCGAGACGGCGCGGAACTCGTCGCGCTCGAAGGGCAGGACGACATGCAGTTCGGCGCCGCGGGCGATCAGCGCCTCGGCGAACAGGATGTCGGCGCCGCCCGCGAGCGAGCCGTAGCCGAAGCCGACCCTGTACATTTCGAGAAGGCGGACGATTTCCGCCGCCACGCGGTCCGTATCGCCGGCGGCGAAGCGAGCCCCGATCATGTGGCCGGTGAAGTGGACGACCCCGCGCGGATGCAGCGGCGCGAGCCAGGCCGGGTCGATGCCACGTGCCTCCGACAGCAGGCGAAGCTGGCGCAGCGTGGAGGCGCGGGCACCCTCGTCCGGCTCGAAGCCGGCCGCGGCGGCGAGCGCCGCCGCCGCCCTGTCCATGTCGCCGCAGACGGCGGCGGCCTCGGCGACGCTGGCCCAGCCCCAATAGTCCGACGGGGCGGTGAGCGCCGACAGGACGCGCGCGGCGATCTTTCTCGCGGTCGCCGCATCGCCGCCCAGCAGGGTGAGCGTCGCCGCGTTCACGCCGGGGAAGGGATCGCCGCTCCGCTCGAACACGGCGGCATAGTCTGCGGCGGAGGCCATCAGGAGGCGCGATCGTTCCGGCTCCCCCGCCAGCAGCGCCTTGTCCTTCAGCAGGCGGCCTTCCAGGCTGGCGATGTCGACGTCGAGCTGGCCCTCGAGCCGTTCGGCCCTCAGCCCGTATTTGGATCGCCGCGCCATCGCCTCGTCGGTCGCGCCCGCCCTTACCAGGGCCAGCACCGACAGGTACTGCAGCAGCCGGTCGTCCGGCCATTCCGCCAGCGCCGCATCGGCGAGGTCGCAGGCGCGAAACAGGTCGCCCGTGCGGATCGCGGCGCGGATTTCGGCTTCGGTCGTCATTCGTCTGCCCCTGCCCCTGGTCCGGGGCCACTATGCCGCGCCCGCGTGCCGAAGTCCGCTCGCCGTCGCATGACGGCGGTCACGCGCGGCCGGCGGCGCTTCCTGCTAGATTCCGGCCGCCATGACCCAGCGACCGCTCGAGATCTTCATCTCCTCGCCCTCCGACGTCCGGCCCGAGCGGCTGATCGCCGAGCGGGTTGTGGCCCGCCTCGCCCGCGAGTTCGCCTATCACTTCCGGATCACTCCGGTGCTGTGGGAACGCGAGCCTCTGATCGCGACCGAGCATTTCCAGACGATGATCCGTCCGCCCTCGCAGACGGACATCGTGGTCGTCATCCTGTGGTCGAAGCTCGGCACGCCGCTGCCAGCCGAGAAGTTCCGCCGGCTGGACGGATCGGAAGGGGTCACCGGCACCGAATGGGAGTTCGAGGACGCCGTCCGGGCCTATCGGGAGAGCGGCACGCCCGACCTCCTCGTCTACAAGAAGCGTACCCGCATCGCGACCTTCCTCGACGACGAGGGCGAGCTGGAGCGCCAGCGCCAGCAGAAGAAGCAGCTCGAATCCTTCTGGCGGCGCTGGTTCGAGGACCACGAGGCCGGCGGGATCAAGGCGGCCTGGCACGGCTTCGACACGGGCGAGGAATTCGAGGCGGCGCTGGAACTGCATCTGCGCAGCCTGATCGAGGAGAAGGTGCGCACCGCCACCGGCGGCCACCTGGCGCCAGAGGAAGGCGGCGGCATCCACTGGTTCAAGGGCTCGCCCTTCCGCGGCCTGCAGTCCTTCGAGCTGGAACACGCCGCGGTCTTCTTCGGCCGCACGCGGGCGCGCAACCGTCTGCGGGAACTGGTGCAGGCGCGCGACCTGAAGCGCGAGGGCTTCCTGCTCGTCTTCGGCGCCAGCGGCAGCGGCAAGAGCTCGCTGGTCAAGGCCGGCCTGCTGCCGGACCTGCTCCTGCCCGGCATGGTGGGGCGCGTCGCGCTGGTCCGGCACGCGGTCTGGACGCCCGCGCAGGGGGCGGCGGCGCTCGCCGCCGCGCTGCTCGCCGCGCTGCCGGAACTGGCGCCGCTCGGCTGGAACGCCGACACGCTTGGGCCGCTGTTGCTCGACAATCCCGACACCGCGCTGGTGCCGCTCCGCCAGGCGCTGGCCGATGCCGGCCGTGCCGCGCAACTGACCGAGCACGCGGAAGGCCGCCTCGTCCTCGTGGTCGATCAGCTCGAGGAGCTCTTCACCGGCGCCGACATGACGCCGGAAGCCTTCGGCCGGCTGGCCACGGCGCTTGCCGGCAGCGGCGCCGCCTGGGTGATCGCCACCATGCGGTCCGACTTCTTCGACCGGCTGGAAGGGGCGCCGGCGCTCGCCGCGCTGGCGGCGGGCGAGGGGCAATATCAGTTGCTGCCGGTGGAGGCGGGGGAGATCGCGGAGATCGTGCGCCGCCCGGCGCGCGAGGCGGGCCTGCGCTTCGAGACCGACGCCGAGTCCGGCATCGGGCTGGACAGTGAGCTCATCGCGGCCGCCTCGGCCGACCGCGCCGCCCTGCCGCTCCTCGAATTCACCCTGGACGAGCTCTGGCAGCGCCGCTCGCCCGACGGGGCGCTGACCTTCGAGGCCTATCGCGTGCTCGGCGGCCTCGCCGGGGCGCTGGCGCACCGGGCCGAGGAGGTCTTCGCCGCGCTGCCCGCCGATGTGCACCGGCAGATGCCGGCGCTGACCCGGACTCTGGTCACTGTCTCCGACGAGGGCACGCCGACCGCGCGCACCGCGCGGCTCGGCGAACTCTCGGCCGCGCGGGCGCTGGCCGATGCGCTGGTCGCGGCCCGCCTGCTGGTCGCCGACGGCGACATCGTGCGCATCGCCCATGAGGCGCTGATCCGCCACTGGCCGCGGCTGCAGAAGCAGATCGAGGAGGACCGGGCGGATCTCGCCATCCGCGCCCGTCTGGAACAGGCGATGCGCCGGCATGCGGCGCGGCCCGATGCCAGCCTGCTGCTGCCCGCCGGCCTGCCGCTGAGCGAGGCGGAAGACCTGCTCGCCCGCCAGCGGGCCGAGCTGTCGCGGGATGTGGTGGCCTATGTGGAGCTTTCCTCCGCCGCCCATCGCGCCCGTCAGCGAAAGTCGCGCCGCCTGCTGGTCGCCGCCACCGTCGTCTTCGCCGTCCTGGCCGCCGGCGCCGGGCTGATGGCCGTGATGGCGACCAACGCCGCCCATACGGCGAACCGCGAATCCGCCCGCGCCGAACTGGCGGCACGGGACGCGACCACGCAGCGCAACGCCGCGCTCACCAGTGCGGCCGAGGCCGAGCGGCAGCGCGCCGCGGCGGAAGCGAGTGCCGCCGAGGCGGTCCGGCAGCGCGACGCCGCCGAGGCCCAGCGCGCACTGGTGCTGCGCCAGCAGTCGCTGTTCCTGGTCCGCGCCGCGGAGAAGGAGGGCGGCGAGGGCGGGCTGCCCTTCCTCCTGATGCGCGAGGCGCTGCCGGCCGATCTGGCGCAACCGAACCGGCCCTTCGTGCCGGAGGCCTTCGCCGCGCTCTATGCGGTGGTGCAGAAGTTCGAGCGTCCCGTCGTCTTCCAGGGCGACCGCGAACGCAGTCACGCCCTCGCCGTCTCGCGCGACGGGCGGCGGCTGGTGAACGGGTCGCAGGGCACGGCCCGGCTCTACGACATGGAGACGCGCCGGCCGCTGCTCGCCTTCACCGGGCATGAGGGCGCGGTCACGGCCGTCGCCTTCTCTCCCGACGGTCGCGAGGTCGCGACGGGGGCGGAAGACGGCAGGGTTCGTGTCTTCGGCATCGACGGCAGGGAGCTTCGCCGCTTCGAGGGCCGCGGCGTGCCGGTGGCCCAGATCGTCTGGGGCAGGGCGCTGCATGCCCTGGGCCGCGACGGGCTCGCCGTCGCCACCGACGGGCCGGCCTTCGCCGCGCCCGACAGCACCACCATCCGCGTGATCGCCGAGGATCCGGACGGCCGGCTGGTCGCCGGCATGGCCGACGGGCGGCTCACCTCGCTCGGCCCCCAGCCGGTAGCGCTTGCCGCCCATGACGGACCGGTGACCGGCTTTGCGGTCTCTCCCGATCCCTCCGTCTTCGCCACCGCCGGCGGCGACGGGACCGCCAAGCTCTGGCGCCAGGGCCAGACCATCGCCACGCTCCGCCTGGCAAAGCCCGCGGCCTTCCTTTCGGTCGCGTTCTCGGCCGACGGCAGGCGGCTCCTCACCACGCATGACGACGGCCAGGCGCGGCTGTGGTCGGTGCCCGAAGGGCAGCTCCTCGCGGCCTATCGCGAGGACGGCGTCGGCCGCGCTGCGCTCTTCACCCCCGACGGGCGCGGCGTCGTCACCGCCAACGATTTCGGCCTGATCAAGGTGTGGAACGCCTTCCCCGATCAGGCCGCGCTGCAGACCTATCTGGACATGGCCGACCTGCTGGCGCTCCTCATCGGGCGCGACATCGGCCCGGAGCAACGCCGCGCCTTCTTCCTTCCCGTCGCCGCGGCCCGGCCCGAACCGGCCAATGCCTGCGACCGGCTGGCCGGTCATCCCTATGATCCGGGCCGTGTCGGGCCGCCGGTCTTCGCCGACCTGATCGACAGCCGCCGCGCGGCTTCCGCCTGCGCCTCGGCCGCCGCTTCGGGCGAGCCGCGGTTCCTGTTCCAGCTCGCCCGCGTGGCCGAACGCGGCGGTGATGCCGACGCGGCCGAGCGCGCCTATCGCGCCGCCGCAGACAAGGGGTATGGCATCGCCATGACCGCCCTCGCCCGCGTCCTCGCGCGCGAGAAGCCGGACGAGGCGGCGGCCTGGAAGGCGAAGGCGGTGGCGGCCGGCGATCCGCTGGCGCTCTATGAGGCGGGCGAGCTGGAACGGGCGCTGCAGAAGGGCATGCCGCTCGCCGCCTTCAAGCTGGGCGAAAAGGCGGAAGCCGCCGACAAGCCGGCGGAGGCGGTGCGATTCCATGCCATCGGCTTCAGGCTTCTGCGCGATGCCGGCATTGCGGGCGAGGGCCGCGGTTTCGCCGATCGCGCGGCAGCGCTGCTCCGGCGCATCCCGCCGGCCGAACTCGCCGCCGTCTGGCAGGCGGTGCGGGGCTGGAAGCCCTAAAGGCTCCGGCGGTCGGTCCAGTCGTAGTACTTCATCGCCGCCGGCACGAACCAGGGATCGCCGCGATAGAAGGGCGCGCTGCGGAAGGGCAGGTCGTCGAAGGCCGTCCGCGCCTCTTCGGTCCGGCCGAGGATGCGGAGCGCGGTCTTGCGCCCCAGATGCGTGCCGAGGGGAATGCCGACGAAACAGTATCCCATCGCGTAGTGGACGCCGTCCCGGACGCCGGCATGCGGATACATGTCGAAGGTGGCGGCGCAGCGGCCGGTCCAGCCGTGGCTGAGGCGCACCCCCTTCAGGTCGGGGAAGATCGCGCCGAGATCGGCGTGCAGCTTCGCCGCCATGGTGCGGATGTCGGGAAAGCGGCTGCCGGTCCGCCCGCCGAACAGTACGCTGCGCCCGTCCGGGGCGCGGCGGAAGAAGAAGATGTTGGTGTTGTAGTCGAGATAGACCCGGTCGTTCGGGAACAGGCGGGCGATGCGGTCGGGCGCCAGCGGTTCGGTCGCGATCATCCAGGCATCGAAGGGAATGACGCGCCGGCGCTGCCATGGGGCGGCGGCGGGCGTATGGCCGTTGGTGGCGATCATCACGTCGCGGGCACCCAGCATCCCGCGCGCGGTGGTGATGGCGAAGCCCTTGCCCGCCTTCTCGATCGCCAGCACCTCGCTATGCGCCGCGATGGCGACGCCCGCCGCCCGCGCCCGGTCGAGCAGTCCCTGGTGGTAGAGGCCCGGATGCAGCCCGGCCAGATCGGGGATGACGACGCCGCCATGATAGTGCTCGCTGCCGATCTCGGCATGCTGGCGCGCCTTCGGCACCATCTCGAAGGGATCGCCCAGGTGCTTCGCGCGCCGCTCGAACTCGCGGGCCATGTGTTCGTACTGCCGGGCCGAGAGCGCCGCCATGAAGCGGCCGCCCATGCGATAGTGGCAGTCGATCCCTTCCGTCGCGACGGTCTCGCGCACGGCGTCTGCGGCGTGGCGCATCTCGCGGTAGAGATCGACGGCGCGCTCCAGGCCATGCCGATCCATTAGGTCGGAGAAACTGTGCTTCAGCACGCGGCCGACGAAGCCGGCATTGCGTGAACTGGCGCCGATCCCAGGCTCGCCCTTCTCCAGGATCACCACCGACCGCCCGGCCCGGGCGAGCGTCAGCGCGGCCGACAGGCCGGTGATGCCGGACCCGACGATGGCGACATCGGCCATGTGGGGCAGGGCGGCCGGCTCGATCTCGGGCCGCGGGGCCGCCTCCCACCAGTAGGGGGTGGTCTTGAAGTCCGCGGTGAAGAGGGCGGGGTCGGGGGTCATAACTCCCTCCCTCGCGCTGCGCTGCAGCGTGGGGGAGGGCTGGGGTGGGGGTGGTGATGGCATGATCGAGGTGGACGAAAACGGCACCACCCCCACCCAACCCTCACCCGGCTGACACCGAGGGAGGGCATTACTTCTTCAGCCAGCGGAACAGCTCGTCCATGCGGGCCTGCACCAGCGCGTCGCCGTCGCGCTTCTTCCAGTCGTAGAGGCCCTGGCCCGAGGGGCGGCCGCGATGGCCGGCTTCCACCAGTTTGCCGATGCTGGCCGGCGGATCGCGGTCCACATTCAGGTCCGGCTGCAGGAAGCGGGCGAAGTGGTACATGGTGTCGAGCCCGCCGACATCGGCCGATTCGATCGGCCCGGTCACGGCGAGGCGGCGGCCGAAGCTGTTCCTCACCACCGCGTCGATGGCTTCCGCGCTGGCCGCGCCCGAGGCCCAGAGCGCCCAGGCCTCGCGCAGAAGCGCGAATTGCAGCCGGTTGCCGATGAAGCCGGGCACTTCCCTGTCGATCACCACCGGTTCCTTCCCCGCCGCGCGAAGCGCGTCGCAGACCCAGGGAACGATGGCGGGATCGGTCTTCGGCCCGGCGCAGACCTCGACCAGCGGGATCAGCTGCGGCGGATACCAGAAGTGGGTCGCGATCACCCGCTCCGGGTGCTTCACCCTTGCCACCAGCGCCGAGGCCGGCTGGCCGCTGGAGGAGCCGAGCACGGTCGAGGGCGCGCAGGTCCGGTCCAGTTCCTCGAAGATCGCGTGCTTGAGGGCGAGATCCTCGGTCACCGCCTCGATGACGAGTTCGGCGCCGGCGGCCTCCGACATGCTGGTCGAGGTGTGCACGCGCGCTAGCGCCGCCTTCGCCTCCGCCTCGCTCACCAGGCCATGGGCGGTGAACTGCTTCAGGCTCGCCTCGATGTTGCGTTTGGCCTGGTCCAGGCTCTCGGCCTTGCGGCCGATCAGCCGCACCGCCTTGCCGGCGACGGCGAAGACCTGGGCCACGCCATGGCCGATGATGCCGTTGCCGATGACGGCGACCGTGTTGAGTGCCCCGCGCATGCCGACGCCTTCCTCCCTCTTCTGCCGGCGCCAAGGCTAGCGCGGTTTGCGGCGAACCGACCAGAGAAAGAGGAGGAGCGCGGGCAGGCCGGCGGCGAGCGAGGCGGGGCCGAGCGCGCCATAGCCGATGTGCTCGACCACGCCGGCGGCCAGCGCCGACCCGAAGGCGAGGCCGACATAGCCCGCGGAGGAATTGAGCGCGAGGATGGTGCCGCGCGCCGACTCCGGCCCGAGCGCCGAAAGGTGCGCCTGCTGGGGGGCGGCGAACATGGTGCCGAAGCCGGCGCCGGCCGCCACCACCAGGGCGGCGGCGAAGGCGCCGAGCGGGAGGCCGAGCAGCGCCGCCATCGCGATCAGTCCGCTGAAGCTGGCCACGATGGTGATCCGCGCCCCCAGCCGGTCCGTCATCACCCCCGCCGCCGCGTTGCCGGCGACGCCGCCGATGCCGAAGGCGAGGAGTGCCGCCGGCAGCGCCCCCTCGGCCAGTTCGAAGTGATCGACCAGCAGCAGGCCCATCAGCCCGAAGACCGAGAACTGGGCCGTCAGGTTGAGGATGGTGACGGCATAGCCGGTCGCGAGCGCCCGGTGGGCGAGGAGGCCGGCGAGCGCGCGCAGCGAGACCGGCGCCGGCGGCGGCCGCCGGGGCAGGGTCGGGAAGGCGGCGGTGGCGGCGATCAGGCCGAGCGCGCCGATCCCGGCGAGGGCGCCGCGCCAGCCGAGCAGCTGGCCCATCCAGGTGGCGAGCGGCACGCCCAGCACGGAGGCCAGGGTGAAGCCGCCGAAGACGGCGGCGAGCGCGCGCCCGCGCCGTTCGGGCGCCACGATCAGGCTCGCGGTGGCCGAACTGCTCGGCCCCAGCAGCGCGCCGCCGAGGGCCGCCACCACCCGGCTGGCGAAAAGTTCCGGCACGCTCGCGGCCGCGGATCCCCAGAACGACCCTGCGGCGAGCAGGACCAGGCCGCCGACGATCATCGCCCGCGGCGGCAGCCGGCTGCCGAGCAGGCTCTGCATCACCGGGGCGGAAAGGGCGAAGGTGAAGGCGAAGGTTGCGATCAGCCCGCCGGCGAGGCCCGGCGCCGCGCCCAGGTCGCGCAGCATCGGGGCGGCGAGGCCGAGGACGACGAGCGAGGTCGTCCCCACCGTGAACATGCCGAAGGACAGAACCGCGAGCGTGATCCCGACCGGAAGCCGCGGACCTACCCCCACTTCACCTCCGGCGGCAGCGACATCAGGATGGCTTCGGTATTGCCGCCGGTCTTCAGGCCGAAGGTCGTGCCGCGGTCGTAGAGAAGGTTGAATTCGACATAGCGGCCACGGCGCAGGAGCTGGTGCTCGCGGTCCTCCGCCGTCCAGGGCTGCTCGAACCGGCTCCGGACGATGCGGGGATAGACGTCGAGGAAGGCCTCGCCCACGCTCTTCACGAAGGCGAAGTCGGCCGCCGCGTCGCCGGTCGCATGCCCGTCGAAGAAGATGCCCCCCGCGCCGCGCGGCTCGTTCCTGTGCGGGAGGAAGAAATACTCGTCGCACCACTTCTTGAACTTCGGATAGTAGGCGGGATCGTGCGCGTCGCAGGCGGCGCGCATCGCGGCATGGAAGCTCGCCGCCGCTTCCGGATCGGGGGCCATGGGGGTGAGGTCGCCGCCGCCGCCGAACCAGGCCTTGGTGGTGACGATGCGCCGCAGGTTCATGTGCACCGCCGGCACCTTGGGCGAACACATATGAGCCACCAGCGAGATGCCGGAGGCCCAGAACAGACCGTCGCCTTCGGCGGCACCCGGGATCTGCTGGCGGAATTCCGGACTGAAGGCGCCGAAAACGGTGGAGCAGTTGACGCCCACCTTCTCGAACACCCGGCCCTTCATCACGCTCATGACGCCGCCGCCGCCGCCCTCCCGGTCCCAGGCCTTGCGGACGAAGCGGCCGCCGGGCGCGCCGCCGGCCGCTTCGTCCTCCAGTGCCTCGAAAGCGGCGCAGATGCGGTTCCGCAGGTCCTCGAAATAGCGGCGGGCTTCGTCCTCGAAGGCGGATACCAGGGCGGGCTTGGCGCTCATGCGGACAGCTTCTCGGATGGTTGCGGTTCGTGCGCCTCGCCGCTCTCGCCCGGGAAGCCGCCGATCTGGCGGAGCGCTTCCGACAGGGCGATCCCGGCGGCGACGGCGACGTTCAGCGATCGGAATCCCTCGCCGAGGGGAATGCGGAGCCGCGCGTCGCAGATCGCATGCACCTCCTCGGGCACGCCGGCCCGCTCGCGCCCCATCATCAGGACGTCGTCGGGCCGGAAGGCGAAGGCATGGTGTGCCACCTCTCCCCTGGTCGACAGCAGGACCAGGCGGCGCCCGCGGATGGTGCCGCGGAAGGCCTCGAAGGTGACGTGCCGGTGCATCGCCGCCAGGGGCAGGTAGTCGAGCCCGGCGCGCTTCAGCTGCGCGTGGCTGAAGGGAAAGCCGCAGGGCTCGATCACGTCGGCCGGCACCTTGAGGCAGGCGCAGAGGCGCAGGATGGTGCCGAGGTTCGGCGGGATGTCGGGCTGGTAGAGCGCGAGCCGCATGATGGATCATTCCTATCGCGCGGGCGCGGACTTGTCGTCACGTAATGATTTCCTTCTCCCCGAGGGAGGAGGGAAACGTGATCCTAGACAATCCGGCTCGTCCTGTTGCCCCAGTAGCGGTCGCGCAGCAGGCGCTTGTAGAGCTTCCCCGTGGGCAGGCGCGGCAGCTCGTTCTCGAAATCGATCGACCGGGGCACCTTCTGGCGCGACAGGTGCTTGGCACAGAAGGCGATCAGCTCGTCCGCCATCGCCTGGCCGGGTTCGTTCCCGGGCATGAGCTGGATCACCGCCTTCACCTCCTCGCCGAGATCGGCGTTCGGCACGCCGAAGAC
>VFQQ010000705.1_pt1 | contig 59258 bp, 113 predicted proteins | sample 3512341 | NCBI WGS metagenome assembly VFQQ01 (sample SAMN10412373, study PRJNA504923) | tailings metagenome | isolation source: Relicate 2 Philex TSF1 revegetated site | place: Philippines: Tuba, Benguet | collected 2017-08-29 | reverse complement strand
GCCAGCTGGGCCACGGCAACGACTTCGACTACTGGTGGGTGGGACACTCTGTTTTGTTCTCTGTGTGGCTCCACTGGCCAACCTCTGGCTGCAAGGAGCCGCTGAGTGCTGCGCTGAGCAAGAAAGCAATTGAATGCTGGGCAATGCAAAGCAGGACATACCTGAACAAGCCTGCACCTTCGCCACCTGTCCGCAGGAGCCCCCACCACGTGGAGTGGCTGGCGCTGGGTGACACAGACATGGCCAAGCAGCACCACGAGGACGGCAGCCTGGCGTGGAAGGTGGTGCAGGTGCGTGGGCCGGCCACCGTGGCTTTGCTTAGGTCCATCGTGGGTTTAGGTTCAGGGAGCAGCAACGGGGGAAGACGATCAGTTGAGCTGCCTGCCGCTGGCGTGCATCTGTCAAGCTGTCTCAACCCCTGCCACACTGCCGCAGGCGGCCTGCGGCATGAACCACACTGCGGCCATCATAGAGCTTGGGCCTGATGTGAGTATCCCCTCATGAGCTTATGACCGCGCTCTGTTGAGCGGCGGCACTGTGCTGCGCTTGACTGATGCAAGCAGCAGCCTGTGCGGCAGCCCGAGCAGCAGCTCCTGCTTTCCTCCTTTGTTGTAAATCTATGTTGGCATCAACTCGTCCATATATGTTTGCATATACACTTTTCAAAGCGCCATGTAAGCTTGTACGCATAGGAAAGGCGCCGGCGTCACTCGGCATGAATCGCTCAAATGCAGATACAATAAGTCAAATGCAGGAGACAACAAGATAGATAGGCTCAGTCACACACCCAGCTCACCGGCTCAGCCAATCAGCAGTACTACTAGTGCTCGCCTCAGCTGCTGCCTTGGATGGCCAGGAAGCGAGCGAATGCGTCCTCCAGCGCCGGCGGCCACCGCGTGTTGGCCTTCACCCACGCAATGTCGCTCCAGAGCGGCTCAATCTCCAGGGCCCGCAGAAACTGCTCCTCCGCGCGCTCGCCCTCCCCCTGCAGATGAGTGGCAGAGGCAATGTTGCGGTGCAGCCAGCTGTAGGTGTAGGTGCGTTGTTGTTCGACCCTCCAACTGCTGCCCCCAGGGCACACTTCCCACATCTAACCACTGCCGCCGAGCCACCCACCCACCCACTCAATGCCTCCACAGAAGCCCCACCCACCACCCCGCGCTGCACCCCTCCCACCTGCGCCCAGTTCACAGCAGCCAGGCAGGCGTGCGCCTCGGCATAGGCGGGCACCTTGCGCACCACTCCCTGGATCATGCGCCGTGCGCCCCCGGTGTCCCCTGTTTGGAACAGCAGCGTGGCCTCCCGCAGGCGGTAGCCTGTGGAGTATGGAACGGAGCGGGCGAAGCCTGGGAATCAGCCAGCCAGGCCTGTGTGCGACAAACCGACAGGCAGCAAGGAGGCACGGCTCAAGGCGCCTGCCACTCAAGCCCAACGGTTAGCGAGGGTAAGAGCATACTGGCACGGCAGCGCCCGCTCTGCCGCACCCGCCAGCCCGGGTGCCAGGTCGGCGGCCTTTCTAAAGTCGGCCAGAGCGCCGTCAAAGTCGCTGAGCCGCATGTCGATGTTGCCCCTGCGGTTTGGGCATGACAGGCAAGCGGGTGAGCAGGTTTGCTGGGCGATGTTGGTCGGGGATGGCAGATAGGCAACGGCTAGCAGCTTTCTTCACCGATAGTGCAGCAGGTCCCACAGGGAGGTGACGATGGGGATGTCACCTCAATCCTCCTGAGCCGCCCACCTGTCAAAGTAGGCCGCAAACTCCTTGGGGTCCAGCTCAATGGCACGGCTCGCGTCCGCTGCCGCCGAGCGCCAGAGGTCCTGCGCGCCCTGGCTGTCGCCGCGCTGCGCCGCCTGCACGCCGAGTGTCTCCTTGGCAATTGCGCGGTTGAGGTAGGGCACGGGGGCCTGTTGGGTAAAAGGGGTGACGGCATGGAGTTTGTGCAAGGGGGTTTGGGATGGCAGGGCAGTGGCGGGCTGGGGATTGGGCGGGACTGCACGTCACAGGCCGGTGCTGCTGACTGTCATCACAGCCCAACCGCGTGCTGGGCTGCTACCCTGCTTGCACACTCGGGGGGGTGACCCACCCAAAGCCAGCAGCCTGCCCCACCTCTGGCGCCAGCTCCACCGCACGGCTGTAGTCCTGCACAGCAAGCTCCGGCTTGCCCTGCTGCTGGTGCACGTTGCCTAGGTTGGAGTGCGCCGAAGCGCTCTGCGGGTCCTCCTGCATTGGTCAAGGGGAGCGTGGAAGTGGAGTGAGTGCGTGCCGTGGCAGTGCTGTGCCTTTGTTGCTCAAGCTTGTGGGGGCCGAACGCCAACTTGGCATCAACTTGCAGCATCAAGTTGCGGCATAGCCAAGCAATCAGCTGCCCCCCTGCCCCTCCTCTGTCCTCACATTCAGCAGATACACTTGAAAAAGCCTCTCTGCATCCTCGAGCCGCCCCTCCACAGCCGCCCGCAGCCCTGCAGCAGGGGGTGGGTGGCGTGCTCAGTACAGAGCAGGCAACTGTGGTTGCCGGCTGAGCATGCCATTAATCACTGCACACAAAGGTGAAGCCTGCCAGCATGCGCATAAGCTGGTCCGTGCCTGCACGCAGCGTGGATGACTCAACGTCCTCCAGGCGCACATTTTCGGCGGCGGCTGGCTGCACCAGACAGGAGAGGAGCCCGGGAGAGGCGCTGGGTTAAGGAGAAGCATCTGGCTTGATCAGTGCAGCATCGGCTGAATGCAGAGGGAGGGGGCATCTGGCTTGATCAGTGCAGCATCGGCTGGACGCAGACTCCGGCTCAAAAAGGCTGACGCATCAATCGATTGTACCTGGGGTGCAGCTGCAAGGAGGAGCACGGCCGCTGCCGCCGCCGTCGCAAATTGCAAGCCGCCGCCCAGGGGTCCTGCCACTGCCGCAGGCGGTGCTGCTCGGCATGCGGTCCACCTGAAGCGCTTGGACTGATGCTGCGCAGCCTGAGACGGCACGGCAGGCCCTGAAACCGCCTGGCTGCACCACATGGGTCGGGCTCTCTGCCGAGTGCGGCTTGTAGGGGGTTATGGCTCGTTTGATGGAGCTCAGGCCAGCTGCCGATGCCGATCCCGAGTGCAAACCAGGAAATGGCAGGCTGCTGACCATGCTTGCAGCCGGCAGGGTTCTATTCCGTGCATGGAGTGCCCATCACGGCGCTTGCACATTGCAGGCACGACCAGATCACTTTTGCCAGTGTCGAGGAACTGCTGCAGCGCAAGGAGCGCTCGCTTGGACTCGCGCAGCGTCCAGCCTCGCTGCACGGCGCGGCTGAAGCGCTCACGCCCATCACAGCCGTCTGATCGGCGGTCAGTGGTTGCATAGCAGCCCCCTGAGGTCCCGTTCGTGCGGCGCTGGACAAACCAGGTGCCGCCCGCCCCTCTGCCTTCTTGCTTGCCGCTCTGTGGGCACCCAACAGTGATCACGAAGTACACCAGCAAGCCGCCAGCCCTCGGAGCATCCCTGCAGCTGTGGTGCGCTGCCCCGCCGCCACCCGCCTTCGGCGTCTGCCCTGCCTGGCTTGTTCCCATTCCCTCTCCCTGCTTGCCGCCTCCCTCAATCAGGCAACCGGGTCGCCATGGACTCTGAGAAGGTGGCCCAATTCGTGGGCATCACGGGCGCCAGCGAGGCCACCGCAACCTTCTACCTCGAGTCGTGCGGCGGCGACGCCGAGCGAGCCATCCAGTCCTTCTTTGACGCTGGTGGCGCAGAGGCGCCCACAGGCGGCGCCTCCGCCCCTGCTGCTGCCCCTGCGGCCGCCACGGGGCCCCCCTCTCTGCTGGCTGAAGCAGCAGCAGCACGCGCTGCACGCGCCGCCGCCGCGGGGCCCAGCAGCAGCCGGCCGGCGGGCGGCCGCCGGCCCGCGGCGGCGGCCGGCAATGTGCGCTCCCTGGGTGACATTGGCGGGGAGGAGAGCGAGAGTGATGATGACTACAACGAGCTGTACGTGGGGGGCGACAAGAGGTGAGGCGGTCGGCTGGGCTGGGTGGGGTGTGGCTTGCATGCGTGCATGCCTGGTGCAGCGGCGATTGCTGCGGCCTGTGGCAGTCACTACTGGCAGTGCATGCACACGGAAAGCCATGCAGTGTGCTTATCGCTGCATCAATCTGGTTCCCCCTCCCCATCTTCCCCCACCATGGCGCCCTGCCGCAGCGGCCAGGTGGTGCGCGGCGCGCCCCAGGACGGCGGGCGCAAGGGCAAGGGCGCGGCGGTGGACGACATTTTCGAGGGCGCCAAGGCGGCAGGCGCGGAGCAGGTGGGCGCCGCTGCAGTCGCTTGTGCAGTAACTGTTGTGTGGCCAACGGCGGTGTGCATGCTGCTTCTACGGCCTGCCGGCACCCCGAGGCTGCGTCCCTGCCCTGTCGGTGCGCATCAGCAAGCGCGCCTGGCGTTCCGTCTATGGCCATGCTGTGGCTTATGGCCATGCTGTGGCTTACTCCCTCCACACCGCAGGGCTCCTTTGAGGACATGTATGACGATGAGGAGGAGGAGCACGGGGGCGGGCACTTCAAGGCATTCAGCGGCGCCGCACGCACGCTGGCAGGTGCGCACATGCCGGCTGGGTCCATGGTGCTTCATGTGCAAGTCACGCTGCTGCGTGCGGCCGTCTGTTGGGCTGGCCTGTATTAGGGCAGGCATGCAGTGTCGTGCCGGAATTAGTGCACACCAGCTCTCGTGGTTGGCAGCAAACACTGCAAGCACCAAGCGATCTGTCCCACACCTCACCCCTGCTGCGCAGGCGGCGAGGCGGCGCCACCGCAGCAGCAGCAGGGCCAGCGCAGGCCGGAGCGGCGGGCGGTCAAGATTGTGTTCTACGCAAACGGCGTGTTCACGGGTGCGCTGCAGGCAGCTCTGCTGCTGGGTTGAACGGTCGGCAAGGCCCGGCAACCTGTGACTTGCTCAGCAATCCAGCTGCGCCTAGCAGCAGTGCGCTCTTGCCTTGCCTACTGGCCTTCAGTGCACTGCCGCCGAGTCCTCCCTACACCTCATCCCTCCTCTTCTTGTTCCGCCCTGGCTGCAGTGGACGACGGCGAGCCGCGCTCCATGAACGACCCCGCCAACCTGCCCTTCATGGAGGCCATCATGCGCGGCCAGCTGCCGCCGGAGCTGGACCCGGGAGACCCCAACGTGCAGGTGTGGGGAGGGGGAGCAGGAGCAGGAGGGGGTGGGAAGAGAGAACTTGCGGGTTTTGGTGCCCCTGTGCCACAGCCCAGCTGGGCATAGGAACACCATACAACAACGCTTGCTTGCTGCACCGCTTAGCTCCCCTACCTACCTGCTTTACGCATACACTCCTATGCCTTCCTCCCTCCACCCCTCCTTTTCCCCGCCAGGTGAACGTCAACCTGCTGCGCAGCGAGGAGGAGTACACGCCGCCCGCGCAGCCCAAGGTGGGCCCATTGGAGCAGCTGGTTGAGCAGTGCTTCAAGTCCTGACATGTCGTGCTGCGGATGGCTCTGCACGCTCAGCTGCGGCACGCCAGCCTTGTTGGCTGTTGCTGATGCATGATTGTGCCACCTTGCACCCCAGCACTGCTGACCTTGGCTTGCACAGGTCAAGGCATTCAGCGGCACCGGCCATAAGCTGGGCGGCAGCAGCGAGGCAGGCGGCAGCGGCGGCGCCAGCACCAGCGGCGCTGCACCTGTGCTGGCGGACGCTTACGGGGCAGTCACATGGGCAGGGGCAGACCCCACCCTGCCTCACACCAGCATTCAGCTGAGGCTGGCGGACGGCTCCCGCCTGCGCGCCGAGTTCAACCTGACGCACACCGTGGGCGACATCCGCAGGTGGGCAGTCGGGGGACTTGGCAGCGGTGGCAGCTGCACATGCAGATGGAGCGGCTGTGGTTGCCTAGCATAGTGGGCACACCTAGGTTTGAGCACCTTCCAGTGCTGGTGGAATCGGTGGGTCATATTATGACAACTTTTGCTCACCCTCCTGCCCCTTCCCTGTGCAGGTTCATCCGCGCCTCGCGCCCCGACGCGGCGTCTGGCCCCTACCGCCTGGCCACCGCCTTCCCGCCCCAGCCGCTGGACGACGACAGCGTGACGATCGAGGCGGCGGGGCTGGCCAACTCTGTCGTCGTGCAGAAGTGACGCCCTTGGATCTGTCTGTTCGCATCTGCGCGGCTCTGTTCAGCCTGTAAACTAGCGCCAAAAGGCAGACACTGGGGAGAGCATGCCGCAAGGCACGGCGGCGGCGCTGGGGCGGCCAAATCAAAGCTGAAGGCGCATGCATGGCCAACGCAGATTATTCGTCGTCATATCCATGCGGTCCTCGTGGTGCCCAGGCAGCGCCAGCGGCAGCAGCGTGGCGGGGCGGCCCGCTCGGCAACAGCCTCCAGCGGTGGGGCGACTTCCAGGCGAGCGGGCCAGCAGGATGCGTTTGTATGCACGTGACGACATCTTTGGTCGCAACCATCTCGCCGCCGCTCCACCCTGCCCCGCCGACGCCGACGCCACCGCCGCCGCTCCCACTGCCTGCAGGGCGCCGCCGCCGATGCCACCTGCTGGTGCTGGCTGCCAGCCCGCAGCAGCACGAAATTGTGGTGGTGGGAGCAGGGGCAGCTGGCCTCGCAGCCGCCTACTTTGCGGCCGTGTCCGGTGCACAGGTCGGTTGCTAGAATCGCCGCCGAGCGCATGCATGCAGCAGCAGCACAAGGGTCCTTGCAAGTGTCACTTGCATATCACTGCTGAGGGAACAAAAGGCACCCAATTGCTGCTCAACTCCACACACAGGTCAAGGTGCTTGAGAAGACGGACGAGGCCGGCAAGAAGGTCCGCATCAGCGGCGGCACGCGCTGCAACGTGCTGCCCAGCACTGTGGAGCTGCCGAGGGACTACTTCACTGACAGCAGCACCAGCGCACTGCGGGCAGTCTTCAGGTGGGTGTGCCAGGGTGTATATGGTGTGGGGGCTCCGTTTTTTGGTTGCCCGGCATTCATGTACGCTGCAGGTTGTGCAGCCAGCTGCTTGCGTGAAGCTCCTGCGCAGCAGGCAAGCATGCGGTGGCGTCTTCTTGTGTCAAGCTTGCTGTGCGCCCTTTCCTCCCTTACAACACCCCCAGCACCTGGAGCCTGGACGACTGCCACTACTGGCTGAGCAACTCGCACGAGGTTGGCATTAAGCTGGCGCTGGAGGAGGCCACGGGGTGAGCGGGGCCGCAGCCGCAGGGCAGTCAGCAAACACACCCGTTTGTAGGGTCCGATCTGTTTGTCTATCTACTGCAAGCTGTCCCATGCTGCTAGCCAACCGCCCACCACCCCATGCTCCCTCCCTCACACCCCCGCAGCAAGTGGTTTCCCGCCTCCAACAGCGGCGCCGAGGTGCGCGATCGACTGGTGCAGGCCTGCCGCAAGCTGGGCGTGCAGTTTGCCCATGGGGCAGGGCTGGAGGACGTGCAGCAGCGGCAGGACGGCGGGTGGGAGCTGCAGCTGCAGGGCGGCGGGCGGGAGGCGGCGCAACGCGTCATCCTGGCAACCGGCGGCCTGTCCTACCCTGCGCTGTGAGGACTGGGGCGAGGAGGGGAGCGGGGTCAGGGGGACAAGAAGGTGGCCAGTTGCTGTAGGGGCGCATGCCTGCACAGCTGCAAGCGTTGTCGCCCGATTGCTGCATTTCTCTGGCCCTCACAGCATCAGCTGACCATGCACCGACTCCACCCTCGTGTGCATTTCCCCATGCAGCGGCACCACGGGTGACGGCTACCGCCTGCTGGAGCGGCACGGCCACAGCCTGCACACCCCTTATGCCGCGCTGACGCCGCTGCTGGGGACGCACCCCGGCGGTGCACAGCTCTCGGGCATCAGCCTACATGAAGCGGAGCTGTCGGCTGTGCCCAGCAGCAGCGGCGGTGCAGGCAGCAGTGGCGGCAGCAAGAAGAAGGGGGCGCGGGCCAAGGCGCAGCGCACAGCGATGCTGTTCACGCACCGGGGCTACAGGTGGGGGATTGATCCGCTGGGCCTTTTTATGCTGTTTGCTGCTTTACTGATCCATACGTAATGGATCAACCTCTGCAAGCAAGCTGCCTATGAAACCAATACCACCGGAATAGTCTGCTGCTCGTGTACTGTCCCTGCAGCGGGCCAGCCATTCTGGACCTGAGCCACCATGTGGTCAAGGCTCTGGAGCGGCAGCAGCCAGCGCCGCAGATACGTGCGCAGTGGACTGGCGATGCTGCAGCTGAATGGGAGGCGCGGTTATTGGAGGGCGGCGCTGCACTGGTGCCCAACATGCTGCGGCGGGAAGGGCTGCCGCAGCGGCTGGCCGAAGCGCTGTGCCTTGAGGCGGGGGTGCCGCTTGACAGGTGAGGCGGGGCGGCGGTTGTGGTGGGCAGTGAGGTGCATCGTCGGAGCAGGAAGGCAGTAGAAAGAGCACATGATCACGGAACGGCATGAATGCCGACGGTTGATGTGTCTGCACTACCTTAGACCACAGAGCCCACCCAGGCGGCTGCCCATCAAATCCACACTCGCTGCCCCGCCTTTCCGCTGCCCAGGAAGCTGGCTGAGCTGCGCAAGAGCGAGCGAGCAGCACTGGTTGCAGCCCTGACGCAGTATGCCCTGCCCATCTCCGGCCATGAGGGCTACGCCAAGGCAGAGGCAAGCCGGTGGCACCGTGAGGCGGTTGATTGATGCACTGGGCTGTCAATCTGGCCCGTGTTCTCACCCCACTTTCACGACCCCTTGTGCTGTTGCAAAGCCCTCCTGCTGGTCGTGCCATACATCCTCCAAAACACAGCCAGCGCCCACCCCCGTTTTGCCACCCCGCAGGTCACCGGCGGCGGGCTGCCGCTCAATGAGGTGGACTGCGGCACCCTAGAGAGCCGGCGCCTGCCGGGCGTGCACGTGTGCGGCGAGCTGCTGGATGTGTTTGGTCGGATAGGCGGATACAACTTCTACTGGGCCTTTGTGACGGGACGCCTGGCGGGCCTGTCGGCGGCAGAAGCAGCGGCGGCAGCGCCGCACTGACCGGCGGCAGCCATGCAGCGGGGCAGCATCATGCGGCAGCTATGATGCAGCAGCAGCTGTGGGGAGCAGGGGTTTGGTGGCCGTTGTTGAGCGCACTAAGTCCGCTTGCCTGCCAAGCCGCATGCTGTGACTGGCTGCCCGCTGTACAATGCAGTTGCATCACATAGGCAAATGCTAGGGACAGGGGCTGAGCAGGGCGCACATTAAGGTGTGCACATACGCCCAGCTGGCATGCAATCGCTAGTGCCTGCACAGTCACAAACACACACTCGCGCGCTCTGCTGCTCAGCGCTGGCTACCAGGGTTCTGCCGCTGCCGCCACGTCGCCCGCCCATCCACTCCTCGCTGTCCTGCTTTGGATCCATTATAAGTGAGTGTTGAGTTATGTGCAGAGTGTTGCGTGTGCACAGCCCCACATCATGCCGCAGCTGGCAGCTGCAGCACCGGCAAACAGTATTCACACAGGCGCACACAAGCAGAGTAAGGGTGTAACGACTGGCTAAAACCGGGTACATTGAGGCATGCAATGCAGTGAAATGAGAATGGTGATCAAGCATGAGGGGAATGGTACAGCAGAAAAAGCAACTGAGAAGGCAGGCAAAATACACGCAAGAGCAGCACAGGTGCAGCGCGCTCCCAAGGCGCACAAATTATGGTACAGCGAGGACACAAGGTGGCGTGCTGCGCAACACGGCTGCTCGCTGCACCATCCTGGCGGCAGCAAGCCCGCTCATGTGGTAGGCAGCCCATGCCAGACAAAACAAACGCAGGGGCTACAGCTGCAGGGCGGGGGCGGCGGCGCCTGCGAGGCCCAGCCCCTGCCCCGATGGCAGCACCACGCTCACGCCCTCCGCCGCCGCCAGGTCGACAAGCTCCTGCACATCCAGCCCCTCCCGCACGGCCTCCCCCGCTAGGAACAGCTTGACGTGCGTCACGCCTTGCAGCACTGCCGCAAGGTCGGGCGAGCTGCCGCGTTTGAGCGCTCCCCTGCACAGTGGGGGCAGCAGCGATAGCGCTTGCGTCAGCCAATAGCAGCAGCGACTCGGCACACACATAGAAACGTGGCGCCCTTCATTGATTGCATGCCTGCTGGCCTGCTGTGCTGAACCGGGAAGCCTGGCCACCTGATCTTCAAGAGCTTTGTAAGCAGCTCATCCAAATGCGGCTCCGACAGCACGCGCTTGTGCTCTGCCACGTACAGCTCGTGGCTGACCCGCACGCCTGCGTCCAGCTGCAGGTAGTCCTGCACACAGCGGGTGATAAGAAGTGGCAACAGTGACACCTGCTGCTGGTGCACCGGGCACGGGGCAGCCGTCATGCCATGCAGCAGCCAACAGCAGCAGGCATTCAGGGGCGGCTGCTCAGGCGCATGCGTGCGTTGCCGCAGCGGTACGCGTGGACAGCCCTGCCCACCTGCCCCACATTGTCCAAGTAAGGCTTCGTCAGCAGCATGCTGATGGCGCAGCCGGGGTGCTGTGTGCTGGCAAACGCCCGCAGGAACGCAGCCAGCTCCAGCTCCCTGGCACGCGTCTCGTTGTCGCAGGCACTCTGCAGGTTGCGCACCTACACCGCAGGAGATGGGGCAAGGGACGGAGGGCCTCTGACACCCTGTTTGGAATGCAAGGCGGCGCGCCTGCTGGCTGGCGAGGAGGCCAGCAGGCTTCCTGGCAGGACGCACCTGTGTGCCGAGAGGAGGCTCCCCTGGCGTCACCACGGTGACGGTGCCACCCTCCGGCAGGTCCTCCACCTTCCCGCTGATGCTGATGCCAGGCGCCGTGAAGCCAAGCGCCCCGCAAACAGTCAGGATGCGGTCCAGGCTGCGCTGATCAACATGTTGAAACTCCTGCGCCGCTGAAAACCCAGGCAGCACTATGGCCACCTTCTCACGCTGCTGCCGCCGCGTGCCGCCGCCCGCCCCGCCAGCCGCCTCTTCCCCTGCTGCCTTCGCTGGCTGCCAGCGTCGAGGCTGTCGCAGCGGGCGGCCGGTGGCGTGCGGCAAAAGCTGGATGCGCGGGCGTGGCGCGAGGCCCGAGGCTTGAGGCGCGAGCTGAAGCGCTGCCATCGCGCTGCCTGGTAACTGCAGGCAAAAGAAGAAGCTTAGTGATTCTTTCTGCCTGCATTGATTGTTCTGATGGATCGTGCTAGCACGGGTGCGCTATGCCTCGCACTGTTTTTTTAAACCGCCGCAGCCAGCCGCACCATGCCCACCGTACCGTCGGATGGCAGCACATGCAATTCCCTGCCACACCCCTGCCTCCCTACTGGGGCACAATACAGTAGGATTGCAAGAGCCAGTCCTAGATGACATGCATTAATTTGAGAACGCACATGGCAGCCTAAACAGGAGTAGACGGGATGAGGAGCTTGCCCGGCGGCGCGCTCGGCTGCGCGGGGAGACGCCGCCTGCAGCAGAACAGGCCGAAGGCCGCAGCTATTCTTTGAGTTGCAGCCGCACCTGTTTGCTGTTTTTGCCTCTCTCCACTTGTACAGTAGAAACCATCCGCACCTGCCTGCACCTACCACCGCTTGCCCCGTGCATGCCTTCTGACTTACCTGCCTGAAGCCACCCGCCTGTCCTAGCAACCTCTGCCTGAACGTAGAGAATACTACTTTCCTCACTCAAGTTAGTGAGCCTGCACAGCTCTCTGTAAAGCCCGCTCCACTCCAGTCCTCGCCATACAGCGGGGCAGCACTGTGCAGCAGCATGATGCGGCGGCAGCTGTGAGGGACAACTAGTTGGCCGTTGTTCAGCGCCCCGAGTCTGCTTGCCTGCCAACCCGTATCCTGTGACTGGGCCGCTTCCTGTACAATGCAGTTGGTTTACAACAGCAAACGCTGGGCACATGGAGTGTGCAGGGCACACAACAGTAGGAACAGGTGGCATGCAATCGCTAGTACCTGCACAGTAATTTCACGCGCTTGCATGCACGGTAATTTACATGCGCTTGCCACAGCGCGCCCTGCTGCTCAGCGCTGGCTGGCGCCGCCGCTCTTGCACGTGTGCTTGTGCGAGGGCCAGTCTGATGTCTGGCACGCTGTGCTGCAATCTGTAGGAAGGTAGGATGCAGGGAATTTAAGTCATGGCCGAAGACTTCCCACTTGCCATCCGCAGCAGCTGAAGCGCACACGATAGCAAAGTAAGATCAAAAACACAAGGCAACTTTGCTATCTCACACACTGGCTGCTGGTAACCTGAACAACTCCTGCCCTGGTACCCCACACTCACAGTAGGTGGCCTTGCAGCGGCCGCACTTGAGCAGGGGCTTGTCTCCCTCCCGCCTGCCCTTGCCACAGACAGCGCACTGCTTTGCTGCCCCCGCAGCAGCAGCAGGCACGCGCACGGTCGCAGTTGGCACGGGCGTAGCGGCAGCAGGCACGGCCGGCGCAGCAGACAGGGCAGCGCCCTGCGCTGGCGGCAGGGTAACCTCGGGTGCCAGCCACAATGAAACACGTGCACTGGGCCCAGCATTGGCGGGTGCATTGATAGAAGCAGTGCTGAGTGTGAAGCGAGGCGGGGCGGCACGGTAGGCTGCTGGCGGCGGCTGGGTGCTAAGGCGCAGGGAGGGGTGGAGGCACACAGACAACATGAGGACATCACACCTGCCGGAGCAAGCGCTGCACAGCGGTTGCTGAGAACAGGCCAACCCAACCCGAGCCTCTTGGTCGAAACCAGACCAGAGCGCTTCCACAGCCCCTTCTCACCTTGCCGCCGCCTCCAGCAGCTGCAGCGCGGGAAGGTGCTTGGGGTCCACCTCCATGGCGAGGCGCGCAATGTCGAGGGCACTGGCGCCAACAGCCGTGGTTGCATACAGGTCTGCGCCGGCTGCCAGCAGCTTGCGGAGGACTCCGCAATAGGGGCCAGCTGGGCTGCCATGCGCAGCGTACAGCAGCGGGGTGTACTGCTGGCGCCACCGCACGTTGGGGTCGGCACCGGCGCACAGCAGCTGATCTATCACCTCCTCGCAATCTGCCGTGGCATCCTCCACTTCTTCCAGCTGCTCCGCGTCACTCAGCGTGTCGTCCTTCCAAATGTCCTCTACAATCCGTCCGGTCAGCCCAACCACGGCCCCCATGAGGGGTGTCTTCCCCTCGCTGAAGGGAGCCAACGCGGGAGCAGGCAGGGTGAGGCAAGGGTGTAACTGCTGCGCAGTGCAGTGCACTGCAGTGCACTGCCGTCAGCCAGTGAGCAGATGCACCACCTCGGCTGCCAAGCTCAACGATACCGCAGCGCCTTGCCTGTCTCGCACGTCAACCCGAGCGCCCAACTGCAGCAGCTGAGCGACGGTGTCCGCCCGCAGAAAGTCGGCTGCACACTGCAGCGGGCGCAGCCCGGTGTAGCTCGGCGCCTCCAGCTGGCTGCCCGCGCCCGCCGCCAGCAGCGCAGACACCGCCTCTGCACACAAAAAGGCGAGGTAAAAGGCATCAGGCAGTTGAAGGGAGTTGAAGGAGGTGCAAAAGAACAGGCTAGTGGAGCGCCATGCTGGCCTGCAGCATCAAGGTCCGCAGAGCATGCAATCCGCCTCACACCCACCTGTGCTGCCACCGGCAGCGGCAGCGGTCAGAACGGTGGCTCCATCATTCGTAGTGATGTTGATCTGCGCATGTGGCAGCTCAGTTGGTTGAGGTGAGTGCGATGAGTGCCAGTTTGAAGTAGCCTGCAGGCCAGACAATGAAGAAAGCAGCACACCTCCAACCCGAGCAGGCCAGCTTGATGCCATGCATGCGCATGTGCCATATGGGCATGCCCTGATGGTCTTGGCTGGCTGGCTCTCAGGATTAAAGATCCCAATATTGGGACCTGCCCAACCCCCTAATGGAAGCTGCAGCCCCCTCACGTCTGCACCGGCGTCCAGCAGCAGCTGCACGACCTCGGGGTGGCCCTCCTGGCAGGCCAGGTAGAGGGCAGAGTCTTTCAGGTTGGTCCGCACGTTCACGTCAGCCCCTGCCGCCAGCAAACGCTGGCAGATGTCCAGGTGCCCTGCAGGCAGGTGGGCGGTGGTGCGTTCAGCGGCAGGCTAGTTGAGCTGCATGGGGAGGCTTTCGGCCGCAGGCGGTGGAGCAGTGGGGATTGATCCACGACCCCTGCAGTGCATGCAAGTAGGCAGCTGCCTTGGCAGCGCCATGCTATCCACCCCACGCACCCTCCATTGCCGCCATGGCCAGCGGCGTGGTCAGCTCGCGGCTCGTTGCATTCAGGTTGGCGCCCTTGCTGAGCAGGATGTCGATGCAGCGCAGCGCGTGTGGCGGTTTGTGAAATGCTACCATCCACAGTGCTGTGCAGCCGTAGTGGGTGGAGTCGTCCACCCCAAAGCCTGCGTGTGCGCCATTCAGGCAGCAGGTTGGACAGGAGCGGCTGGTGAGGACGACAACAGCAGCCGCAGCAGCCAGCGGTGCACATGCAAATGCAGCCCAGTCCCTCAAACGGAGCAGCAGCACGCCAGCCGCACATGACAAAGCACAGATCGGTACCAGCCTGCAACCGGGGAGTAACCTGCAGCCAGCAGGCGCTCGATCATATCTGCGTGGCCAAGCGTGCCCGCCAGCGGCAGCAGCGCATCTGCTGTGCCCGTCAGCGCCTGCCCCGCCTGCAGGCCCCCTCTGCACTGCAGCAGGGCAGCCACTCTGCCCCAGTCGCCATCGCCGACTGCGTAAATCCACCGATCCCCCAGGTCAGCAGCCTGTGGGCAGTTGGAATGGGGAGCAGCTGCGTAAGGAATGATCAGCGATGTGTGGCGGCGGCGCCAGCCGGGGTTGCGGCGGTGCCGGTGACTTTGGCCGGCAGCAGGCACGCCGCTCGGCGTCCTCAACTGACTTGCAAGTCGCGCCCACATACCTTAGCGGTGGGTTTCGGGGCCATGCTCGCTCCGCAGTGGCTGCACGCTGCGCACCTCCTCGCCTTCCGCAGCTTGTCCAACAATACCCGCAAGAGGCTCTACAAACAAGCACAGCACAGTTCATGAGCCTTGATCAGTCTTTTCTGGCTGTTCTGCGCCCTCGGCGGATGCGCTGAGCGTGCGCGGCGGCAGGCATCCTGCGGCCGCGTGGATAATTGAATTGACAGCACTTCTCAGTCGACGGCTTCGGTAATTGACTGGCCACTGTTGTGCTCACCTGCACAATGCATGCCGCATGTACAACACCCAGTCAAACAGGCTGTGATTTTGACAAAGGCACTCGGGCATAGCAGTCGGTTGCGTCTTCTCGGGCTGCATGCCCTGGGTGACACCACAGCTGCCTGCCTGCCTGCTTCCAAACTACTGTCTCTGCTTTACACCGCATTTGTGAAGCACAGGGAGAGTACAGGGCACACATAGGTAGCAACAGGTGGCATGCAGTCGCTAGTGCCTGCACGGGAACTTGAGCGCAAGTGCCAGCAGCGCGCTCTGCTGCTCAGCTCCGGCCGGAGCCGCCGCTCTTGCATGCTTTCTTGTGGGAGGGCCAGTGGGATGACTGACATGCTGTGCTGCAGTCTGCAGGCAGGTGGGATGCAGGGCATGCCATGTGAAGGCCACAGACCCGCCACTTGCCATCCGCAGCAGGTGGTGTGCACCAAGTGAAGCGGGAGCACATACTGCAAAGCAACTTGGCTACCCTACAGGCTGCAGGTCCACCCCAAAACTCCACAACTGGTCAGGCAGACTCACAGTAGGCGGCCATGCAGCGGCCGCACTTGAGCAGGGGCTTGTGTCCCTCCCGCCTGCTCTTGCCACAGACAGCACACTCCTTTGGTGACCCCGCAGCGGCAGGCACGGCGCCTGCTGTGAAGGAGGCAGTGGCCGGGTCTGCCTGGACAGTATGCTGCACGGCAGCGGTGCGGGGAGGACGTGCAGCCGCGGGGGTGGCAGGGGAGGCCGCAGGGCTGGCCGCTGCTGCAGGGTGAGCCGAGCGGGTGGGGGAAACCGCGGCTGCCCGTTGAGTGCTGAAAAGCAGGATGGGAGGGGGCGCAGAGCGAAGGGTGATGACCATACAACGTGGAGCGGGTGCAGTGCATAAACAAGCGCCAGCCTGGCATGTGTGATCCAGCTGCATGCATCACACCCTCTGCTCACCGTGCCGCCGCCTCCAGCAGCTGCAGGGCGGGCCGGTGCTGCGAACTGAGCATGGCTGCACGGCGCGCATTGTCCAAGGCGCTGCGCCCGGCAGCGTCTGTTGCGTACAGGTCTGCCCCAGCCGCCAGAAGCTTGCGGAGGATGCCGCAATAGGGCCCGTAAGGGCTCCCCTGCGCCGCAAACAGCAACGGGGAGACCCGGTCCACGGGCACCCGTGTGTTTGGGTCGGCACCGGCGCCCAGCAGCTGATCCAGCACCGCCTCGCAGCTTGCTGTGGCTGCCTGGACTTGCTCTCGCTTCTCCGTCATGCTCAGCCCGCCTTTCATCCAGATGCCGTCCACAAGCCTCAGGGTCAGCCCGTTCACGGCCGACATGAGCGGTGTCTTGCCCTCCCTGAAGTGATCCAACGACGACAGAAGGCAGGGTGAGCGACCCAGTGCATGGCCAGGCAGATACAGCACAAATGCACCCATGCAGCCAGCCATCATGCATGTGCCTTGCCTGTCACGGGCGTTCACTTGGGCGCCCAGCTGCAGCAGCTGAGCGACGACAGCGGGGCGCAGGTAGCTGGCTGCACAGTGCAGCGGGCGGATGCCCTTCTGGCTCTGCGCCTCCAGCTGGTCACCCGCGCCAGCCGCCAGCAGCGCAGACACCGCTTCTGCATCGTGGGCCGGGGCGCAGTGTCAGTTGTGGGTGCACATGCCAGTTGGGCTCCATGGCGTACAATGCAACAGTGTGCAGACATGCGTTGCATTCCACGCCCACCTGTCTTGCCACCAGCCGCGGCAACGCTCAAAACGGTGGCTCCGTCATACGCGCGGATGTTCATCTGCTCATGGCAGCAGAGTGCATCGAGTGAGTGCCCTCCCGGCAAGCTGATGGCAGCGTGCAAGCAAGGCCCCACAAGAGGGCAACGCACCCGCACCCGGAGCAGCCTTGACTTGCCTCCAACTGCCATCAAGCTGGTGCTCACAGGCGGCTGTATCTGAGCTTTGGGCCACACCCCCCACCCAACCACCTGCACCAGCAACCCCCCTCACGTCTGCACCGGCGTCCAGCAGCAGCTGCACGACCTCGGGGTGGCCCTCCTGGCAGGCCAGGTAGAGGGCAGAGCCTTTCAGGTTGGTCCGCACGTTCACGTCAGCCCCTGCCGCCAGCAAGCGCCGGCAGATGTCCAGGTGCCCTGCACGCGGGTGGGCAGTGCCGGCAGGCGCGGGCTGGTCAAAGCTCAGCCCAAGTGCTTGCACAGGCAGGGCCCTGACAAACAGCTCATGCAACACACACCAGCAGGCAGCAGCTCCAGCTGCCTCGGTGCGCTATGCTGGCCACCCCACGCACCCTTCATGGCCGCCATAGCCAGCGGCGTGGTGCTCTCCTTGCTGGTTGCATTCAGATTGGCACCCTTGCTGAGCAGGATGTCGATGCAGCGCAGCGCGTGTGGTGGTCCGTAGAATGCTGCCATCCACAGTGCTGTAATGCCATAATGGGTGGAGTCGTCCACCCCGAAGCCTGCACATGTGCCCCCGGGCAGCGGGTGGACAGGAGCTGCGAGTGAGGGACAGCAGCATGCTGCGCAGCAGCTAAAGGTGCACACCGTACGACATGAATGCGGCCCCAGGTCTCACGCAGGATAGGGATGCCACCATGCATTCTGAACGCGCAACAGAACAGTCCAGCCCCCTGGGAGTCACCTGCAGCCAGCATGCGCTCAATGACATGTGGATGGCCCACAGCAGCAGCCATGGGCAGTAGCGCATCTTCGGTTCCCGTCAGCGCCTCTGCTGCCTGCCGGCCCGCCCTGCTCTCCAGCAGTGCCGACAGTCTGTCCCAGTCGCCATCTTGGACTGCCTGGATCAGCTGCTCTTTCAGGTCAGGGGCCTGCAAGCAATTGGCAGAAGCAGCAGCTGTTGGCAGGGGTCGGGCAAGGCGAGCAAAGGCTCGGCGGCGGCGGCGGCGGCGGCGGCGGGCGGGGCAGTATGCGCGTTGCTTGGCGCCGCCAGCGCATGCAAGCCACGTCTACATACCTGAGCAGCGGATTGGGGGGCCATGCTCGCTCCGTGGTGGCCGCACGCGTGCGCTGCGCCGACCCTCCTCGACTTCCCGAGGCTTTCGCCCAGCAGAACCCACAATAAAGCCCTTCGAATATAGCTCGGCACGAGCTGGGCTCGCTAAGGCCCAGCGGGGCTGGGCTGCAGCCTCTTCAGTGCTGCCACGGAGCGTGCTTGGCAGCGAGGGCACCTTCGGTGCATTGGCCGCTTGGACTGACCCCTGTTCAATCCAGGTTCGAAGACACTTTAGAATAAGGCAAACTGTGCACCCATCAGCAATGCAGCAGGCACACGGAGTGTCAGCATCAAACTCTGGGGAGAAACGTGCCGGAGTCGGCTGCTCGCAGGTAGGCAACTGTTACGTGGCACGGCCCCGTTCCTCCCCTTTGCATCCTCATGCTGTGCATGTCGGGCCCGGCCCTTCATCAGCTCCTGTCGAGCCTCTCTCAGGGTTCTTTCCCTCTGTGTAACTACGTCACACCTACCAGCAACGGTCTGGCGAGTTGCACCCCAATTGAGATGCGTGTTATTTATGTTGCTTGATCGGTGAGCAAAGACAATGGGTGCAATGTAACAGATGCAGCCGGCCTGGTTTCTGGGCTGCCTAGCGCAAGTGGCCTGCATTTGCGGCGCTGGCGTGAGCGCTGGGGCGGTGGCGGCAGCGGCGGCAGGAAGTGGGCATCAGGGCACAGTTACCGCTCCCTTCGCGCAACCATGTCGTACAGGGACAGGGACTACGGCGACCGGGACAGGGGCGGCTATGGCGGGGACAGGGGCGGCTACGGCGGTGGGGGCGGCGCGGGCGGGCCCCGCGACCCGCCCACGGGCTGCAGCCTGCTAATCAGGAACCTTTCCTATGACACAACGTGAGTTTGCGCAGCCCTGGCTTCAAGCCGCCGCTGATGGCGCGCCTGGGAGCAGCTGGGGCCCTGAATCGACCATTCCTCGTATATTAACGGTGCCGATGGCGGAATGCACGCGGCGACGAGGCTCCATCAGCCCTGCGGCCGCTCGCTCGGTGTGGCCAGCGCCTGAGGCCCCCGCTTTCCGCTGCCTGGCGCCTCGTAGACACTGCATTGTGCCTTGCGAACGCGATCTTGCTCTCGCTGGCCCCCCAGCCGCTGAACACTCTGCCGCCGCTGCTGCCCCGCTCGGCACGAGCTTGCCTCCGTTTGCGTGAAACTGTTGCCCAGTGCCGCCTGGTCGCAGGGTGGATGAGCTGCGCTATGCCGCCGAGAAGTATGGCCGCGTTAAGGACGTGTACATCCCCAAGGTGTGCCCAACTGTGCTGGCGGTGCAGCTGGCCTTGTTTGGTGCCGAGTGTGTGCATTTACTGGCCCCTTGTGCCCATGCTTCCCCTTGTTTACGCCACCTTGTGCAACTCTTCCTGGGCTGCAGGACTTCTACAGCGGCCGGCCCCGCGGCATCGCCTTTGTCGAGGTGCGCTGCTTGCCGAGCTGTGCACCTGCTGAGCCGTTTCGGTCATGCGGCGACTGCTGCCATGTCCAAGCAAGCACCGCACTGCTTGCCCGCTCGGTCAGCACCTCATGCTCTCTGTCTCCAACCCCTGCTGTCCTGCAATGCAGTACGACGACCAGCGGGACGCGGAGGACGCCAAGTACAGCCTGGACCGCTCCGTGGTGGGCGGCAGCGAGATCTCCGTCCAGTTTGCCATGCGTGGGCGGCGCCGCCCCGGCGCCGGCGGTCCGGGTGAGCTGCAGTGCAGAGGGGCGGGGGTGGGCCGCGGATGGTTAGGGAGTGCTGGTGGGCGTGAGGGTGCTGAGCAGGCGATGCACCGGCCCGGAGCACCTGCGCCGCGCTGCAAGCTGCCCTGCGCACCTCTGCTCTTGCTGTCACTAAATCAATGCATGCCGACCGCCTCCCCAACCCGGCAGGCTATGGCGGCGGCGGCGGCTACGGCGGCGGCGGTGGCTATGGTGGCGGAGGCGGCTCCTACCGCGGGCGCAGCCGCTCGCGCAGCCGGGATCGGCGCCGGCGCTCGTACAGCAGGAGCCGCAGCCGGGACCGGCGCAGCCGCTCGCGCGACCGGTGAGGGCCGTCTGCTGGCTGGCAGATGGTGCAGGCAGGGGGCCGGTGCATTTGACTTGAGGGCAGGATGCTTGTGTGCAGGGTGTGGCAGCGGCAGCTTGTGCGCCGCCATGCCCTGGCCTGCTGTGCCCTGACACACCACCCTTATCCCACGCTGTGCTTCACAGGCGTCGCAGCCGCAGCCGCAGCCGGAGCCGCGACCGGCGCGACCGGGGCAGGTGGGCCACGCCCGGCTTTGGCTGCAGGCTCCTGCCGTGTGCGCAACCGTGGCATGGCGCTTGACACCGCCTCGGGCGCAGTTGCTCCCCACCATATGTTGTGTCTGCTCGTCCGTGCGTGTGCAACCCGCCGCCGGCTGCCTTTTACCTGCGCGTGCCGTGCTGGCCTGCTTTGCCCGCCATCCCTCTGTTTCACCCTGCTGCACCCTCTTGTTTTGTCCACAGGAGCTACTCTCGCTCGCGCTCGCCCCGCCGCAGCCGCAGCCGGAGCCGGTGAGCAAAGCAAGAGCCTTGCCTGCTCACCCGGCTCACTCGCGCTTGCTCAGCTCTGGCTCACTGCATTTCCCGTACTGCTGCTGCCAGGTTCCTCATTGCCCATCCATGCCGCTGCCCCTGTACCGCCACAGGTCCCGCTCCCCCGCTCGCTCCAAGTCCCGCTCCCGCTCGCCCGCCCGCAGCCGCTCCCGCAGGTGTGGGTGGAGCAGCAGTTGCTGCAGCTTGCACCCCCTGCGTGTGTCTGTCAACGTGTTGTATAGCTGCTGGTGCTGCCACACCTGATCCATCACACAGCGTCATGCGCCTCAACCCTGCAAACCTTCCTCCTCCCCGCAGCCGGAGCAAGAGCCGCAGCAAGAGCCGGTGAGCGCTGCTTGACCCCTGCCGCCTGCAACCTGGGCGGGCAGTTTGCTTGCCAGCAAGGCTGGGAGATGCTGTCAAGCGGCAGCCCTGCACTGCAGTGCAAGTGTGCAGGTTTGTTGCGGGTTTGTTGCAGGTTTGTTGCAGGTTTGTCACTCTCCAAATTGCCAACTGTGTCTGACGCACCCTGCTTGCAACTCCTCTCCTCCTCTGCAGCTCCAAGAGCCCCGCACGGTCTGGCAGCCCGGCGCGCAGCCGCAGCAAGTCCCCGGCTCGCAGCCAGTGAGGTGGCGGCTTCGTACCACTCAGCGGCAGCCGCGGCGCTCCTGCGGTGGCGCCCCTGCTGCTGTGTGCCTCGCCCCTGCCTCCCCGCAGTGTTGGCTGCTGGTGTGGCCGAGTCCCGGCACCATGATGTGCTGTTGAGGGTGATGGCTTGATGGCACAAGACAGTGTCAGGCAGAGGGCCGTGTCATGATGCCACGAGGCTGGCCAGGTGACTGGTGGTCGTGTGCAGCGGCAGCCGCAATGCATGCCCCAACAGTTGCACATTTGTTTTCCTGTCTATCTGCCGTGCCCATTGGTTGTTTTGCTAGCGCAATGCCTGCCCATGCTGCGCCGCATGCTGAGGTTGGCACTGGCAACGCTGCAGGGCATGCCGTGCCGTGCCGTGATTGATGCTTGACGCATGAGGTGGCCCCTGATGCTCGTGCCGTGGGACGCCAACCGCTGACGCTCGAGCTTCTCTCCCCGTGTGCTGTGCCCTCCCCGATGCCTTGCTTTCCCTCCACTGCTTCCATTGCTGCCCCATGTGTAACGGACCACTTGTTTACAGGAGAGCAGGGCAGCTTGCAAGAGGGGGAAAGAATTACACCGAGAGCGGCCGTGCGGAAAGCAATACACAGGGGTTGAAGGCATCAAGAATTGGGGCGGGTCAAAAGGCATAGGGTGCTGTATCAAGGTGCCGGGCTGAAGAGATAGAGGATCAGCACGTGGGCACGGCAAGAGGCTACGCTAACATGCAGCCCTGGGGTCAAGTGGGCTCGGTACGGCGAGGCAAGCCATGAACTCGCTGGGCAGTAGTTAGGCGGCGAGGGTAAACACGTCCAGCTGCTCCCGCACCGCATCCACCGCCTTTTGGAGAGCCGCCTTGTCACGCCCCTCAAACTGCAGCTTCACCTGCGAATTGAAGAATGAGGACAGGGGAGGAAAGCTCAACGCAAGGACTGTCACATCGTAAGCATGGCCCAGGCGCTCTGCTGTGTGCGCCGCGCTCAAGGCCCAAAGCTGCTTGCCAAGCAAGCCCGCCCTTCGCCTCCTGCGTCTGGCCGCACCTTGTAGGGCCTGCCCTTCACAGACTCCCCGAGACCCATGTCCGTGTTGGGGTATGACCCAATTCGGACGGCAGGATGCAGCGCCGCGATGCCAGCCAGCTTTGCTGCCAGGTCCCCTGCACAGCGCATGGCAAGACTGGTTAAGGCAAACAACTCCAAACATGCCAAACCAAATCTGCCGCCTTTACAGCCCAAGCAGCCCGCCTCAAACCACCACATGCGCCGCTGCAACACCTCTCGGCAGCAGGCCAGCCTCACCCTCCCCCAGGTTGGTGTAGAGCGTGGAGGAGAAGGCTGCGGGGCCGCGGAAGCGGTCGGCGTGCGCCTCTACCATTTGCTGGAAGAGGCGGGGAATGCCTGGCAGGATGTAGGTGCCCTGGATGCACACCTGCAAGGCAGGGGAAGGGAGCAGGGCAGCTTGGGTTGGAGAGGCACCACCAGCATGGACAGAGGTAGGGTATGTGCGGCTGCAACCTGCCCAAATAGCAGCGCAAGCATGAGAACACAGGCCCCGGCCAAACGAGCGCACCAGCGGCACCCACAGCCCGGGCGTGAACAGCACTTCCACCGAGTCTGCACACAAAGTGTGGGGCGGCGGCAAACATGACAAGGTATGTTGCAACCTCGGGAACAGGGCGCATCTGGGCCGCCCTGCTGCCCTGCTGCCCTGCCACGCTGCTGCTGCGCTGCACAACAAGGAGCTTCAACACAACAAGGCTTCAGAGCCAGGCAAACGCAGGCACGGGGCGCACCATCCTTGGGCAGGCGCGCCATGCGCAGGCGAGCCTCGTTCAGCTCCACGCCCCGCTTGTCGTAGTGCTCCTGCATGCGGTCCACCGTGGGCTGGTGCAGCTCCAGGTGGCAGCCAAACGCCGCCGCAATGGACTCGTCTGCACAAGTTGCAGGGTAGGGTGGGGTGAGAGCGTCAGAGAAATGCTGGTGGGCACCAGTAGATGCAGGGCTGTTGTCATGTCTGTGCAGCTGCTGGCGTCGCTTCGCAACAGGCCGGCCCGCAGCAGCAACCATTCTTCGCGCCCGCATGTCCCGCTCACATGTGATGTCGTCATGGGTGGGGCCTGAGAGCGGGGAAGGCAGGCACAGCAGGGACTGTGGTCAGCCACAGCACAGCAGCTACACGGTCAACCCAGGCACCTTGGCATGGCAGGGCTTCTGCCCCGCATTTCTTCAAACCGTCTCGAAGGCTTGCTCACGCCGCACGCAGTCCCAGCTGTTGCATCGGACCAACTGGTCAGCTTATCACAGCCACCGCAAACATGCATAGGCATGCGCGTACCAATGCCGCCGCTGGTGAAGACAAAGCCGGTGTTGCCAACACGCTCCCGCAAGCGCAGCACCGTCTCCACAATGTCGCGCTTGTCGTCTGGAATCATCTCCACACGCACCAGATCCACGCCCCGGCTGTGCAGCAGCTGCAGGGCAGGGGGAGGCGCAGCCGCTCAGGCCGTGCTTGTTGTGGCGAGCCAGCGCGACCTATCTGGGCTGCCTGTCCAGTCCACGCTGCACCAGTCCATCCTGCTGCACTCATGCCGCTGAGAATGCAGGCGAGCTGGATGCCACAGCGCACCTTGGCCAGCCACGGCGTGTTGGCATCGCTGATTGAGCCTGTCAGCACCTGCAGCAAGGTGATTGCAGCCCTGGTCGGTTGTCCTCAAACTGCAAGCATGCAATGCCAGAGGACAAGCTGGACATGGGTCGCTAGCTTGCATTCTGCAAGTTCAAATCCGCAGCAGTGCAAACGCCTCTGCCGCCCAACTTGCCTCATCGCCAATCACCATCAGAGCTGCCTTTGGTGCTGCTTGCCCAGCTGCTGTGGACGCTGCAAAGCAGCGCACTTGCTGCCGCCTGTGCTGCTGCAGATGGGGCTGGGGTGCTGCCGCCGCTGCATGCATGAAGCCCTGCCCAGCTGCCGCCGCCGCTGCCGCCACCGGCGCCACGGCCTGCAGACATGTGCCGCGTCGCAATGCGCTTTGTCACAGCCAAGTTCACGTCTTCACAAGCATGCAGGCGGCTGTTCAGGGCAGCAGCGCACCTGGGGCCGCCAGGCCAAGGCGGGGCCCACTCGCTGAGCCATGCCCGCCGTCCTGAGCATTGCTGTTGCAGTCCTCAGCATGTTGCCAGCGTGCAGACTGGCTGCACGGCGGCACAATGGTGAAGCGCTCCCATTTGCAAGTCGTCCCATGCAGGGCGCCATGGCGCCCCGGCGCCTTGCCATGCCCGCGATCGCGCCCCTGACCGACACCGATTGATCCAGTGGCTTGCGCAAGCGGAGGAGGCCTGTGCAGCCTGCTCGGTTCCGGCCCTCTTCGCAGGGCGAGATCCGTGCGTGCCTGACAGCCGCGATGGCACGATCCAGCGTGCTGCTGGCTGCAGCGCTGCTGTGCGCAGCGGCAGTGGCAGCAGCAGGGGCGGGCCAGCAGCAGCGCTTGCTGGTGCTGGCGGACGACCCCGCAGCGATCAAGACGAGCCACTCCAAGTTCCTGGCATCGCTGAAACAGCGCGGCTACCGCGGGAACGTCAAGGCCATCGGCAGCAAGACGCTGCAACTCAAGGAATGGGACGACTGGCTCTACGACAAGCTGGTGATCTTCGGCGGGAGCAAGGGTGAGCGGCCCGATCGGGCGATGGCCGCTCGCTGTGCCTGCGGCGCAGCCGGCGGCGGCGGTGCCGCGGCATGTGCTCCCTGTGCTTGCACATGCTCTGCTAGCAGATGGGAACAGCCTGCCATTACCCTGTTGGCCGTGTCGCACGACACTGCTGCGTGCGTTGCTGGCTCAGTGCACCGCGCTGCCGCACCTGTCCGCCGTCTGTTCATCCGTCTGCTCCATCTGCTGCACGCTCTCCACTGCACCCTCTGCAGCGCTGGGTGGCGCGGTGGATGTGGAGCAGCTGGTTGAGTTTGTGGACGCGGGGCACGACCTGCTGCTGGCGGTGGACTCGGGCGTGTCTGAGGAGCTGCGCGCGCTGGCGGACCAGCTGGGCGTGGACGTGGACGCCTCGTGAGTGGATGGGTGCTGCATTGTGGATGCGGCATTCGTGGATGTGAGGGGCCAGACTTTTGATGAATTGTGATGCATGAGGGGCCAGCCATTGAATCAGAAACCGTGCTGCGGCATGCTTAGGAACGGCTGCCTGATGTGATGCTTGCAGCGCCGGCTGTGCATCGCCAAGCCATGCCCGCTCGTATGCTGGTGCAGCACCAGCAGTGTAGCAAGCCGCCTGCTGCGCCCGTGCTGGCTGCCGCCCTGCAGGGGCCACTCTGTGATCGATCACTTCAACTACGATGCTGCTACCGGCGCCACCGATCATGCCGCTGTGCTGGCTAGCAACTACGTGCAGGTAGGTGTGCCAGCAAGGCCCAGCCTGGGAAGCCTGATGCAATCGTTCATTTCACGCACCTGTTGTACGGCTGCTGCTGCTGCTGCTGCTGCTGCCGTGGTGCCGCTGCTGCTGCTTTCGAAAGAAGCGAGGCACACCCTCAACATCCCATTTCCTCTGCACCACAGAGCGAGGCTGTGCTGCCCGGCGGCCTCAAGGCTCCCGTGCTCTACCGTGGCGTGGGCCTGTCCATCGCGCCCGGCAGTGAGACGGTGCGCCACTGCCTCTGGCACAGCGCAGCAGGGCGTGGTTGAGTTGGCGGGCGGGCTGCTGAATGCCATGGGCCTGCTCGCTGCCGTGGCATGTCCTGGTCTCACAATCCCTAGTGCGAATTGTCGGCAGCCTGCTGGCCTTCACTGCTCGCAGGCGTTTGCGGCGCTGCGCGGCTCGCCCACCGCCTACAGCGGGCGCACGGATGCAGCCCAGACTGACGCCAAGCTGGCAGGGCCTGCCCTCACGCTGGTGGCGCTGGTGCAGGTGGGAGCAGAGCAGAGCAGGGTGGCGATAGCAGACAAGCCGCAGCGCCGAGGTGTCGGCAGCTGCCGGGCCTGTGCAAAGTGCCGGAGGTCTGCTTCCCAGCACGTGTGCGGGTGCTCTGCACGCAGCCGCTGTGGACCTGGTTGATGTATGAATGCCCCTGTTCGCCTTGACTGTCCCCCGCAGCTGCGCAACAACGCGCGAGTGGCGGTGGCGGGGTCCGTCGACATGTTCAGCGATGCGGCATTTGCGGCGGAGGCCACCGATCGCCAGAACAAGAAGTGAGTTGGCTGTCGAGCTGCTGGGCGGCGGGCTGGGAGTGGGTGAGGGTCGGCCAGACAGCGCCCTGACAACGACTGCGCTCCCTGCTTGCTTGCTCCCAACTGAGCCTTGCTTCACAATCGCAACTGCTTTGCCCTCCTGCTGCAGCCTTGGAGCCGTGGCCAACGAGGCCTTCTGCACCGCAGTCTCCAAGTGGACCTTCCAGGTGCGCTTGCATTGTGCTGTTGTAGCATGCAAAGCCAAGGGACGGCCCCCGGCAGCCTGCATGCACAGTTGCAGCAGCGGCTTGATGCTAGATGCAGAAGAGAAGCATTCATGCTGGGCACCTGGTTGTGTGCCCTGCGTGCCTCTCGTTGCAAGCGTGCTGAATTACTGCTTGCCTGGCCGCCTCCTCTCTCCGGCAGGAGCGCGGCGTGCTGCGGGCCAGCAACCTGAGCCACCGCGTGGTGTCGGGCGCGCACCCGGGTGCGGTGAAGCCGGAGCGGTACCGCATCAATGATGAGGTGGGGCACTTGGGGAGAAGGAGGAAGAGAGGGGTGCTCTTTGCAGTATAGTGCGTTGCTGGGCTGGTGTGGCACTTGGGCGAAGGGCAGGAAGAGGGGCTGCCCATTGCAGACCGCTGCGCTTCTGGGCTGGTGTCCGTGCTGGGCAGTGCGGCTGCATGGAGGCGGCAGGGCCATTCTGTTGGGGAGGGCATGCACACGGCACGACTGGGTGTGATGCTAGGCTGCACATGCAGCCAGTCAACCACAGCTGCACGTCATCCAAATACTGCAGTGCTGCGCTGTTCCACCCACATCTAAACGCTGCTATGCTGCGCTGTTCCACCCATGCCAGGTGGAGTTCTCGGTTGACATCCAGGAGTGCGCCGACGGCGCGTGCAAGGCCTTCAAGTGAGGCGGGTGGCGTGCACGCTTGCAGCCTTCATGCAGCCTTTGTGGACCTGCAACGCTCGCTTGCTGCATCATGCTGCGCGAAGCGGCGCATAGGCCGTGTGTGTTGTGCAGCCCTTGGCACCAGCGGAGCGTGGATCGCAGCTCAGCGCCGCACCCAACCCATGCTGGATCAAGCTCCAACCAACCGGTGTGTTGCGCGCTCCCCGCCGCCTCTGCAGGGCCTCCGATGTGCAGGTTGAGCTGGTGATGCTCGACCCCTATGTGCGCACCACGCTCACACATGACGGCGCCGGCCGCTTCAGCACGCAGGTGGGGCAGGGTGCGGACGTGCAGCTTGAGAGGACAGGTCTCATGCATACAGCCGCATCTTGCAGGGCAGCTGTGTTTCACATCCCCCCTGTCCCGCTTTGCCTGTGTCTGGACGACTGGTTGATAACCGCAGCTGCTGATCGTATGCCCCACTCCGCCCGCATCCACAGCCACGGCTGCTGATCGTATGCCTGCTCCGCTGCCCCGCAGGTCAAGGTGCCCGACACGTATGGCGTGTTCAAGTGGGTGCTCGACTACCGGCGCCTGGGGTACTCGTACATCGAGCTGACGGGTGCGTGGGCAGGTCGATGTTGTCAGGCAGGCGACTCGGCGAGCCAGGCAGTGCTCTAGCGTGCTTGGCCTGCTTGCCGTCGTTTGCTGTCATGCCTGCCGGCCAGCCGCATGACCTGCGTGCCCCATCCCACGACCATCTCAAGGCCCCCGTCCTGACCCCGAATCTTCCTGCCCCCTGTGCAGAGACGGTGCCCATCCGGCCCTTCAAGCACAACGAGTACGAGCGCTTCATTGTGCAGGTGGGCGGGGCACAGTTCGGCAGGGCCGGATGTGCTGCGTGTTGGAGCGCATTAGGCAGGCATTGGAATGCAGTGCAGCACGTTCCCTCCTGCGTGATGCAACTCAACCTGAAGCATGTGCAGTTTTAGCCACCCAACCACCTTCCATCTGCCCACACTCCTCTGTCCACCCCCTGCAGGCCTACCCCTACTACGCCTCCATCGCCTCCATGATGGCTGGCTTCCTGGCAGTGGGCGCCTTCTTCCTCTGGACAAAATGAGGAGGCCGCCCGGGCGAGTGGCATGGCATGAATTGAGCTAGCAAGGCGGCGAGGCAGCGCGCCCGCTGTGCTGATTGTGGCTGCATTCCTGCCTGCCCTGTCCCTGCATTGCTTTTTCAGTCCCTTTCTGTTTGCTTCCTCTATTTGTCTCTTTGTTTACACTGGCAGCTCACTGCAAACATGCACGAAGCACATCGGACAGGACAGCACGGCATTGGTAAGTGGGCACCGTGCCACAATACCACAGCACCCCAAGATCACGTACGCAAGCGTGCACACGCAAGTCACACCCCGCTTGGCAACCTGGCAGGCCTTGCTTTCCGCAGCTGGCCTCGTGCCTTACGCCTGGTAGCGCCGCGCCTGTTGGCCGCGGCCCACATCCGTCCCCTGCACCGCCCGCTCAACTGCGTCTGCACGCTGCGGGTCAATGCCCACCTCAGCCAGGCCCTGCCGCTCCTCTGCCTGGGCGCACGGCGCGGCGTTGCCCCGGGGGAATGACAGCACGCTCTGCAGGCAGGGCAGCAGCTCCTCGCTGGACACCTTGGGCAGCGCAGGCACCTGCGCGGGCAGCATGTGGGGCTGGGTGAGAGGCTGGCTAGGGTCTGGAAGGCTGAGGTGACCATTGTTTGGGCCTGAAAGTGGCACGGCATGCACGCGCCTAAGCAAACGAAAGGCAACACATGCCCCTGCACATCCAGCAGAACAGACCGTGCTGTAGCTCCCAACAACCGAACCCTTCTTGCTGGCAGAGAACGTCCCAGCAGCAGCGCTTGGAGCTGCCGCCTGAAAAGCTGCCCACACACCTCTGCCGCCTCGCGCCGCAGTGTCGCTTTGGCGCTCGCCACCACCTCAGGGTTGGCGCTCACCGTCGACAGTCGCTGGCTGCAGGTGTAGGGCAGGCATGAGGGTTGGCGGGTGGGCAGGAGGTCGCAATGATGATTGCTGTCGGCATGGTGACACTCCAGCATTACAGCAAGCCGCCTGCAGCAGCCAGGATTGGCAGCCCTTGGGACCAGCCAACCTATCCACCCCAGCCTCCCACCCACCTGAGGCGCTGCTGCAGCACAGGTGCGGCCTCGGGGCAGACCTCATCTCGAGATAAGTACTTCATCATGGTGGGCCGGCCCAGCGCAGGTGGCCCACTCATGCTCTGCCCCATTGCGCCGCTGGCGCCAGTCGGCGGCACAGCTGGCTTGGCAGCCGGCTCGGCTGGCTCATCAAAGGGGCTGCGGGGCGGAGGTGGGGATGGGGTGGAGCAGAGCTGTGGTATTGCAATTCCAGCAAGCCCCCTGCCCGGCAGGTGGGCGTCACGGCAGCGCTCCGCAGGAGGGATGGCAAGCAGAGACACTCCCAGGCACGCGCCCGCACCTCGGCACCGGCGGGCGGGGCGGCAGCGCCTCCGCACCGCCGCCTGCCGCCTGCACATCCACTGCAGCTGCCACCACTCGCTGCCCTGCATGCTCGGGCTCCTGTGCTCCCCCATACACCTCCCCAGCTGTAGGGGAGCTGGGCTGCTCCTTGGACCGCTGCCCTGGGCTGAGCACTCGCTTCAGCATGCTGCAAGCTGCACAGATGTGGTTGTGCCCTGCAGCCTGAATGTAGCACGCAGCCGATAGTCTGGCCAGCCCAGACCAGCAACCCTGTCAATGCGGGCCAGCTTCGCCGCTGCGCCTTGCTGGCGGCGGAGACGATCCTGGGCGGTCTCAGCTCCTGCGGCTGCGCTGACGCATCTTCTCCCAACCCATTTGCATTGCAAGCAAGCTGGGGGCATGTGGGAAGCGCTGCAGGCGCTCTCCTTGCAGGCCGGCGCCTTCTGCTGGAGCTTGGTGCTCGTGCTGAAATGGATACACGCACAGTTTGTGCAGCCGGCGGGACGGATGCTGGCCGACACGCTGCTGCCCGTCTGGGAGGAGAGCCTGCGGGCAAGTGCAGAAGGGCCCGTCTGCGCTTGTCGGGCGGGGCTTGCGTCAGCCGGAGTGGCATCCGGAGAGCGATCAGCTGCTGTGTACAAGCTGCCAAGCCCTGCAGCCACCGGTGGAGGCCGCCGCCGCCACTGACGTCACCGCCGCCTGACCGTCGCACAACCCCTCCCCCCCCACCGCCCAGGCATTTGTGCGCGAGTCGTTTGCCACAGTCAGCCGCAGCCTGAACACGTTCTCGGCATTCGTGCTGTCGCTGCTGAGCGGGCGCAGCTACCGCCGCACCGCAGCACGCACCGCCACGCAGAAGCAGCAGGCGTGGCACCACTGGTGGCAGCAGGCTCGAGGTGAGCAAGTGGCTCTGTTTGCTGGCGATGCGCGCCCTGTTGCAGAATTTTAAGCTGCTGCAATGCGCCCCTTTCTCGCGCCAAGCTCTATCATTTCACTCCCTGCCACCGCTCGCAGGCACATTCAATGCTCTCATAGAGCAGGAGGGTCTGGCGCCTGGGGACTCGGATGGCGGGCTGTCGCCGCCGGTCACGCCTCGGTCGCCGCAATGGCGGCTGGGCGGCCTGGGCAGCGTTCCGCTGCCTGCCTCGAGTTTTAGCAGCGGCAGTGGCAGCCGCTGGCGCTTCTGGCGGCGGCGCGGCAGTGCCAACGAGGCGGGCTTGGGGCCGAGTGCGGCGCAGGCCGAACGCCCGCACGTCAATGGCGAGCTGCGGCACGGCACCGCGCTGTTTGAGCTGCCCAGCGCGTTCAGCATCACACAGGTGGGTGGCGGGCAAGTGCTGGGACAATGAGGTGTGCTGTTAGCTGCCACGCTCGAGGATGCACCAGGTTCTGCAGCAGCAGCGCCGCCGTCCCACAGGCTGACTGCACATTCGCCAGCTGCTGCCCTCGTTCTGCAACCCAGTCCCACGGTGCATCACCTGCCGCAGATGATTGACAGCCGGGGCCTGCTGGAGGAGTGGCGCCTGGGCTGCGAGGTGGCTGTGGGGCGCACATTTGGCGCTGCCCGCCGCTTCCTGCACCGCCTGCTGTGGCTGGACGAGGGCAGCAGCGGCAGCGGCAGTGGCAGGCACCGCAGCAGCAGGGCGGGCAGCCCAGCAGACCTGCTGGAGCGCCGCATGCGCCGCTCCACGCCGCCGCCGCAGCACATGGCGGCGGTATCTGAGGAGGCGGCAGCGGCGGGCGAGGCAGCCGCAGAGGCCACCAGCGGCGCGGTGGCGGCAGGGTCAGGGGCAGCGGCGGCAGGCGCTGGAGCAGCAGCGGCGCGGCGGTCCAGCCGCAAGCGCATCCCCCTGCGCAACATGCTGCGCAGCGGGCGGCACTGGGAGGAGGATCTGAGCGTGTGGACTGCCAGTGATGTCATTCTGAGAGAGGGATACCCGCTGGAGCAGCACAGCGTGACCACGCCGGGTGCGCATGGGGGCGGTTGGGCAGGGCAACTGTGTTTGCCGTGGCTTGGAGCACACGTGCTGCCACGCTGCCGCTCTGCAAACCGCTTCATGCACCGTGCATGTTTGAGCCCTAGCGTCGCACCCATGCTGCTGTCGCAAGCAACATGTGCCCTCCCATGCTCCGCAGACGGCTACGTGCTCCAGGTGCAGCGCATCCCTCGCCACGGCGCCCGCGACGTTGTCTTCTTCCAGCATGGCGTGTTGGATACCAGCTTGGGCTGGGTGAGTCTGTGCGGCGTTGCCAACTGACTGCAAGAAACAAGGGGGAGGAGCACAGGCCGGTGGGTTGGGGCCGTGGGTGAGAAATGCAGGTATTCCTCCACATGCACATCCATTCACCCACCCATGCACCCACCCGCCCCATGTACCCACTCATCCTCCCTACCGTCCCACCCCACCCCAGGTGTCCAACGGTGTGGTGGGCTCCGCCGCCTTTGCCGCCTACGACGCTGGCTTCGACGTGTGGCTGGGCAACTCGCGATCCAACGCGCCGCGCCTGCATGTCGGTGCGCCTGGGGTCCCGGTTGTTTGTTTGGGAGGTGGCATGCTGAGGGGTGTCAAGCTCTGCTGCACTCGAGCTATGCTTCACTTTCTGGCTGCATCCAGCAGGCCTTGACCAAAGCCTCCCCTGCCCCATGCCTGGCTCCATGCCTCCCTTGCGCCCCTGGCTCCAAGCGGCTTGCACCGCTGCTCCTGCACCTGCAGACGCGGACCGGCAGGGGTCTCGCTACTGGCTCTACTCCATCAACGAGCTGGGGGTGTACGACATTGGGGCAGGTGAGAGGCTGTGTGGGTGGGTGGGTGGGTGTGGGAGGTGGGTGGGTGGATGGATGGGTGGTGGCAGGACTGGCATGGGGAAGAGCAGGCAGGCACTTGCATGCGCATTTGCATGCCTGCAACTGGCATGTTGCAGCACAATCACGTCATCTGTTTGCATGTGCATGCGCGCTCCCCACACATCGGCCCTCTCCCCCCTGCAGTGGTGACCCATATCCACAACACCAAGATGGCTGAGCTCGCCACGCCCGGGCGGCACAGCGCGGCGGCCCAGGAGGCACCAGCCCAGCAGGCAGGGCAGCTGCGCCGCTCAGCCAGCGACTCCCAGCTGGGCGCGCTGCGCTGGGTGGATGTGCACAGCGGCAGCAGCAGGGGCGATCTGGAGCCTGCCAGCAGCAGCGGGCTGGGCGGCGAGCAGGGGCGGCAGGGCGCGCCAGGGGCAGCCGGGAGCGGGCATGGGCGCAGTGCGGCGACCAGCAGCAGCCAGCAGCAGGAGGGCTGGGCAGGGAGCGGCCCGCAGGAGGAGCAGCCCTGGTGGCAGCGCCTCGCCAGCAGCCTTGGTGCGGCGCAGCAGCAGGAGTCGGCAATGGCGCCTGTTGCCGGATGCGCTGCCCCGCTGCGCCGTGTGCAGTCGGCTCCCGAGCTTGCGCTGGGGCAGGAGGGCGGGGCGCAGTATGCGGTGCCTGTCCGCATGCGGCAGCGGCAGCCCCAGCGACAGCAGCAGCGTGGCAGCGGCCGCAGCGGCAAGAGCAGCAGCAGCAGCAGCAAGGCCCAGGGCAGCAAGCGAGGCGGCACGGCTGGCGCAGCCGCAGGCGGCAGCTCGGCAGCAGCAGGCGGCCCTCACGAGGTGCTTCCCTACCGCCTGCAAGCGGTGGCGCACAGCCTGGGTGCAGCCGCAGTCATGATGTATGCTGTGGTGTGCCGCATGAGGGGCCAGCCGCACCGCCTGCGACGCCTGGTGCTGATGAGCCCAGCGGGCTTCCACTCCCCCATTCCTGGGGTAAGACGGGGTTTTGGTTGGGCTGCTGTGCGGCTGTCCGCAATGGGGCCAGTCGTTGCCAGTTGGAACAGGCTGTGCAAGTTGCATGTGCGAATGCTGTTCAACTACATCACTGCTATTGCATCACCGCCCCATTCCTGTCCCACAGGGCATGCTGCCCTTCAAGTACCTGTTCCCGCCGCTGGTCTGGCTGGTGGACCGCATCCCGCTGCTGCGGGGCCACGGGCTGGGCATGCGCCTGCCCTCCCCGCTGCTGCGCTACATCACCTTCAAGTTCAGCAAGGTGTGTGGGCTGTGACTTTGTGGCAGCTGTGCTGGGGCGCTGGAGCTGGAGCTGCGTGGCAACTGCGCTACATGTATGCTGGGTAGCAGTGCACTGTTGTGTCTAAAGGTGCAGACGCATGGCACAGGACATCACTCAACTTTGCCTCAGCCACAATCCCTCGCCGCCCACCTCCTGCGCTGCCCACAGGACCTGCGCCACATGCCGGCCCTGCAAGACCTGGTGGCTGCTTTCATGCGAGCCATGACAGGCGGCGACACCAGCCAGTGGCAGGCCGCCCTGCAGGTGAGGCTGGCCGCCTGCTGCACACAGCAGCTGCAGGCAGGCATACTGGTGCTTGGGAGCTTGGTGTGCAGCGAACTATACCGCAGCTGTTGAAGGCATGCACGTATGACTCAGTGCTGCCATTGTTCCTCTCCTTTCTTTGCAGCTGCCGCACTACTCCGCGTTTGCCATGCCCGCCCTGTCGATGCACTGCGGCGCACACGTGAGTCGTTGAGGCAGCCATGGGACCTTCGATGCTGCATTGAGAATGGGAGCCGTCAAGTCACCTCTGATCCTGCAGCCGTGCAAAATTCTGGGAGAGCGGCGCTCATATTTGCAGGTCAATGTATTCTCTGCACTTCCTGGTCACCCATAGTGTCGCCACCCGTTGTGCCCTCCCTGTGCCTGCCCCGCAGTTTGCCCAGTGGGCGCTGGACCCCAGCTTCCGCCTGTTCGACTACGGCAGCAAGGCGGCCAACCGGCGGCACTATGGCACCGACCGCCCACCCAGCCTGGCAGGTCAGCGGGAAGTCAGCATTTGCCAAACAAAACCATGATTGTTGGGGCATGCATGAAAGCTGTGGCGGCAGCACCGGATGGGTGGCAGCACACTACTCCACTCCGCCCACATCTGCACCGCTCGCTGCACCCGCCCATGCTTCCGGCTGTGCCTGATCTTGTGTTGCCGCCTCGCAGAGCACTACCGCCTGCTGGACATACCCGTGGATGTGCTGGCGGGCGGCCGCGACGGAGTCATCCCGCCCGCAGCCGTGCTGCACCACGTGCGGGTGAGTGCAGGGAAGATTGCAGCCTGGCTGGGCTGTTGGTAAAGGGTGTGCTTAAGGCCAGCGCGGTTTGTTGGCAGAATCCGGCCCTTGGTGGTGCTGCCGCAGCGAATGGTGAAGCAAAGGGGGCGCTGGTTCATGCTGCATGGCTTGTGCCTGCAACCCTGTCGGCGCCCCTCCCCTGTCCTGCAGCACCTGCGCACTGCAGGCGTGCCCTGCTCCTTCCGCATCCTGCCCTACGGACACATGGACCTCGTCATGTGAGTGGCTGCTTTGACTCCCATGTGCGCTGTGGTTGGTTGTGGAGACTGCATGGGAGGCAGGGCGCCTAGGCCTGGCTCGCATCGTTGCATCGCATGAGCTGCCTGCTGCCACGCCTGCCCACTTGAGCTGCCTTTCCATGGCAATCGTTCGAATGTGTCCGTGCGCTGCCCTTGCGCATACTGATTCCTCAAACCATTGGCTAGGAGGAGCGAGCCCGATCGGCCTTCCCCTCCCTGCCCAACCTGCAGGGCGGTGAAGGATGACATCCGCATGTATGTGCTCTCCAAGCTGCGCAACCCACTGCCATGAGCGTTTCGCACTCCTCGCCAGTGGCGCGTCTACTGTGAGCCGCACAGACTAGAGTAGAAGTTCAGCACACTGCAACTCTCGCGCAGCGCCCGTTGCCATAGTCCCTCGTGTTTAGCATACCGTTGCCCCCTGTGGGATGTACCAACAAGCAGCTCAAACGAATCCACCATTAGCCCATTGCCTGCACTTGTATGCCTTTGAATCACCTCTCGCTTCATGTTTAGTTTACACATTGCCTGATTGTTTTGTACAACGCTGCCCCTCTCGCTGTCAAGCATACGCGTGCGCAAACTGTTGGGCAGACGGCTGTGCGAAGAAGGGCGAAGACAAGGCGCCGGAGCAGGGCAGGGAAGGAGTAGAGAATACGGTACCCGGAATCAAGTGCTGTCAACCAAGTGCTGTCAACCAAATGCATGCATTTTGAGCGCAGCTCGCGTCAAGGGTGCTGCGCAGATTCAACAACAGGGCGCAGACTCAGCCGGCTCAGCCGCTTGCCGCCTGCTGCACCTCCTGCAGCTCCTGAGCCGTGGGAGGCACCTCAGCCTGAGCAGCTTGCACCACCGCTTGCACCAGCTGCGCCAGCACTTGCACGGCTTGCGCAGCGCCGCCGCCGTCGCCGCTGCTGCTAGTGCCGCCGCCATCGCTGCTGCTGCTGGCCTCGCTGTCCGGCCCGCCGCTGCTGCCGCAATCGGCGGCCAGCTCGCCACCACCCTGCTGTCCAGCTGTGCCCAAAAGGCGAGGTGCAAGCTCTGCCATGTCCACCTCAGCAAGCTGCAGGTTGAGGCGCGGCTGCAGCCAGGCCAGGGCCTGCTGCTGCTGCGCCTCGTCGAACGAGGTGGGCCAGTTGTGCCACACCCAGTGCACCAGGTTGCGAGCCTCGTTGGCCTGCATGCCCAGCTGCTGCAGCTCCGCCGCCACCTCGCCCTGCAGCGCTGCATCCCCGAAAGACAGGCCGCCGCTGCTGCTGCTGCTGCTCTCACTGCTGGGCGCGGCGCCATCCACGCCTGCCTGCGCAGCTGCCCAGCCGCGCTGCAGCTGCTCAACCTGGGCAGTCATGGCGCGCCGGGCCGCCGCTGCCGCCACGCGCTGGGCGGCCGCCCGTGCAGCGGCCTGCTGCTGCCAAATTGCTGCCTGCTGCAGCATCTGGTCCTCATTGCTAAAGGACTGGAGCGGCATCTCTGGCAACCCCGCCTCCCCCCGCCCTGCCTCGAGCCGCGCCTGCTGAGGAGCACAACGGTCCGTGTACGTCAGTGTAGCCGGCAGGGCAAGCCTTCAAGCGAGGGCGTTGTGCAGTGGAGCTGCCAGGCACATCCTGCTGCTTGCATGCCCTGTGCCGGCAGCGGCGCCAGCGGCAGCATCCCCGCCCAAACTGACCTGCAGGGAGGTGAGGCGAGACTCGCTGTCCTTGCGCCGCACCGCCTGGGCCAGCGGGTCGGCCCCCGCCTCGCCGCCCGCTGACACCACCACCAGCTGCTGCTTTGCGCGCGTCAGGCCTGCGGGTGGAGAAATAGGGCATTAGGTCACAAATCCGGCACTCAGGCAAGCAACCGCTCACATGCCCAACCGACATTGGCCAGCAGGAGCTGCCTTGTGCCCGATTCTAAAAGCCGCCTGCTTGGCCCCCATGGCCTAGAAGCCAGCTCGCACCCGTGTACAGCAGGCGGCGGGTGAGCATGCGGCCGTGCTCCCGCGACAGCGCCAGCACCACATGCGCCGCCTCGCCGCCCTGCGCCTTGTGCACGGTGATGGCGTAGGCCAGCTCCAGCTGGGACAGTTCCACGCCCTGCGGAAGCGATGGCAGGAGAGCATGGTGCATGGATCAAGCAACATGCATGTTAGGCGTGGACCAGCTCCAGCTGGGACAGCTCCACGCCCTGCCGGTTGGGAGGGAGGCATTGAGCTTACAGGGGAGCCAGATTAAAGGTGATGGCATTGCGGCCGCAACGCAGTCAGGCCAAGCCAGGAGCAACAACCCAAGCTCACAAACCGCGCACGCCATTCCAACCCCAACACAACCCCCAGGCAGTGGCCCCCACCTGGTACGTGCGCATGCCCGAGGCGCCGCCCTTGTCCAGGTGCGGGAAGCGAACCACCATCTGTCGGTCGGCGGGCTTACAGGACACCACCTGTGGAGCGGGAGGATGGTTGCAGGGGCGGAGGGTTGCAGGGCAAAAAGGTTGCAGGGGCAGAAGGTTGCAGGGGACATCGATGCAGAGGAACTTTCTCCGTCCGGTGCACGCGGATGGAGGCCCAGCAGCAGGGCAGAGCACACGTCCTGAACCAAGGCCCCATGCATGCTGCCGCATCGACGCGGGACGACATCGCACAGCAAGTTCCACACGCAGCCGTGCAAAACAAAGGCGGCGCACCGTGCCCTGGTCGCCGTTAAACACATCCTTGTCATAGTTGTTGACCTGGCAGGGGCATGGGAGGTAGGGACGAGTTGTGGACGTTGTGCATGAGCAGCACGGGTGCTGCCTGATGTCTGCAACCTGTTGTTTGCATCAAGTGCGCAGCCAGGTGGAAGCACCACAGCATGCCCTGGGTAAGCGGCCAACGCAGGGATGCACGACGCAGAGAGCACCCATTGATTTCCCTCCATGCACATAGCTCCATACCAATGCCCCCACCTGCTGGATGACTCGGTCCCCCACTCGGAACACCTTGGCTTCATGGTGACCCGCTGCGCCAGCAGGCCCACCGCTGCCGCTGCCGCTGTCATCGCTGCTGCTTGTGGCGCTGGCCACTGCTGCTGCGTGCGCCGCAGAGGCGTGCCGCATCAGCTCAGCTTTGCCGGGGCGCGGCGGGTTGAGCAGCGCTTGCAGCATGGGGTTGAGGGTGGCGGTGCCGGCGGGGCCCTTGCGCATGGGGCTGATGACCTGCAATTGGGAATGGAGGGGCAGATGGAGAGGCTCTGAGCCATGGGCAGGATCAAACCAAGCCGCACAACAACAAACCTTGTCCTTTAAGTTTCGTTCAAGTTGTGGCCACGTCGATCCACCTCAACCACTGCCACCCCGCCGCCAGCTTGCCGCAACACGCCACCCCGCCCACCTGTAGGTCTGTGCCCTCGTCCCCGCTGCCGTAGCTGTGCGCCGCCCGCATGGCGCACACCGTCGACTTGACAGCCTCCGCCAGCCGCTCCTGTGGCCCCGCTGCCACCAGCAGGGCGTCTGAGGTGGCGGCATCCACGGCTGCTGGTGTCGCCTCCACCGGCTGCAGCATTGGCACTTCGCCGCGGCGGACTGTGAACGGGGGATGAGCAGGGCAGGGGTGGGCGTGGGGGTTGGGTAGGCGGGGGAGGGCTTTCTTCCGTCCTCCGACATTTGCAAAGCCTTCCCGCTAGCCGCTGCAGTGCATTTCGCTGAGCTCGCACCTAGGCTGCAGTGTGCCACACGCCAGCCAGCATATATTCCAAAGCCCAGCCCTGCTACACTCACCCGCCAGGGCGGAGGTGATGATGGCCGACTGGGCGGCCTGCCTGAATATCTCCCGCAGGTCCACAACAGGCACCAGCTGGGAGGCAATAAGGCTCTGCAGCACCGAGCCGGGGCCTGCAGAGCGGGTGTGTGGGGAATGGGTGAAGCTTGTTGGCAGGTGGTTGGTTGCGCTCAGCGGATATCCTAGCTCAGCTGTTGCCCCTGTGCCACGGCATCCCTCCGACCCCGCCCTCGAGGCCCTGCCTCCTCAGGGACCAGTCTGTGCCACTCACCAACCGGCGGCAGCTGGTCCACGTCCCCCACCAGCACCAGCTGGCACTTGGGCTTGAGTGCGTCCATGAGCGCGGCCGCCAGCGGCAGCGACAGCATGGACGCCTCGTCAATCAGGACCGCGTCCGCCGGCAGCGGGTTGGTCCTGCAGCGGGGCAGGAGGGCGCTCACAATGCGGAGGTGGGCATGCAAGCCGGAAGCGCGACTGCGTCCTGCTGCAGGACATACTTCATTTGTTTGCGGCGCCGCGGCGGCATTTAACCACCCACGAATCGTGCACAGCATGGCGCCGCACCTGTTGTAGTTGAAGGCGCCCTGCGTTCCCAGCCGCGCCTCCTCTGCCGCCGCATCCAGGTCCATGCCTGCTAGCAAAAAGCAGACGGGGCAGGGGGAGGGAGCAGCTTGAGGGCGAGTGGCAAGCCAGCACGATTGCCACTCCCATTCATGAGCCGCTGCCCGCCGCCTTGCCCACCTGGCTCGCCGCTGCCGTTGGCGCGCCGCGGCTGGTAGCCCAGCAGGCGGTGGATGGTGCAGGGCTCGATGCCCTGGATCTCACCCATGCGCTGCGCAGCGCGGCCTGCGGCCAACATTGAGCATCAGGCCATTAGACAGTGCATGGCTGTGATCAGCAGCCCACGAGGGCAACCTGCCTTTGTCAGGCGCAATGCTGCATGCATGCAGCTGCCCCCATTGGACAGCGCAGCAGCCCGATTCCCGCATCTCCCGGCGCAACGCTGCATGCATGCAGCTGCCGCCATTCCATTGCACAGCGCAGCAGCTCAACTCCCGCATCTCCCAGCTCACCCGTGGGCGCCGCGATGCGGACCATCTTCTTCTGCGCGCACCACAGCTTGACGATGGTCTGCACCGCCGTCGTCTTGCCGCAGCCGGGGCCGCCGGTGAGCACCATGAGGGGCGCATCCGAGGCCACCTCAATCGCCCGCTCCTGACCCTCGTTCAGCTTGACCTCTGCGGTGGAGAGCAGCGGTTGGGAGGGGGTGGGCGGGGCTGTGGAACCCCAAAGGTAACTGCTGCAATATAGCAGTTCAGCACACGCTGCACCACTGCAATCGTACATGCAGGTACCCACCCATCCAGCAAGCGGCGCCCCCTGGAGCACAAGCCGCACCTGTGGCCGACTGGTTGGCGGCCAGCCACTTGCGGATCTTGTTGAGCAGGCGCGTGCTGGGCTGCTTGTACGCGGCGGCGCGCTGCAGGCTGCGCTGCGACACCACCTCCTCCGCCGCATGCAGGTGGGGGGAGTAGCAGCGCGTGGCGGGGCCCCAGGGGAACCCCACCGCAGGCGGCGCCTCCAGCAGCTGTCCCATGGTCAGGCCGGGAGCAGTGGCCAGCGGGGACGCAGCCGCGCTGCGAGCCGCCTCGGCGGCGGCCGCCAGCGCCAGGTTGCCGTGCGCCGCCTCCCAGGCCACCTTCATCTTCTCCGCAGTCTTAGGGCCCACCCGGGGGCACTTGCTGCGGGGGCAAAGCGGGCAGCGAGGGAGGCGGGCTGAGTGCCACGCCGAAGCAGCAGCTGACTGGGCGGCAGCCTGCTACTCTTTGCCACCACAACACCACAGCCAAACCGTTGCGCTGGTAGAAAGCATCTCGCTCACCGCAGCTCCTCCATCGCCTGCGGAAGGTCGAGGTCCAGCACCGCCGGCGCCTGCTCCCCATGCGTGTCCAGCAGCGCATCTATTGTGGCAGCCGACACGCCTGCAGGTGGAGCAAAGGCAGCGTGAATGAGCGCCAGGTGAGCTGGGTGAAGACTTGCCAGCAGCGAGGGCGGAATGCTATCCAAGGAGACATGTAGCCATCCAGGTTGGGCACGGTGTTTCGAGCTGCAGCAGCAGGCAGCCAGCTGGCACCCATGCAGATGCCTTCTTACCCTTCAGCCGATCTTTGAGGTACTGCCGCAGCTCAGCAATGCCCTCAAAGGTTGGGTGCGTCCGCACCAAAGCGGGCGGCTCCGCTGCTGCCCCATGTGCTGCCGCATCACTGCCCACTGCCGCGCCCGCCCCCTCTGCCTCTGCCGCCGCAGATGCTGCAACTGCCTTGGCAGCCGCTGCTGCCGGTGCCGGCTCGGCCACCATGGCGCCGCTGCAGTGCATGTGCTGCGCGACGAGGCTCAGCGCCGATGTGTGCTGCCAGGGGTTGGCATGCTGCATGCCGGCGTCCCGCAGCAGCCGCGCACAGTCCTTCTCCAGCCGGTGCCAGGGCAGGTAGGAGTGGCCCTCGTCTGCTGCCGCCGCTCCCAGGGCCTGCTGCATGGCCATGGCCGCCCGGCTGACCAGGTGAGGGTCAGCACCCACCTTGGCAGCCAGCTGGTCCACCTTGCTGCAAGCCGGAGAAGGGCGCAGGGGCGTTAAAGCAGGTCGTTTGAGCAGGAGCCAGGGTGATGGGCTTTGCCTTAATCCCTGCACATTCACAGTCCGCCACGCCAGCAAGCACGCCCGCTGCCTTCCCCACCACCACATCTGCCCTCCACACCCACTGCGCCCACCTGAAAGGCAGGCCGAAGCCGGCCAGTGCCACATACGGGTCCTGCTGGACGCGCGCCACTGTCTGTGGGCCGTGCCGCTCAGCCACACGCTGCGCCAGGGGCAGCGGCAGCGACTGCTCGCGCAGGAACATGACGCCCTCGCGTGTGCCTGGAATGGGTAGAAGGAGCGGGGCGCCGATGTGGCGGAGGTGTGTCAATGGCAGAGCGCAGGTGAGCCGCCTGCCAGGCTGCAAAATTACCTACTGGCCAACCACAGGAATGGCTCTGCAACACAAGCGCTGAGCATTAATCCCAGTCCCTGCCAGTCTCACCAACAGCCGCACCCTACAGCCACACAAGAACACAACAAAACCGCACCCACCCTTGGTTGCGTCCCACGCCTCCTTGATGGCTGCCGCCTTCCTGGAAGTGATGCCGCTGCACTGCGACAGCCACTTGACCGCGTCCTTGCTGTTCAGCTTGGACTCGGTCTTGGTGCCCCACATCTCAACCATGCGCTGCACAGGGTGACAGTGCAGAGCCACGTGACTCCAGCTGAGTGGCTTGAAAAAGCGGCGCTCTCATTGCAGTGTGCCTGGCCACCAGCATCCCAGCTGAACAAGCAGGTGCACACTCCCCTACCGCCCGCCCCCAGCCCAGCCACACAGCGAGCGCACCCGCGCATAGACAGGCCCCACTCCTGGGATGGCGCCCCCGCCAAGATACGCCGCCAGCTCCTCGTTGTTGCTGGCGGGCAGCTCCTCCAGGTCTGTGGCCTGCCAGGAGGGGCAGGGATCGACACAAGGAAAGGTGAAGCATTGGCTTGACGTCAGTGGCAGCCCTGCCACGAAGGGCAGGGATTGACAGATGGAGTGTGGTGAAGGGTCGGCTTGGCGTCAGGTGGCAGCGCCAGAGCGCACAGCTCGAAGTGCCCAACGGGACGCATCCTGCAGCGGCGGCTTACTCGGTCCCACCGAAGGTGCACAGCGGGGGCACAGGACCGAGCCAATTGCATCCGCAGCGGCCAGCAGCCGGGGCAGCAGGGCAGCTGCGTACCTGGAGCTGGAGGCCATACTGCCGGTGCTCCACCCAGCGCCCGCGAAGCCGCAGCGTCTGCCCAACCGCTATCTGCGGCAGAGGACACAGTGATGCAGATGGTGGCGGGCGGGTGAATGATATGCGCATGCTACTCAACCATGGCGGGCCCGTATTTGGAAGCGGCGAGCCTGCAAAGCAGCCGCACATCAACTTCGTGGCAATTGGAAACCGCTCAACGGACCTTCGGCAGGGTGCCCACGACCACAATGGTGGGCTTATCCTTCAGCTTGGGCTTCGCCAGCCGCCCCCGCTTGCCGCTGCCTGCCGGCGCCGCCGCCGCCGCTGATGCTGTCGCCGCCGCTAGGCTCTCATCCGCTTCACTGGCCGAGCCGTCGCTGCTGCCGCTGATGCTGCCTGGAGCCAGCCGCAGGCGTAGCACAGTGTACCCGGTGTCATCAGCGCGAAAGGTGATGCGCTGCACTGTGCCCTCTACCCTCACTCCCGCTGCTGCAGCCTCCATTGCACTGGGTGCTGCCGCAACCGCTGCGGCAGCAGGTTCGCCTGTCTGAGCTGGCGCAGCTGCTGCCTCTGTCGCTGCAGGTAGACTGCCATCCAAAGCGGCAGGGCTGGGCAGCTCGGCTGCCGTGACGGGCAGGATGGGCGGCAGCCCAGGCTGCATCGCTGCTGCTGCCGCCGTCGTGCTGCCGGGGCTGGCGCCGCCTGCTGCGGCCGCTGCGGCTCGCTGCAGCAGCGACCACTTGCGATCTGCAGGGGCTAAGGAAGCGGCCCGCAGCTGCTGTCGCACGGCCGGAGGCCGGGCACGGGTGGCGCCGCCGCCGCCAGCTCGGGCGGCGGCAGGGGCGGCGGCAGCAGCAGCAGCGGCGGTTCGGTGCACGCCCTGCTGCGCTGCTGCTGCGCCGATGGCGCCGCTGCTGAGGGTCATGAGGGCCCGGGCTGCGCTAGTCTCCCCGACAGGGGCGGCGCTGAGCGCGGAGCGGAGGTCGGCGAGCCAGCCTCGCAGCCGTCGCGCGCTAGCCTTCATGCAATTGCCGTGCTTGGGGCAGCTGGGAACTGCCCAGCAGCAAACGCCATTCCCGCTGTTCTCTCGATGCAGGGGGGTGCTTCCGAGCCGGTTGGATGAACAGCGCTGGCAATCTACGAGAGCATTGACGCCCCATCAGTCCCATCGGCGCAAACAACCCTGCTCGCTGCATGAGGGCGCCATGTGCGGCTCGCGTGGGGCTCTCGCCCCATTCTGTTTGCTTCTACCCACGATCACGCACTGCTGCACTGCTGCACGCCCCAGCCGCCGGCTGCCAGCGCTTTGAACACGAACGCCGGACCGCCAGCGTCAGGCGGGCCCCGGGAGGGCCGCAGCCGCACCCTGCAGCCATGGCGTACTGCAAGCAGCAGCACGGCATCACGCCGGAGGAGGTGCGGGCTGCCGGCGGCTGTCGACGCCTGCCGCCGACCGGCACGTTTGCAAGTGGGCCTTGCGCGGCTGTGGGCTTCAGCGCTGCCGTCCGTCCCTGTCCCTCCTGCCAGATGTACTTCAACGCCAAGGATGAGCTGATCACAATCGTGCCCAACTTCTCGCTGCCCACCGAGAACGCCACGGCCACATGCATCAGCGTACGCGGCTGCTGCTGCCCTTGCCGCCCGCCCTGCTGCTGTCATTTTGGTGCCTGTGTGGAGGCCTCGGCTGGTTGTGCCATCTCTACCACAGCTTCTGCACATGCTTCATAGCAGCAACTCTGCCGGCGCATGCGTGCACAGCGCAGCTGCAGCGCCGCCGTGCTCACTGGCGCTAACCCGCCATGCCTCTGCTTGCCGCTCCCCCGCCCCTGCAGGGCGAGTTTGGACCCTTCCAGCCCAACCGCGAGGCGCAGGTGCCGCTGTGGCTTGCGCACACGCTGTGGAAGCGCAAGCGCTGCACCATTAAACCGCCGGCCTGGATGAATGTGGAGCACCTGGATGTGAGGAGGGGCGGATGTTAGGGGTGTTCTTGGCTGGTGCTGCGTGGCAACTGCGGGGCGTCGCGTGGCACCCAGACTGGTCATGCGGCAGCAAGCTGCATGCGCAGCAATGCCCTTGCCACACCTCGCAAACCCTGCTTTTATTTTGCAGGCGGTGCTGGGGCTGGAGCGGCAGGATGCGTCCGCCTTCCAGCCGCTGCCCTTCCACTACATCGAGGTGCAGAAACGCAGCATTTGTTTGGGCAGCATGCAGCGGCCTGGGTTTCGCAACCAGTGCGATTGCCAGACGGCTGGAGTGGGCATTCTCAAGCTGACGGCTGCTGCTTGCTGCTCATCAGCCAGCTGCCGGCCGACTGGCCAAGTTTGCTCACCTCACCACCCCGCCCTAGTGTGTCCCGCAGGTCGCCCACTTCCTGTTCACCTCGGGCACCGACGGCAACCTGCCGCAAGAAGTGTTTGGTGATGAGCTGGCGCGGGTGAGGGCGCTGGGTGGGGCTTGGTCTGCCATGCTGCGGGCGCAAGTGCACCCGACCGAGGTGTCGCTTGCATAATTTCTCCTTGCTGCATGTCGCCGAAATCCATTGCTCACCCTGACCCTGACCCTGATCCTTGCCGTTGCCGACCCCTCCCCGCCCCTTGCTCATGCCACCGCCCCCTGCAGGTGAAGGACCTGGTTGAGCTGGTGCAGAAGGCGCGCATGGCCAAGATCCTGCAGGGCCTGGCCACGCTGGGGGGCGCCATCACCGTCAAGCTCAACAACCTGGCAGCCATGGAGATCAATGCGGGTGGGCCCCTGGGCGTGGGTTGAAAGGCCCCTCCTCGAATGAGTTGGAAGCGCAGAACGGTGTGCCGAGCGCCCTTGGGTGTAGTATTGTGGCAAAGGGCAGCACCTTATTTTGCTGCCCAGCCTGTTATCCCCTGCCCTAATGTGCATTCCCACTGTCTGCCACCCCTGCCGTGCAGTGCGCCCCTTCTTCCTGGGCTCCCTGGACATGTTCTTCCAGCTGCAGGTGCGCCCCCGGTTTGGTTGTGCGGGTGTGCCGAGGTTTTACCAGCCAGGCTGAGGGAGGGCCCCATGCATGCTTGACTGCCTGGTGCTCCTGGCCGCGCTGCTCTCAATGACTTAGTCTGACATCCTGCCCACCGCTGCCCATTGCTCTTTTTGCGCAGCGGATTGAGGAGAGCTCAATCGGCGGCACGCAGCCCGGCGGCTCACTGGCGCCGTCCACGCAGCAGCAGGCGCCAGCGCGGCAGCTGCGGCAGGGCGCCGTGCGATGAGCGAGATGATTGCCCAACGGGCAGGCCAGAGGCGGCAGCATGGGGGCCCGCAGGGGTGCGGGCGCCTGCCCCTCTGTGCCACCTGCCCTTGACCAACTGACTGCACAGCTTCCATATGACTGCTTAAGAACTGTGCTGCTGCGCCACCCTTCACTATTGTGCCGTCACCCTGGCACCCAGCAGCCTGGCTATGTTACATCACATCGTCAACTGTCAGTCGTCCTTGGCATTGGCCAGCAGGGCCGCGCCCGCTACCAGCACACCGCCGGACAGCCAGTAGAGCGCCAGGGTTTGGGCGCCCCGGATTTCTTGGAACAGTGTGATGCCCCAAATGCCTGCCACAAAGAGGCCGCACTGCACACAAGGTTTTGGTGGAGTCTTGTTTAGCGACTTTGATTTAGAAGCAGATGCCCTGATGCACATTGCCAAAGCTGCATGATTCCTGGCACGCTCAGCCTGGCCACTCCAACATTCACATTCAGAGTGCGGCGATGCATTGACAACAAGATATGCTGCACACACCTGCATGATGGGCATGGCAATAGCCAGGCCCACTCGCTTGTCGGTCACCGCCATGATGCATGCCAGGTTGCCCAGGTTCCAAACCAGGCCGGCCGCCATGCCAGGCCCCGCTGCGGGCGATTTGATGACCTGGCGGGCCGAGGGGATGGCGGCCAGCAGCCTCACTGGGTCTGCACGTGCACCTCCAAGCTGCAAAGAGCAGCCCTGTCCGCCTCTGCTAAACAGCGCAGTGCTGACTGCCCGCAGCATTCATACCACTGACCCACCCAGCCACACTTGCCTGGCTGAAGCTGAAGGCATGCCGTGGAGCGCAGGTCAGCAGTGCGGTGAGGGCGGGCGACACCACCAGCACCCCCAGCGCCATGGAGGGCACAAATTGGGGCCCTCGGACGTCTTTGGGAGCCGCCAGCATGGGTGCCAGGATGAGGCCTGCAAACACAATGAGAAGAACATTAGCAACGGAAGAATTGGTGCCGCCAAGGTGCAAAGGCAATAGCAGCCGCCGCAGCAGCTTGCAGCTGCGGTGGCCTGTGCCCAACCCACCGCACCTCCAATGGCGCCCGCCGCCACGGCTGTGGCCAGCCCCAGCAGCACTCGCGTGCGTGGCGCCAGGTGCTGCTGCCAGCTGCCCTCCCCGCTGTGGTCCTGGCGGGACGCATTGGAGGACTGGCGGGCCAGCAGCGGGGCTGCCGCCTCGGTGTCCCCAGCACCTTCGGGCAGCACAAGTGGGCAAGGACGAGACACAAGTGAGGTCACGCAGCATGATCTCACTGAATCAAACGGCAAGGCATCCAGGTCAAGGCGCAGCGTGCATACTCCCTGCACCATCGCTCACCTTCTGCGCGGCTGCCTGCGGCCTCCGGGTCGTTGGATGCCTCCCGTGATGCGCTGGGCGAATCCAGCGCCTGGCCACCGCCTGCTGCCGATGCGGCGATGCCGGCAATGCCAGCCAAGATGAGCGCCAGCGCCGCCACCGCCTGCCACATGTGCTGCACTTTGTCTCCCGCCCCCAGCACGCCCCAGGCAAAGGAGGTCAGGACGGCCACGCCGCACCACACGCCGGTAGCAGCGGCGAGCCCCACCAAAGATATCGCTGTTACTGCGTTGGAGGCCGACAACACAAAGAGGCAGCCAGAGAGAACGCCCCAGGCTGAGAACACCTGGCGGGATGAGGAGGGTGAGGGTGGGAGGTCAGATGCCAATCCATATGGCAATGAACCATGTGTGCCCTGCCACGCTGTAAAGGCGTTTGCCCAGAGGCTTACGTACCCGGGGTGGCACCACCAGCAGGAGGAGGCCGGACAGTGCCACGCCCTCGGCCAGCCAGTAGTTGAAGATAAGAGGGTGCTCGTTGCGCGTGCTGCGCAGCTTGGAAAACACTCCGAATGTGCCGTTGAATACAGCAGCTAGGATGGCATACCAGAGGCCGAGGCGCGAGCTTGGCGGCCCGTGGCCCAGGCCCAGCATGGCAGCTTGTTAAGGAGGATGTAGCTCTGCAAGGCCCAGCAGGGGTCTGTCAGTATCGTCACAACAAATAAACCAGCAGCTCGGGCGCTGCACGATGCAGAAGGAGGACCGGCGGCACGAGCGGTCGCGCCAGCGGCGGCGACAGGAGCAGGTCTGATGTAGAGTGCTGTCTTGCCAAAACATTCGTGTCGACTCACAGCCTTGCCTGAAAGGCTAACGGGGCGAGACAGTCAGCCCTCGCAGAGTTGCAGAGTGCGTCCCCCGAGAGCCAGCTGCAGGCAGCCTGCTGGCCGCAGATGGAGCGATCTCGTGTCTGATCAGGCCCGAATTGCAGCGACAGCGGACCATACGAGACCCATGCAGGCTGCTGTGCCGCCGCCGCCACGACAAGGGCCGCGAGAGGCTCGTTTCCCGGTCTCGACTGCTTGAACCCACTTGCACGCTACTATCATTTGATCAGCCAGCTCGAAAAGCAATGAACGCTGCGGTTCTGACCAAGAGCTTTGCTAGAGCCGTGGCCACGGCCCGCCTGCCAACCAGGAGGCCCCAGGCCGCCATGCGCGCGTATCGCACGGCAGGTCTCACTCAGGAGGCGCTGCGCAGCATCCGTCACCAGGCGGCACCGCTCGCCGCCGGCGGCAGGGGAAGCCGCCTCCAGCAGCTGCGCTGCCTGGCCAGCCGTCGGGACGATGAGCCTAGCTGGTCGGAGATAGCATCTGAAGCGGGCCAGGTTGCCAAGTGAGTGGAATACAAGAGCAGGTGGCAGGGGCTGTCTGCAAGCCGCCGCCGCTCGTGCTGCTGCACGCTTCCGGCGCTTTCTGGTTGTGTCGCAAAAAGCAAGGCCTGCCAGCCCCGCGTGCTGGGTCGCGCATTGAGGCTCGCAAAAGCATAGTGCAAACAGTGGGCGCCAGGTAGGGCAACAGTTCCAACCTGCCCTTTGTCTGCACCCACTATGCAGGGACCTCGTCAAGAAGCTGGGCAGCACCGTGGGCAAGGCCGCCAACAAGGTGGCCGAGGCCATTGTGCCGTCTGAGGAGAAGCAGGCACCGGTGGAGCGGCGGGAGCGCGAGCGGCAGCGGGACGTGTACCGCCCAGGTGAGCTGGCAGATAGGGGTGCAGCGGACCAGCAGATGCTGGGCAAGGTGTGGCAAGCAGGTTGCCGGCCTTGCTGCTGTGGTGCTTGATCTGGGATGTCCCGTGCCATTCGACTTGCGGCTCCGCATACCAGCTGTTTGTTCCACTGTGCTTGCCGTGTTGATAGCAGTCTCACAGATGTCCCTGTTCACACTGTCCTTAACCGCAGGAGAGGATGCATTTGGGGGCGGACTGGTGGGAGGCCTGCTGGGCCGCGCTGTGGGCGGCATGCTGCGCTCCGCTGTGGGCGCCCTGGGCGAGCAGATACGGCAGGCGCAGGAGCAGGTTGCAGACGTGCAGGTGAGCAGGAGCTGGGCTGTGCGTGCAGGCTAAGACCTATTGGGTGAGGGTACATTGGTTGTGAGGCGGCAAGGGGTCGGCATCATGAGGCATGTGGCATGCCAACCATGCTCTTGCTTGCTCTTGGCCCCTGCCATGTCCCCCGTGCCTGCTGGACTGAACGCTAGCCCTGGCATTTGCTGCCTGGCTGCAGGACCGTGCTGCCCGCATCATTGAGACCAGCAGCCGGTTGCGGGATGCGATGGGCGGCAGCGTGCGCGCGCAGCCACCCGTCAGCCAGAGCAGCATGAGCCAAAACATCAACGGCCGCATGAGCAAGACGGTGACACTCATCATGCCAGTGGTGGGAGGCAGCGGCCAGATGGCACAGGTGTGGCGCGAGGGTGCAGGGACAGAGTGTTGGACTGGCTGCACACTATGAGCTGCCGAGGAGCAGTTGCCAATTTTGCAGCCGCCCATCTTGGCCCCGCTACTGTCGTAGCGTTTTGCTGCTGCCTTCAACCACTTGTATCCCTGCCTACACCCTCTCGCTCGCAGGCCCAGGTGCAGTATGTGGAGGGCGGCAGCAGCGCAGAGCAGCTGACGGTGAGCGTGCGCCTGCCCAACGGACAGGTGATCAACCTGGACGGCGGCAGCATGGCGGCCGGCAAGACGATTGATGTGGAGTGGCGGGAGGTGGACGGCAAGTGAGCGTAACACAAGCACCAAGCTCCTACCTAGCAAACCGCAGTGTTCTTGTGCTGCAAACCCCATGCCAACAGTATTGCCTGTGCTACATACCCGCCGGTTGAGTCAACCTGATGTCCCTGCCTTCTGCCGATGCTTTTCTGCTCCCATCAAATCATTCTCCCTCTTTGATCCGGCCACTCCTTCGAGTTGCACCCAGTTTTGCGCCCTGTACCCTTCTCATGCCCACCTGTCAACTTGGATTTGGTTGCCAGCACTTGCTGGTATGCACTGCCGCTGTGAATGTTGAATGCTTGAGCTGAGCTGTGGTTCACTCAGGAAGAGATGCCGCACTTCGAATTGCGATTCTAAGTCCACCGCAGGCAAAGCTGTCACTCCACATGCGTTACGCCTTCAGATGCAGTCGCCTTGCTCCAGGCAGTGCAGCAGCAGGTCTGGCAGGTCGGCCGCGCCGCCCACCGTGTCCAGCGCCTCGATCTCAGCCTGCAGGTAGGTTTCGCAATCACTTCTGTGATGCACACTAGCAGAAAGGCTGGTAAAGGCTGACCCAGCCAGCCACATTTCCTGCATGCCTTCGCAGCAAACTGCAGTTTAGCCAGCACATATATGGCACTCCGGCTGTGCGCTCAGCCCTGCCCGGGTTACATACCCCGAAGCCGGCGGCCCGACCCACCTTGCTGCCGCTGGCCAGCATGGCCTGCAGCTCGGCTGCCCACTCGGGTGCTGGCGTGGCCAGGGAGGCGGCCAGGTTGGTGGCCTGGGAGCGGTCGCGCGCAGTCAGCTCCTACGTGCAGGCAGTTGGTTGACGACGAGGCACATCAATTCGCAATGGGGCCAGCTGAACTCCTTGCTGAGTTTGTGATCAACACGCGCCCGTGCTCTCCTGCCCACCTGTGATTGCGGCCCAACAACAGACACAGCCGCACATTTAAAAGGCGCAAGCCTGCCCCACCTGGAAGGAGTCGGCGTCGGCCTGCCGCAGCTGCGTGGAGCGCGCCCCCAGCCAGCGCAGCGCGGGCAGCGCGTAGTGCGGCGACTCCAGGCCCATGCGCTGCGAACCGAAGCGGTAGATGCACAGGATGTTGCAGCCTGCGATGAGGGTGCACAGATGCAAAGTGGTGGATGACAAAAGCGGAAGTTGACAAAGGGCATGATGGGTTAGAGTTGTTGGGCACAGCCAGCCAGTCACTGCACAGATGGTCCAGCACAGCCGCCCCTGTTTGCAGCCGCTGGCCATGCAGGTGCCATGGGAATGCACCCCCGAAGCGCGTGCCTGCCGGGTTCCAGTCCACCAGCCCGACCAGCGGCAAGTGGGGGAAGGCGGAGGACAGGCAGCTCAGGAAGGCCCTGCAGGGCAGCGCGGGGGCAGCAGGCGTAGGGGTTACTGCACAGAGTGGTCACTAAACAGCTGCAGCAAGTTTGCAGCAAAGTGCATGCCTTTGCCCAAGGCTGAGGCGCGCCTGGTGGCCAGGTCGGGCACCCCTTTGGCGGTCACCAGTATGCAAGGAGCGGTGTCGAAGAAGCGCTGCTGAAGCAGCCGCTGCATGCATGGAAGCAGGTGGGAGGAGAGTGGCTTGGGCTTGATGTTTCAGCTGCTCCTGTTTAAAGACATGCTGTTACCAACAGATCGGCGAGCTACCCATTCAGCGCAGCAGCCCTGCCTGGAACACCGCGTCCTTCTCAATCACGAGGATCAGCTGGGCATCCGTCTGCGGCGTAGACAGGACTGAGGCAGCCACTCTAGCATTTGCCCGCAACACATGAAGAAGCAGCTGCACTGTCCAACAGCCACAAATGTGCATCGCTGAACACAAGACCTGCGATAGAATAGCACCCACCTGGAAGGCATAGTCACGGGTGATGCGCGCAATGTCCCCCGGAATGGCCACTCCGCCGCTGCCGGAGGTGGCGCAGTCCGTCTCAGTGCCTGCAGAGCAGCTCCGTGTGGCATTACAAATGTGCAGTATGGGACAGCTGGCGCACCTCCTCCACATCTCTCACCACACACAGAAGACGCAACAATTCCACGCAAATAGCATCTGCACGCTGCGTATCCACCCACCCAGCCACTCAAGCACCCACCCACCCGTGCGCTGGTCGTGGATGACAAGCCGCCCCGCCACCAGCCCCTTGCTGGAGGCAGTGATGCCGAGGGCGGAGCGGGGCACCTGCAGCAGGCTGATGGCGTCCTGCACCGCCTCGCCCACGTCCCGCGGCGAGCGGAACACCTGTGGGGAGGGGAGGGGGCGGGCAGCAGGTTGAGGGGCTGGATCGGGAGCTGCGGTTTGTGCCGCTATAGCAACCCAAACGTGTGCCTGGTGCCCTCCCAGCACGTCTTGTCTGCTAACGCTTTCCCTCTCAAGTGCTACATCCCCAGGGGCAGCACCCAGCGGCAGCACCCACCTCACACGTCTTGAGCTTGTACCACAGCTCGCGCTGCGTGGCCTGCTCGCCCCGCACCAGCTGATCGTGCACCAAGCTAAGCAGGATCCACAGGCGGGCCACCTGCTCTGCGCTTTCCGGATGCCGGCCCAGCAGGGACAGGCAGCGCTGCGGTGCCGCGGCCGAACGCAGCGGGCGCGGCTGCGTGCTGTCGCCGCCCTCGCCGCCCTGGCTGCCTGCCTCTGGTGCCTGGTTGACCAGCTGGATGTCGGGCAGGCGGCCCTCGCTCAGCTGGCTGACAAACCAGAGCGTGGCGGAACGGATGCGGCGCAGCACCTCTGCCGCGTCTGCATCAAAACTAAGGATGCCCTCGGCAGCGGTGGCCTCGGCCTCATCCCCCGCATCCTCCTCTGCCCAGGCCTGCTCCCCCTCCTCCTCGTCCTCCGCCTGGCTGTAGCCTCCCAGGCCCCCAAAGCCGTACTGCGCCAGCAGCGCATCCATCTGCGGCATGCGGTTGGCGGGCGAGCGGCGCACTTAGAGGGCGGCGGCAGCGCGGCAGCGGTGGTGGCTGGGCGCGTAGGGCGCTGCCTCTGCTCACGTGATCTAGCTGTGAATCCCGTCTTGTGCAGCTGGCTGCCAGGTGCAGAGGCCGCTCGGAGGTGGGTCGTGGCCTCCAGCCTTCTCGTTGCTCCTCTGCTCGCCCAGTTGGACCTTGGACGCTGGCTAGGGTGGCTGGCTGGCTCGGTCTGCAGGCGGTTGGGCCGCCGGACGCAATTCAAGCGTCTTGGACCCCATCTTTGGCCAGCTCCATTCTTCCCCCTCCTCCTGCAGAGGGCATGCGGCGGGCTTTTGTGCCACCCCGTCCAACCGGGGCGCCTGGTGGCGCCCACCCGCCAGCTGCCGCCGCCCTTGTCTCCGTGTTCGACTGCACCTTGACACCGCAGCGCAAGAGAACGGCGCTACCTGCGACGGCACGCTGCTGCTGACCAGCCGTCGAGCGCAGCTGTTTGACCTGCGCCTGCGGGAGGTGGCGGCAGGCGACCTGCCACCGGAAACCGCTGCTGCGCTGCACGCGGCACATGCTGCTGCGCTGGCGGCACTGGCGGCAGGACAGCCGCTGGGCTCCCTGTGGCCTGACGGCGCCGATGCCGAGCCTCCGACTGTCGTGGTGGGCCAATTTGCAGTCGAGATAGACGATGAGCGTGCCGCAGCCATCAGGCCGGAGGACTGGGCCCTGCGGCAGGCGGTCGTTGCATCTCAGGGCCAGAATGGCAAGCCCAAGGACGCTTCTGGACCGCCCGTCCCCGCCGACAGCCTGGGTGAGCGGCCAGGGGGTGGGTGAGATGGCATGCCCAGGAAGGCGAGGAGGCACAGGCCTGCCGCGAGCTGCCGCATGCACGGCTGTCCACCCCTCTGCCCACCCTGCCCCACCCTGCCTCCACAGGAGCACGCATGCTGGCCAGCATGGGCTGGGTGCCCGGTCAGGGCCTGGGCCGGCATCCAGGCAGCAGTCGCACAGCGCCGGTGCTGCCTGTGCTCAAGCATGGCAAGGGCGGCTTGGGTAGCTCGGCGCATGTGAAGCGGCTGGGCAAGCAGCACACCGCATTCCGGCGGGCAACGGCGGGCGGCGGCGTTGCAACAGCAGTGGGAGGCGAGGCAGCGCAACGGTTGCTGGAAGCCGAAGTATGAGCACTGCAGGCATGACGAGTATGCAGATTGACTTTGCTGCGGCCACGGGCGGCGAGAGGCGCAGGGCATGGCCCTACATGGAAGCATGTCAGAGAAACGGATATTGTGTCACATTGAACTATCGAATGTTTTTGTTATGTGCTGAACACATTGAGCAGCTAGGCCGTGCATGTGCTGGGCATCATGAAACGTCGGCGAGTGCGCAAGCTGGCGGCGGCGCCGCTCATGCGGCGGCCTTGTGTGAGCACCGCCCCACCTGAGGCTTCGTCCACTTTGTGTGCATCATTAGCACTGCCTGCAGCGACCACAGCCTGCCCCCTTGAGCAGCACACTGCCCTGCAGCCGCCACCCTGCCTTCCAGCCACCCCGGGCCTGACGAGTCCCCCACAGCCCCTACCAAGCTGCTGGCCTGCCCAGCCTCAGGCATGGCAGACCTCAAATTGCCTCTCAGCCACAGCAACCCGCTGCTGACGGGCCTGGACACCGGCAAGAAGCGCGCCAAGAGCGAGCCAGCATCGATCGCTGCCTGGCAGGTGCAGGAGGGGCGGCCAGGGCGGCTGGGCTGCTGCCGCCGCGCCTTTCCCGCCGCCGCCGCTGCTGATTCCTGCGCTGCTGCTCGACTCTGCTCCTCCTCCTCCCCTCACCCGCAGGCGGTGCTTTTTGGCCGCCATGCCCACCACGAAGATGCGCCGGTGCAGATTACGGCAGCATCCACCGTCATGACGGCCGATGAGACGTACCCCTTCACCGCCGCCACTGGCCGTAAGCGCGGGGCCCACGTGGTCGGGATGGCATGTGCTGCAAGGCCATTGCTGCTCTCCATGAGAACGCTGCCTTCCATGCCTGTTGGCCCAACTCTGGTTGCAGAGCACAAGTACGATTATCCGTTGCCGAAACTGATCGTGCTGGGCATCCTGGCGGGGGTGAGCTGGGCGCTGCTGCCGAGGAACATGTGTCCTGCACTCCATGACAGCATGCTCTGCCACCTGCCTTGCCCTGCTGTCTCCTCTGGCTCGCAATACCGTTGAAGTCCGCCCCACTGCACCCATCCGCCCCTCTGCCCACCCCTGCAGGCCTACATTGGGCTGGGCTACTCGCTGTGCTGCCTGGTGGGCGGCCTGCTGTCGCCCGAGTTCCGCAAGAACCAGCCCGGCGTCTTCAAGTGAGATGCTGCAGGCATGAGGGACGCTCTGTTATAACAGTGTGTCCCTCAGCAGCATTTCCTGCCTGGCCTGCCCGATGATCGCCGCACAACCTGCGCTGGCGTTGCATGCGCCATGCCCACGTCCCTTTCTGCAATGCCACCCCCCGCCCCCGTGCAGCCTGCTGTTCGGTGCGCCCGGCTTGGTGGCACCTTGGAGTTTGTTGTGTGATGTGCAGTGCTGCAATGCTGTGTTGCAATCTATGTCGGGCTGACGATGTTGGGCAAGGGGCAGGGAAGCAGAGCGCTTGAATGCCAAATTGAGCCCCACCGTGCGTGGACTGAGGTTTACTTGACTGCTTCCTGCACGCTCCCCTGGAATGCAGGCGTGTACGTGAGTATGAGCTGACGTGGCATGATGAGGGATGGGGATGGATGGGCTGCATGGGCTGATTTTGGCCTATAGCACAGTCAAACTTGAAGTCCTGCATCTTCCGCCTGCACTGCCTGCCAAACCCGGCCACCAATGCTTGTGCGCAGGGCTTCCCAATGGGCCTCACCCTGTGCGTGGTTGCTGGCGGGGACCTGTTCACCTCCAACTGCATGTGCGCTGGTGCATGTACTGGGGCCACGCCTGCGCATTTCTGTTTGCAATTGGGGCACTTGGCATGAAGCGTATGTGTGTGGGCAAGAGTTGCCACGGCATTGGGTTGCTATCGACACTCATCCTGATGTTTGCCCTGCATTGCATTCGTCTGCAGGTACTCCACAGTCGGCTGGTGGGAGGGTGAGTCCTGGCAATGCAGGTGCATGCCGTGGCTGCCCATGCAGCTGCTTGGCTAGCCATCGCTGCGCAGCATGCTCTACTCCCCGCCCATGCAACCCCCGTCCCCACCCCTGCAGGCCGCTTCGGCCTGTACGGCTGGCTGCGCATGCTGGTGGTGTCCTACTTCAGCAACCTCGTGGGGGCGCTGCTGCTGGTGCGCTGCCGGCTGGGGGCTGGCGGCTTGAGGTTGCCTTCCGCTGGGCTTCACCTTGCTACGTGGTGCCGCCCATGCCGGGGCAGCTGATCAAGTCATCTTGGCATTTAACCTGCTGCACCGCTGCCGGCAGCTCATGCCCACGACCTGCACCCTCCCCTCCTGCAGGTGGGGCTGATGAAGGGCGGCGATGTGTTCCACTCGGGGCGCGGCGACTTCCTCATGGAGCTGGCTGAGGTGGGTGTGGACAGGGTGGTGCCCATTTGAACTGTAGAATTGTGGGTGTTTGTCGGCATGGCATGGCACGCAGGCCGCCTGCTTTGGGTTGGAGTGCAAGCTGTAATCACGGTGTGGGCAATCTTGGAAGGGCACACCGGTTGGACACTCATGCTGCTTCCCGACGCCTCTTACTTGCAGCACAAGGTGTCCTATGGCTGGGGAGCAGTGCTGCTGCGAGGTGAGGAGCACAGCGGCACGCAGTGGGGGGTCTGTGAGCATGCCATGACCACAGTGCAGAAGCATAGAAAGAAAGTCCGCTATGTGCCTTACCCCACCCTCCCTGCTGCCCGCTCGTCTTCAGGCGTGCTCGGCAACTGGCTCGTGTGCCTGGCCGTGTGGCAGTGAGTGTGGGGACCGGTTGTGCATTTCCATGATGCAGCAGCTGCCTGCTGGCCCCACATGGAGCAGCGCCAGCAATGATAACTGTTGGGCAAACAGCCTGCTGCCTTGCACCTCCTGTCTGCTTGAGCTGACCTCTCGCCAACTGCTGCTCTCCCTGCAGGGGCAACATGGCGCGCGACTTTGCTGGCAAGGCCATCGGCGTGTGGCTGCCCGACGCCGCCTTTGTGTCCATGGTGAGAGGCAGGTTGGTGCTGCTGAACAGCGCTGCCGGCTGTGGCCAAGCATCTCAATCGACTTGAGCTTAGCAGGCACAGCCGTGTGGGGGCAGCCCACAACCAATCCTATGTGAATGAACACATTGACCGGCTCTCGGTGTTTCCTGCGCCACAGGGCCTGGAGCACTGCATCGCAAACATGTACCTGGTGCCCATGGTGAGCTGGCGGGGTTGCTTTTCAGGGGGTGGCTTAGGACAGTGTGGGAGCCATTTCAGTTTGACAATCTTTGACCATCTCTTGTGGCCACCACGCAGGCCATGTCGCTTGGCGCACCCATCACTGCGGGTGAGGCAGGCTTTGCCCGACCATGTTGTGCAGTGTATTGCTACAAATGCACAGCAGCTCTGTGGAGTGAGCTCAGCAAACGCCCGGTTGCTTCCAGTGTTGTGCCTCGACCTGTAGCATGACCTCCACCTGTGGCATGACCTAAACCGTTCTCCCTCACTCGGCTTGCACCCAACATGCCGCGCGTGCTGCCCACCCTTGCTGCCCGCCCGCAGCCCAGTTCATCCGAAACAACCTGGTGCCTTCTACCCTTGGCAATCTGCTCGGTGCGCACTTATTTGCCTCTCACCAGTACAACCGAGGTGTGCAGTACAGACGGCATACATGGATCATTTGAAGGAGACTGAGGCTGGAAAGCAGGTGTGCCGGGGTGCTTTGGAATGTAGAAGCGTCGCTACAAGCTACATACACCCGCCGCCTGCTAGCCTGTTCCTGCGTGGCTCCCAGGTGGCTCAATCCTGGTGGCCTCCGCCTACGCCTGCTCCCTGGGATCACCCGGTCACGCGCTGCAGGTGGGGCGATGGGGAGGGGCAGGGCGAGGCAAAGAGCGGCGAAGGCCAGTGTCCTTGACGTGCCTGTGGCGTGGCAAATGCTGGCAAGACTGGCATGCAGCGTGCACAAGCCACTCACCCCCCAGCCCAGCATCCCACCTTCCCTCCTCTGTTGCAGGACGCCTGGGAGGAGCGCCTGGCCAGCCTGGCCGCCGCCTGGCGCCGCCGCCGCTCCGGCCGCACCGCCTCCTCCCCCTCCCTGGCCGGCAAGACAGCCGGTGTGCCCACCAACGGCAACTCGAGCGTGGCGGGCAGCCGCAGCAGCGGGCTGGACGAGGCGGTGTCTCTGGAGCAGGACAGCCGCTACCAGCCCCCGACCTCGGTGCAGCTGGCGGCCAACACCAGTGGCGCCCCGCTGCCCGGCCCCTCCCCGCGCCGCCGCACCGGCGCCGCCTTCCCAACCTCGCCGTGAGCTGGGCAGCACATGGCGGAGCATGGAGCCTGGGTGGGCACCTCGTCTTTCAGCTTCCCACAGCTGGCCATGGAACAGCGTGTCAGCCGGCAGTACCTCAGCATCCACCACGCTTTGCACGCTTTTGCGCCTCAGTAGCTTGTCCATCTTGCATCAAAGCCTCGTATCATTGGCATGCACAGCGCTTGCTAGGAGATGTGCAGGACGGCAATGTAAACAACAAGCAGGCCAGCTGAGCGCTACAGCTGATGTTCATGTTTGTGCATTCTCAACACAAGTGCTGTGATACAAGCTCACTGCTGCCCTGGAGCAGCTGATTGAGCTGCTGGGAAGCCGCTGGCTTCACCATCGCTTGAGGCACCCAGCAGCATGCCTGGCTTAAGGGACCTGCAGATTGTGACGTACAAGGGGTGAGACACGTCAGACAAACGCCAGCGACTGCCCCTGCCTCCTGCTGTTTCAAGCCAAGGTGGTGTGTGCAAGCTGCCCAGCCCTGCAGCCCAACTGAAACAACCTTACCTGCGCGAGCGGCTGGGCTTCCACACCACCAGCCGACGCGCGCCGCCCTCGCCCACGCTCTCGTGCATCAGCCCGCGCGCCTCAGCCATCAGGTGCACCTGCGGCCAGGAAGCGTGGGTGGTTTGGGCGTGATGCCATGACGATTGGGCCCTTGGGAGCCACGGCGTCACTAAGCGGGTAGGCCAACCGGCGTGTGCTACATGTAGGGGACAGCTACACACTGAGCTGATAGGGCACACACCAACTGCACCAGCGCTTCAAGCTCCGTCAGGCAGTTAATTGCCCTTGCC